>SDBV01012011.1_pt1 | contig 11140 bp, 33 predicted proteins | sample 2277081 | NCBI WGS metagenome assembly SDBV01 (sample SAMN10402039, study PRJNA504765) | marine sediment metagenome | isolation source: marine sediment core GS10_PC15, 223 cmbsf | place: Arctic Ocean: Southern Knipovich Ridge | collected 2010
GGCAAGTTTGAAAACTTTGCCGAAAATGCTGGTGATGCTTTTTCTCATAAAAGAACAGCAAGGCTTGATGCAGAAAAAGAATATGGGAAATTAATTAGTTTGGGAAATATCGAAACCGTAACAGAAGGATGGTAAAAGGAGAAACCAAAATGAAAAAGGTATATGTAGTCAAAGGTTCCGACGATGGCAATCTTGGCGTTTATTCTAATATGAACAAAGCATGGGTTCGGGCAAATGCATATTGTAGTGCAAGAGATGGCAATGCCGTTATACCGATAATTATTGGCAAGCATGAAGAGCCGTCTCTAAACAAGCTGGTTTACAAATCATCCACTTATAATCTGGCAATCAAGGGACTTAAAAGAATCGGCGTTGTTGAAATTGAAAATCATAACGAATACGGCGATTATCAAGGTTCGGCCACCATTGAGTTATTTCATCTGAATCAACATTTTACTGATTAATCTTTTATCCTGCTTTTGAATGTGCAAGGTTCGAAGGCAGACGTAAATGATTAAACGATTAACCATAAGGGGGAATGAAGATGGAAATCCTTAAAGCCATAAATAATATTTGCTGGATATGCGGATGCAAAGTTAGAAAAAACAGAATTGATCTTGACGGCCACAATTACTGCCACAAACATTATACAAAAGTATCATTACAAGATAGGAAAGAAGTTTTGAAAATTAAAAAGGCTCAAAACATTTATTTTAACAATTTGATGAATGAATTATTGGAGGATTAAAAATGAGATTTCAATTAATGAAAAGCAATTTAAGCGAACATAACAAAGGACGATCTGGTTCAGCCAGCAATTGTTATTATACCGGATCAACAGTTTGTTGGGTTGTTATCGATACCATCGAATTATATGACAATGAGCCAATGGAAATTATTGCCGTAAATAAAAAGTTTGTGGCAATTAAGATAGTTGATTGGGCCAACAAAGTAAATTACAATGGCATTGGAGATCCTGCTGGCATGTTCTTGGATTATTGCAGAGATAACAAAATGTGGAAAGAGTTTGATGCTTTTAAAGAAGTATAAAAAAAGGAGATAACGCAATGACAGAAATACACGATCATCCAAAGCTTGACGGTTACAATTATGAAATGTTGATGAAACATTCAAGAGATTTTCGTCAATATAGCAAAATGACAAAAACCAATTTGATAAACGGTATTGCAAGAAGGCTTTATTCAAAACATGGTGGCAGGATTCAAGAACATGCTAAAATGGTCGGTTTGAAAAAACTGGCAAATATTGACCTTGCATATTGGTTGTATCAATTATGGGTCGTTGAAATCAAAGAAAGAAATAGTTATGGAAAAGTTGAAACCCATTCTGGGATCGGTCAATTTTAAAAAAAAGGAATATTCAAATGATAAGAAAACTTGAAAAGATAGTCGGTAAATTAAAGAAAACTCACAATCCATATTTTCTGTATGGTCAAGATTATTACAATGAAAATACAGATATTAGTTTCGGGATTAATGAATTGACTGGCGGTTATTATGCAGTTGTAGATATTAATATCGGTGATAATCAATTTTATAAATCAATGCCTAAAGGATTTGGATATAGAACTATAACTGAAGCACGAAAAGCATTGTCTGGATTAAAAAAAGAAATGCTTGAAAAGGTTTTAAAGGAATTATCTTAATTAAAACCATCCTGGCAAGCGGCCACTACGGGCTGGTGCAAATCCAGAACGGGATGAACCAAAAGAACCGCCGTGACAAACCAACCTGATAATACGATACCATATCGGGCGGGACTGGACAATTTAACTTTATTATGGGAGGGATTGGAAAATGAAATTAGAAATTGGACAATATGTAAAGGTAACTTTGGGAGAAAATGAATCAGATTTTGGATTTATTGTTGATCCTAAAGAAGTTCGGTTTAAAATTGTCAAAGGTAATATAGCAATCAACATTACCAAAGCAAATTCTATGATGAGTAAAAAAGGCATATATCAATTTAATACTTCTAATATCAAAATTGCTTAAACAACCTAACCCTTCAACCTCAACTCTTTCGGGAGTTGATATCCGCATTGGTTGGCAAAGCCTGGGCAAACAGGTGCCGGAAGACAAGGTTCAATCCCTTGTATGCGGATATGAGTTCCCGAAAATCAACCTTATTATATAAAGGAGAAAAACAATGGAAATGCTAATAGACAGTGCATATTACTGGAGCACCAGTCAACTAAATGCGGTCGGCCTACAGGGGCTCATCCAGATCATAGTCATATCTGGAATATCAATTTTCAAATTCGACCTGGGCAACCTGTTTTCAAGGCCTGATAAGGAGGAATAAAATGGCTCATGATTGGAAACCAAAAAATCCGGCACCAAATACTCCATATTGGAAATATTTCGGATGCCTTGATTTAAGAGAATGCTCAAGATGTAAAGCCATTCAAGAAAAACATTCAAACACTTCATGGATGAGGATAACGGGTTATTACTGGACTCCGAAAGTTGGAAAATGTTTAGCTGATAAAAAAGATTGGAACGGAACATTACATGAAACGGCAATTATAAAGGAGGAATAACAATGGAAATGCTGATCACAGACGAAAAGGTTTTTAGCAGGGCCTTCATCCTGGCCGCACTCCAGGCCGAAGCAGACAACTTGGCTGAATTGAAAAGAAATGCCCTAAAGAAATTTGCCAGGCAGATACGATTACTGAAAGCCTTGGTCAGAAAGGAGGCTTTATGAAAAAAGGAGACCTCGTAAAGATTTATCAAGATCCAATTACTTGCAAAGAGCTGGAGGGCGAAGCGAAGTTGATCCACAAGCATTTGACGAAGGATTTTTGGAGAGTAAAATTTATCTCTGACGGATTTGTCTGCGATAGGTTTATAAATCCCGACAATCATTAAGTTGACTTTTTATCCTGCTCTTGATTGTTTGAAGATATCAAATAAGGCGCCGATATTAAATCAAGGGCAGACGTAAACGGCCAACATATACTAAGGTATTAATTCTTAATTTAAACCCGGTATAGAGCCTATTTGACCCTTTAAAATTGATATTTAACCCTTATCACAAAGGAGGTTTTCATATGAAAAGGCTGAGGATCGAAACATTAAAAAATAAGGTTGATGCCAAGATAAAATGGTGCAGGGAAAAGGTTCTTGAAAAGTATAATCATATGATCACTGCTGAAATCAGATATGATTTGACCGGAACCTCAAGAACCGGCGTATGCAAATATAAGGGAAACATTATCAGATTGAATCCCTTTATTCTGAAAGAGTATGGAGACGATTATATTAATACTACGGTGGTTCATGAATTCGCCCATTTGGCAGTTCATTATATTTTAGGTTATAAAGCAAAACCCCACGGCAGGGAATGGAAATGGATGATGAGATTCCTTGAGGCCCCGCCGAACAGATGCTCGGATTACAACATCCAGGCAGTCATCGAAAACACCAGCATGAAGGTCAGAAGGAAAGTGGCAAGACCATATCTTTACAGATGCGGATGCAGGGAACATCAGTTGACTTCCAATATCCATAACAAGATGGTCAGAGGCCAGAGAAGAAGTTGTTTAAAATGTAGGCAAAGAATAATTTATATTGGAATAGTATAAAGGAGGAACGATTATGAATTTGTTAGAAAAGCTTAGAGCCAATGAAGTATTTTCAATTGAACGAGGAATATTTGCTTTATGTGATAATGGAAAATGGGCTCACAAAGGATTTCATTCTTATGCATTAATGACCCATAAAGAAGCAAATAAAATTGCTTGTGAGTATGCTAAAAAAAGGAATAGTTGTAGAAATTACAGATAATGCCACTTAATATTTTTATCCTACTTTCAACCTTAATATTGAATTTTATTTTGAAAGTAGATGTAAGAATATTAACCAACAAAAAGAAAGGAGAATTTATGAAAACTAAAAAATTATTTATTATTAGAGAAAGGCCAAAAGATATTCCAGAAGATTGGCTGATTTTCAATGCCCCAAGGCCATTATTAGGAGACAAGGAATGGACAGGAGAATTTCAACACGGTATATTTTACGTTGCCGTTGATCCGAACGGTTATATTCCTGAAAGCTGGATCGAAAAGAATTGCGGATTAGATGGATGGTTGATAGAGTATATCAGCAAAGAAAATGCCATGCAGAAGGCAAAAGATTTTTACCACAAGGAATATCCAAACCAGAAAGAGGCAATCGAGGATCTTACTGAACATGAGTTAATTCAAACTTTTCACAGAATATTCAATCAAGAAGAAATAGAATTTTAAAGGAGGATATTATGCAAGCAATTACAATACCAGCAACAATCCAATGGGCAGAGGCCGCTCCGCAGCCGGAGGCCAGAAGGAGCCTGACCCTGAGCCCGCAGTACATGAAGCTATTTAGTCTATCTGACGAATGCATGATGGCGATAGCGTTCGGATATGCCGACGAATTACTCAAGAAGCTGTACCAATTGGGATTGCCGAAAGAGCGGGATACCTTGCAGGATCTGTTCAATTCCAAGAAGGTTTATTGCGAGGTCATTGGAGTTAATTTTGTTATCAGGAATACGGAGGTTTAAATTATGAAACCTATAAGGATAGGAACAAAAATAGAATTCAACAATTCTATAGTAACGATTAAAGATATATCGGTAAGAAAATCGAAAATAACTAATGAAATAATTACCGATATTGATTATGAAATGGTTTTTAAAAATGAAATCTTTAGATCGGTCAATAGTTCTTCACCGGCAGATAAATTAATGAAAACCATTTTTGATCTTAACGGACAGGCGGCCTAAAATGAGATCATTACTGTACTTAATAGCAAGACTGCTCGGAGACGCTTCGGCAGTATCCAAGGGCAGAGTCGGCAAAAGGGTAAAGAGAAGATTCATCGGACGGCTACTTTCAAGACTGATTAAATAAAAGGAGAAGCAAAATGGAATTTATTTATCAAATAATAAATGGGCAACATCAAATTAGATTAGAAGGTGGAGAAGTTGTTAAATTAAACAAAGAACAACACCATATATTTAAAAAATTAATGGGTTGGGATATTTATCGAATGCTACCAATTCTCCAAATGGAAGAAATTATAACTTTAACGACAGATGCAGAAGATTACATTAATACTTTTAGAGGATAAATAAAATGGCCCTTAAATCAGAACAGAAAAAATTCATCGAAAACAAGGTAAAGGAACTCGGTTCTCTTAAAGCAGTAGAAGCCCTCTATTGCGCCAAGAAGCCGTTGTCAAGCGTGGCAAAATATGCCGTGAAACAGGCAAAGAAACTTTATAAGGAGGTAAAAGATGGCTAATATGAGTTATTGTAGATTTGAAAATACATTTAAAGATTTACAAGATTGTTATGATAATATGGATGTTGACAAATTATCTGAAAGCGAAATAAAATATAAAGAAAAACTTATTGAGCTTTGTTCAGAAATTCATGACAATTATGCATGGGAATAATCTAAAACTAAAAAGGAGAAACAAAAATGAAAAGAACAATTATTAGCCCGCCCGATTGCAATCGGTGCGACAGGAAGGGATGCGATCCGACAATCACCATCAAGCGCATCAACTATCCAAAAAGGAATCATGTCTGCAAAGGACAGGTCGAGCCCAGGAGCGGATGGCAGCAGGCCGAATTGGCCCTGGCCCATCCCACAAGCCTGAATGAGTCATTGTCAAGTTTGGATTTTGAGGTCAATTTAAATTTTTATTTAAGGTAGAATCATTGCGGGAGGAATAAAATAATAAGGTTGAGTATATTATAGACTTGTAGAATCCACTTATTAGTAGTTTTTATTCCTCCCATTCTTAAAAAGGAGAAAATAAACTATGCAAAAGAGAGATTCAGAAGGACGAATAATCAGGAAGCCGAAACCATTATTTGAGAGGCAAGCAATAATTGACAAATGCAAACCTTGCATCAGGCATAAGAAGGATTTTTGCGAAGCCTATCAATTTCCTGAATTAAAATGGCGTCTGGGCGATTGCCCTTTGGCCACTCATGTTACTGTCATGATAAAAGAGGATAGCGGCAAGAAAAGGGTCGGCCAGCAGAAGCAGAAGATCAAACGTTAGTATTTTTATCCTGCTCTTGATTGTTCGATAATATCAAAATATAGGTGAGCGGATCACAAAAAACTTCCGGCAAACGATATTTAATCAAGGGCAGATGTAAAAATATTAATCATTAAATAAAAGGAGATAAAATATGGATATAAGAATTTATAAAAGCAAGTATTATCTTATGCAAGACGTTCCCGGAATTTCAGGATTCAAAAGATGGGATGAAAGGGAATATTTCGTTGCAACTGGGCATCATGCCAGAAATAATCGAACAAAAGTTATCAGAGAATTCCAACCGCTTTATGCTGCATGGTTTAGATTGGAAGATGGGCATTTACCTGAATATCAACCCAGAGTAGACCAAGAAAAAGCTCTGAAGTGGCTCGACGAAAATATTTATGGTCGGATTCATTTTATTTTGGATACCGAAAAATATTACGTTTAAAAAGGAGAAATAAATTGGAAGAAATAAAAGATCAATATTGCATATTAGAAGGAGATATTATCTGTCATGGTTGTGGCGATTGTGATAAGCCGGAAACCTGGTGGTGTTGCGGAGTCAACAAGCCAATAGATAAAAGATGCTCATGCGGAGAAACTTATAATTGAAAGGAGATTATTATGATCGAATTAAAAAGAAGCAATCCAGATTTCAAAGGATTTTACTGGCTGACGTCCATCTTGAAAAAAGATGATCTTAGATTCCACCTAACCCATATCCAGATCAAGGATAACAAAGCATGTTTGACCGATAGCAAAAGGTTGCATTATCTTACCACAGCCCTTGACTATGAAGACGGCTATTATGCAATCCTCAAAAGAACAAAGGCTATTATTTGTTTATCAAGGGCGGATGATTCCGGTTTTGAATATCCTAATATTGAAGATCTGATTGCCATTAATGCAGTAAAAGAAACTTTCTCTATCAACGGCCTGGATGAATCAAAAGAAGAAAATTCGGATCACGCTTCCCAAGTAACGACTTTGATTATTCGCCAGATGGATGATGAAATAACTGTCAATTTTGGGTTTGTTCTGGATGCCTTGACTTGTGAAGATCAGTTTGATATTTTTGTCGGGGATAAGGATCAGCCCATCAAATTCAAATCGGAAAACAAGGTAGCGGTTATCATGCCGATTAGAATGAAAATAACTTAAAAGGAAATAAACATCAAAAAGAAAACCTGTATAGACTGCAAGCATATGTCGGATCACAATAATAGGTTCGGCATATGCGAGTATTTTGTAAAACAATTTATGGTGAAAAATTTAACCTTGGCGAACTCATGCCAATATTATAAAAGGAGAAAGAAATGAAAATTTCACTTCAAGGAAAGAATAACGCAGAAGAAGCACTGGAAATCGAAAAACTTACCGGCAGCAAAATCATCAACAAGGAATTATTTATCGGTGAAAATGACGGCCATAAATTCCAACCGAATCAAAAGGCGGAACTCGTTGGATTGGTAGATTATCCAGAATTTAACGGAGAAATTGTAACGATAACATCTATCAGAGAAGATGGAGGGTTTGGAAAGGCTTATTATTTTTCAACTGATAATATTGATTTATCAAATAATCTTAACTGGACATATGAATACAGATTAAAAGAGGTCAACGAAAATTAAAAAGGAGGAAATGAAAATGGCAAATATGAGTCATTGCCGGTTTGAAAATACGTTTAAAGATTTACAAGATTGTCATGAAAATATTGATAATGATGAATTATCAAAGACAGAACAAAGATACCGAAAATTATTGATTAGTCTTTGTGCAGATATTACATATGACTGGGAAAATTATTTTGAATAAAATTAAAAAGGAGGCAGTATGAAAAGACTAAATGAGCAGGCGGTAAGGGCGGTGCCGGAGCCGGAATTCACCAGGTCGTGGCATCCTATGAGTCACGGCAAGGTGATTGACGCCTTGGAATTGGCAGTGAACAAGACCGGTATGGAGATAGCGGACAAGACCTATTCCATGAACGGGTCGGGAATGAATATGTTCGGGACATGGACATTGGATCACGAAACCAACGGATTCCAGTGGATGATCGGGTTAAGGAATTCCATGTGCAAGGCTTTTGCCATCGGCATAGCGGCAGGGGATTACGTGATGGTATGCTCCAATATGATGTTCAGCGGAGAATTCATTGAGTTCCGCAGACATACTTCAGGTGTGGATCTGGAAGAGCTTCGTCTGCTGTCAGACCGGGCAGTAAAGGGCGTGTTCAAGAAGCTCGAAGATCTGACGGCCTGGCATGACAATCTAACGGATTATTCCTTGACGGATGGTGAGTTCAAATTGCTGACCTTCGACGCCATGAAATCCGGGGCTGTTGCTCCTGCAAAGTTCAGGCGGTTTTTGGAATGTCATGAGGAAGAGCTTGCAATTTCGGACCAGTCATTATATACCTTTCATGGTGCCGGAACAAGGTTGATAAAGGACACCTCTTTATTCAACATTTCCGACTACAGCAAACACCTTACCGGAGTCTGCGACGACTACATGATCCGGTTGGCGGCTTAACTCTTTATCCTGCTCTTGATTGTTTGAAGATATCAAATAAGGCGCCGATATTAAATCAAGGGCAGCTGTAAAAAGTTAAATCCAAAACAAAAGGAGATCAAATGGAAATCATTAAACTAAAGAAAATTTTAACCAAATTGGAGGCAAAATACGAAAAGGAAACTTCGCCTATTCGTAAGGCGAGAATCCTGAAGAAAGCAGAAAGTATCCAAAAGAAGATTGATAAACTAACTTAAAAAGGAGAAGCATTATGAACAGGTACAGAAAATTTCCGATATTATTTGCAAGAGCATCTAATGGAAAAGTAAAGCAATGGGAGATAAAGGCAGTAACTGATGACGAGCAAGCTTCAATCGTTACCAAACATGGTTATGTCGATTCTAAAATTCAGGAAAACTCGAAAGAGGTAAAGGGCAAGAGCATAGGGAGGAGCAATGAAACCACTCCTTTTGAGCAGGCAATAAAGGATGCCCAGTCCAAATGGACGGCAAAAAAGGATAAGAAATACGTGGAAGATATTAATGCCATTGACGAGGTCGATATCCTTCTGCCGATGCTCGCCCACCAGTTCAAGAAAAGGAAGCATAACATAGTTTATCCGTGTTATGTTCAGCCCAAACTCAACGGGATAAGATGTCTGGCAAGAAAGACAGAAAATGGAATTGAATTCACTTCCAGGAAATTTAAGCCCTTTACCACTTTGGAACATCTGGCGCCTTATTTGGATACGATTATGGAGGTCGGAGATATTATAGACGGCGAGATATTCCATCCAGAATGGACATTCCAGAAGATCATTCGTAATGTCAAGAAATGGAGGGAAACTTCTTCTGAATTGCAGTATTGGATTTATGACAAAGCCGATGATAAAATATTTGAACAGAGATTGCTTTGGTTGGATAATCGAATTAAATCTTTTTCTATTCCATTGGTTTTTGTTTCTACCAAGGCCATTTATTCAGAGGAGGAGGTTTATCAGATTCACAAAGAAAAGTTTGCCAAGGAATTTGAAGGAACCATGATACGTAACGCTCAAGGACTTTATAAATTCGACCATCGCTCCGCTGATCTCCAAAAGCTAAAGGATTTTATTGATGCAGAATTTACAATTATCGGTGGCAAGGAAGGAACCGGGAATGATAAAGGATGCATTATTTTCAAGGTCGACAATCCGAAAGGTTTAACAGCAGATGCAATGGATTTTGATGTCCGCCCCAGAGGAACTGTTGAAAAAAGAAAAGAATGGTTTGAGAATCTTGATTCCTTGATCGGTAAAAAATTGACAGTGAGGTATCAGGAATTGTCAGAAGACAACGTTCCGATATTTCCAGTCGGCCTTGCCATCAGGGATTACGAATAAAAAGGAGACCAAATGAACTTAATTTTAACCATAACAGATGCTGTAACGGGCGATTCTTTTGTATCACACCGTATGGAATATACTGATAAGGGCAAACTGATATTTATGCCTTCGGGAAAGGATATCAAGAAACTTATTAAAGAAAAACTGAAAGAGCAGGCAGCAAAGGAGGCCAAATGAACAGTTATAATACATACACAAAAGGCCCAAAGGCGGGACAGCCAAAAACCCTGACTGATCGGGTTGTCCGATTTCTTACGGAAGGATTGAAAATGCCGGAGCAATCTTATAACAGAAGCGGGAAATACCGGCAATTTTTAGGATTAAAATCCAATTACTGGGCCGGCAAAGCCGCAGCCGTGAGAGCCGGAAAAAGCCCGTCAAACTCAATCAGCCTGACATCTCAGGTTCATGCCAATATGGTTATGTGGGAGAGAAAGGAGAGAGGGAAATGAAACGGGATAGAGAATTATATAATCTCGAAAGAAAATACATAGAGAAAGAAGTATATTTTTATTGGTCGGATTTACCAAGTCGTACCGATCCAAGGGTGCCAAAATATGGGCCATATGAAGGTATTGTTTTGGCAATTACAAACAATGAAGCAGAGGCTACTGATTTGGGTTTAAAATCATATTCAGGTCTTGGAGAAGCTATAATATCTACGGAGCTATATCCAGGGAAAGAAATCCTTGTAAATTTGAAAGATGTTTATTTAATTAATTAAAGGAGCAATTATCATGAACTGCAAAGACTGCCAATTCCAAAACACCGATGATTGCTGGTATGATGAAGAGCCGGAAGACTGCAACCTTTTTCAACCAAAATTCACTTTCAGGAGGGATGTGACCATATCCTATTTCGACAAGCGGCTGTGCGATTTCAGGGTCATGAGAAAAATGAGAAAGGATTTTGGGTCAAAAATATATAATGCCTATCATCTGTTCCCTGACCCAAGAATTGAAGTGGAAAAGGAACTCCAAACAAGGAAATTACTAAGGAGGTAAATTATGATAGCCGATTTATATCTTAAAGAATATCAAAAAGCGGGCTGCGCAACAAGAAAATTTATCAAAGCAATAAATCTTTTTATTCCGCCTGCCTATGAGTTAGGACATATTTCTTTTACTATTGACAAATGCAAAGAAAATAATCGGACAGTATTTGAATTTAACGATTA
>SDBV01012012.1_pt1 | contig 11139 bp, 8 predicted proteins | sample 2277081 | NCBI WGS metagenome assembly SDBV01 (sample SAMN10402039, study PRJNA504765) | marine sediment metagenome | isolation source: marine sediment core GS10_PC15, 223 cmbsf | place: Arctic Ocean: Southern Knipovich Ridge | collected 2010
TAAGTATATTATGGACACGCTACAAGACCCAAATTTAGAAAATCGCTTTAAAGAATATAGTAAATAATATAAAAAGATATTTTAAATAACAAACTTTTTTTAATTTTTTTTTATTATAAAACACCTTAAAGTACTATAAATAAATCTATTTTATAGTATTATAGAATATTATAAATTCGGGATGGAATTGGAATATACCCAATACGATATTATATAAATAAAAACTGTTTAATATTTAATTTGTATATAGAATTTTATTGTTTATCTATTTCAAATATTTATTTCTTTTGTGCCGTCCTTCCATCTAACTAATAACGAAACTGGCAGAGTAGAGGTTGCTTTGATTTCTTATTTCTTTTCACATCAGTTCGGATATATGTATTTAAAGATTTAAATACAAATAAATTTTTATAACTTTCAATTTGAAAAGAAAGTGCCTTTAACCTTAATTAAAATTATTCTCTTCAGGAATTAAAGTATTTATAAGGGTCTGCAAGAAGAAGCTTAATTTAATTTTGTACTACGTATTTTTTCCCAATTCGTGGAGCCGTTCTCGAGTATATAAAGATTTCAAGTAATCTGTCACGTGTTGAAGTCTTTGTTCAAATGGGAGCGTCTCATTCATGATCATCTTTCTCATTAGAGCTTGGTACTTCCCTTCTACTTTTTCTATAAGAGTATTATGCTCTGATTGAATTAATCGAATTTTCGGCTGGTTCTGTATGAAATCAATTAATTTCAACCATTTTTCAGCAGCACGAGGATTTAATCCAATTTCTTTTAACCTGCTTTTAGGAAAGACATTTTTTTGAGTCTCAATAAATTTAAAGATTGCTTCAACTCGTTCTAAGAGTGTTCGACGTTGTTTTGAATTACTTGACATTTTTTGGTATATTAATGTATCTTATAAGATATAAACATAACTTTTTATCTGGATTCTATCTTAATAATATTATGAATTTGAAGAGTGATGAAGAAGAAGATAGATTAGAGCTATTGAAATGAAGGGAATGAGAAATAGAAAGGGATATAAAAAATGGTAAAAAAAATTAAAATACAAGATATTGAGATTAATGCAGATTCATATGCGTATGCTCAAGTTTATTATATAAAAAGAATTTTGGAGGCAAATTCTAATCCAAATGCAGAATCTTTAGGGGATGAATTTATGCAACAGTACGAAAAATTGCTTAAAGAGCACGAGAATGAAGATATTTATGATCTCCATCGATATTACCGGCTGATCACAGAATTTAAACCCGCGTTATCAACAATATTGATGCCTGGCAAGGAATTTGACATGATTTGCGATGCAGCTGTAGTAAATTTCAATGTTCCTTTAGAGAGAATTAGAAGCCAAATAAAAGAAAACAAACTTCCTCTAAAAAGAAAAGGACCAGTAATGCCTGGGAGTAGTAAATCCATGGATTTAAGGTATTACTGCATTGTATGTAACAAAAATTTTGAGATTCCACCAGAAATAAAAGAAAAATTGTTAAATGATGAGGAAAAACAAGATTTACCACAACACTGTGATAAAGAGATGGTAATTAAGATAGTAAGGATTCAAGAAGAAGTACCGAACGAAGAAATTGAGATTAAAGAAGTTGAACCTGAAATTGAAATCTTATCCGCCGAATTACTAATGGGTCATATAGATTCTAAAGAGGCTAAAGTTGAATACTTGATTTTATTGAGCGTTGGAATTGATATTGGGTCCTCCACCTCTCATCTTGTTTTCTCACGTCTTACTCTAAAAAGGGAGACCAGTTTTTTTAACATGTCAAATCGATTTGTTCTCGTCAATCGAGACATCATATATGAAGGCAATATCATTTTTACTCCCTTAATTGATCGTTATACCATTGATATTGAGGCGATTATAAAATTTTGCGAAGAAGAGTATAAGAAAGCAGGTATTACAACCGAGATGGTGGATACGGGTGCAGTCATAGTTACTGGGGAGACTGCTAAAAAGGAAAACGCTGCGAATATAATTAATCGATTATCTTCCGAGGGTGGAAAATTCGTCAGCGCAGTAGCTGGGCCAAATTTCGAGTCCCTTCTTGGAGCCATGGGAAGTGGAATCGTTGAACAATCGCGTAAAAATCAGCGGACTATATTAAATGTTGATGTTGGTGGAGGTACCAGTAATATTGCGGTATCGTCAAAAGGTAATGTTCATAGTACTTCATGTATTAATATAGGAGGTCGGCTGTTAGGAATAGACAAAGAATTTAAAATTTGGAGAATAGACGAACCCAGCGCATTCCTTATGAAAGAGTTGAACATGAATTATAAACTAGGCGATATTATCCCTGAGAATGATGTTAAGACTATCTCTCGGGAATACGCTAAAACCTTGCTCGAAGTGATGAGAGGTCCAGCAAAAAGTAAGATCGCAAAGGAACTGATGATGACCGATGATTTGGATTTTTCTATCCCAATCGACGATTTTTCATTCTCTGGTGGAGTTGCAGAAATGATTTATGGTAAAGATAATTCACACGAAGAATATAATGACATTGGAAAATATCTGGCAGAGGAGATTAATCTTCTCATAGAAGAATATGGTTTACAAATAATCGAACCAGAAAACAAGATCAGGGCAACTGTCATTGGTGCCGGGGCATTTTCTCTTTCGATATCAGGATCAACGTGCTACGTTGACGAAAATGTTGTCCTTCCACTCAATAATATTCCGGTTTTGCCCGTAAATGTAAAAAGGGGGGAATTTAGTTTTGAAAATATTAAGAATAAAATCATACGGGCTTTCAAAAATTATGACATGAAAGAAGGTGAAGATATCGTTGCTCTCTACTTCAAAGAATTTATCGATCACTCTGATAGCATATTATCGACACTTGCTAAAGCAATCGAGAGTTCACTTTCGCATTCCGTAGCTCAGAAAAAACCTGTCATCTTGATCTTTAGTATGGATATCGCTAAAGTCCTGGGAATTGCTATCCGTCGTGAAACATCCATCCAGAGTAATCTTCTCTGTTTAGACGAATTGGTCCTGGAAGTTGGTGATTTTATCGATATCGGTGCGTCTCTTTACTCAAGACAAGCATATCCAATTACTGTAAAGAGCTTGGTGTTTAATAAGGAGAAAAAAACTTCATAGGATCGAAGTTACTATACTGATCATTTTGATGGATTCGGGATGGAATTGAATTTGTTCAATCGATATTATATAAATTAAAACTGTTTAATATTTATTGAATAAACCTAAAAGAGATTTAAATATAAATTAATAAGAGTTAAACATAAAAAAATTAAAGATTTTCCTTGATACATCAGTATACAGCGCTAGATTTGATAGTCGAGATCTAAATCGTCAAAAATTGACACAAGATTTTTGGGATACTATAGGAAATTATGATGTCTATTATTCTGAAATAATTACAGAAGAAATAAATGCCATTTCAGATGAAAATTTAAAAGAAAGAATGAATGACTTATTGAGAAGTGGGAAAAGTGTTAAAATTTCAACTGAAGTCAAAAAATTAACTCAAGGTTACATTGATGAAGGTCTTATTCCAGAAAAATATGAAAATGATTCATTACCAATTGCTTTAACTTCGGTTTATTCGTTGGATATATTAGTCAGGTGGAACTTTAAACACCTAGTTAAAAGAAAAACTCGTATTGGAGCAAATTTAATCAATCTTAAAAATGGATATAGACCAATTGAAATCTTGGCCCCACCAGAGTTATAGAGGAGAGAAAAATATGTTATATAATATTGAAAATTTAATGAAAGAAGCCCAATTGACTGAAAAGGAAAAAAGTAAGATTATTACTGAATTAAGAGAAGAGTTCCCTCAAGATGAGATGCTTTTTGAACTACATCTCTTCCGTATAGTTCAGTATTTGAAAAAACAGAAAATGAAAAAATCTGTTAATCCTATTCTGTAATCGTAAAAAAAAAGAATTAGATATATTAAAATGAAAAAAATATTAATACTCGTTTTTTTAACTGCTATGTTTTTTTCTTCATTTTTCTTTCCTTTCTTTTTAGCTTATCTCATTATAGTGTTTAAATACCGGATAAATGAAGTTAACAGACTTAAATTAAAAGTATCAAATCTTAGCAAATAATTATTTTATTTAATTGAAGAAAAAAGAAGTTATTTGCTTTTAATACCAATTTTAATAGTGGTTTGTTCTTTCCATAGTACTATTAATAACAATTATTACAAATCCCAAATTAATTATTATAACAATATAAAGAATACAATTAGAATGGTTTGTATCAATGAAGAAAAAGAAAGTTGTTATTATAGGAGCACTTGGAATGGATTTATTATTAAATGATATAATTAGATGTCAAAAAGAGAACTAAATTGCATATTCCTTTATTTCTTCACATAACCAGGAAACATTCTAAAAATTTCTTCAAAAATAATTTGATTTTCAGTTGCATTACGGGCTGTTGTTGTAATTATGAAAATTTGTGTACCATAAGCGTCCTTAATATAGATCCTAATCTGATTATCATTTTCCAATTTCATTAAATTTCGATTGATCTTTCTAGTTTTGCCAATAGGTTGAACACTAATTACATACTCACAATTTTGAATTTTAGTTATTTCATTCATTATTAATTTAGTTTTAGAATGTTTCCAATTACCAATCTTCTTCAACTTTGGTTCAATATTTGCAACAGGTGGTCTTGAAGAAGGAATTAGTGTAAAGTCTTGATTATTCAACCAGTTTAATAAATCTATTATGTATAAATCAAAAAAATTTGTTTTACTAACTGCATTTTTCGAACCTATTCCTTCTAAAGTAAGAAGTTCTAAATTCCTTTCATCAATATAGGAACATTTTGAACATTTATTAAGAAAAATATTCCAGTTATCAATTATAGGACTAGGGACATTATCATTTTCAAATTTGAAACTGATATCGTTCTCACTTGATATGATATCACAATTTGAATTTCTGTGTATTTTTAGAAAATTTAATAAGAATTTTTTAAACCACGAACTACAAGATATTGAGGATCCAAAACGATATGGATTAAATTCCGTTGATAATAGAATTAATTCAAAGGTTATATTGAATTTAATTATCCTTTTATTAAGATTAGTTTCTAATTCTTCGATTCTGTTACAAAACTCATATAATATAGGAAAAATAACCCCTGAATAATGTTTGCTAGTGATGCTATAACTTATTGCTAAAAATATTGGATCTATAAAACAATTTAGCATAAAATTTCACGAATTTTCATTTTTTCTTTTATCAATTGCAGCTTTTAGTAATTTAGTATAATCCATTTCATCAAAAAAACCAATTGGCCAATTTTCAATTTCGCCATATTTGTTTAAGGATATTTTTTTAATCTTAGATCCTTCAAATCCTTTTTCCTCATGAAATTTAGGAGGATCAATAAAAACAATAGAGATCATATCTCTTAGGATATTTTTTTGGTCTTGAGCTATTCTCAAGCAAATCCTATTTATTAAATATTCACTATGAGTTTCTACTATAAAATTTTTGCCTGAAAGCATCATACATAATAGAAAATCTGCTAAATTTGACTGCATTTTAGGATGAAGATGAATTTCAGGTTGTTCTAAAATTAGAGTATGTCCTTTATTCATTCTCAGACTTTCGATATAAACTGGTAAAATTTGACTTATGCCAAATCCTACATCTTGAAGTGAGACATTAAAATCTTTTTTTAGTAATTTGACCATGATTTGAAATAAAATTTTTTCAACTAACTTTGGATTAATATCAGGCAATCCAAGAATTTCAAACCACTTTGACAATCCTTTTTGTAAGGTTAAGTTTTCACATATAAAATCATTATATAATATTTGATTATTTTTTATATCAAAGATTTTAAAAACTGGGATTTCTGAATCTGCTTGCAAGGTTAAGATTTGAGGAGCATTTTGCCCTTTATTTCCAATATTTAATTCTCTAATATCAAAGAATTGATAATATCTATGAGGTTCATCTCTCAATGGACCAATATAATGAATATTATTAAAAAAATTTGAAATGAATAAAAGATCTTCAAAATTTATAATGGCATAATTTGCTTGTATATCTTCCTTTTCTGAAACATCCCTTAATCTAAAAAATAAAAATTTTGAATTTTTTTCTATAGATTTTTTAATAGACTTCAATTTTTTATTTTCTCCACCAAACTTTTTGAAAATATTGTCTATCTGTGAAACAAGATCTTTAACGGGAAGAATTAATCTTTCGGGAATAAATCCATTAAATTTTACATGGAGATTTTCAATAGTATAATTATGAATATATATTTGATCTAATTCCTCTTCTCCCTCAGGAAAAACTATGAATTTAAAAGGAGATTGTAAAAGAAAATCATTAAAACTCATCCTTGCTATCAAACAAGAGTAATTTAGGATTCTATTATTACTATCAAAATTAGCATATACTTTTAATTCATAATCCTTTCCTTCGATGGTGAATTCTTTGATAAATGCTTCTAATACTGATGCTTCAGAGATATTTACAAATGTTACTAATAATTTAATATCTTGAAATTCAAAACTGAAATGTAATTCTTTTTCTTTTGTATATTTATTTAATACATTGAGATAATCACTGAGGTGACATTTTTCTCCTTCAAACAATATAGTTGTTTCATATTTAGTTTCTTCCAATTTAAAGGAATCAGGTAATAGAATAACTGGATATTCAGATATTTTTTTAAAATGACTTGTACTTTGGGATAATAATAGTAGACTTTGAATTAATGAACTCTTTCCACTATTATTTACACCACATAATATAGTTAGAGGTTTTATATTTATATATTCTGTGCCTTTAAATGATTTGAAGTTTTTTAAGCTAAAATTTAAATCAAGAAGATGCTCAATTTTTTCAATAAAATCTTCCACCATAAGATTTTTCTCCTTATTTTTAATAAATTGATTTCTTGATATTTATGATGATTTAATTAATAATTGTATTATAAAATTTTATAAAAATACAATCTTTTATTCCTTATTTATCTTAAAAATTTTTTATTAATTGAAACAATATGGGATCTATATAAAAAAATGATTTTATTGGTCTTTCATTTATAGGATGATGTACAATTTATGTATCTTTTAATATTTAATAATTTATGCAAAATTAACAATTTTTTCAATAATAGGTTAGAATCTAATGTAATTAAAGAGTGAATTATATTATTTTATATTATTGGAGAAAAAAAGAGAAAATGATCTTTACAATAAAAGAAATTAAAGATATGATAAATGATACTATCCATTTGATTTTATTTAATGATTTAAATTTGTTTGAGATTGATTCACATGAAAGGACTATTTCTCAAAATTTTGCAGCATATCTTAAGTCTAAATTTCCTGAATGGGAAATAGATTGCGAATATAATCGAGACATGGAAGAAATAAAGAAATTAGAAAAGGACGGAAAAGAAGTAAAGATATATCCAGATATCATAGTTCATCAGCGAGTAACAAAACAAAATCTACTAATAATTGAAATAAAAAAATCGCCCCCTTATTCATTACCAGATAAAGAAGTAAAGGATGATATAGAAAGATTAAAGAAAATGACTACTATAGAGAAATACAGGTATCAATATGGAATATTTATTCTTTTCTTTGTAAAGGAAAATAGTGGTAAAAAACCAATTATTAAATATTATCAAAATGGAAAGAAAATTTAGTAATAGTAATATAGATTATAACAAACCTAATTTAAACAGTTTATTCAATTAATCTTTCTTAAAAAGGGTAATGAATGGTGATAATACTTTTTTAATACATTAGAAAGAATATGCATTGCGAAACTTATTAGATTATGGGATAGTAAAAAAGTATTGGGAAGATAGGAAAAAATATTTAATTCTTACAGAAATTGGTGAAATATTAAGCAAGTTTCTTATTTAACTAATTTTTTATAGACCAATTACGAACAATTATTTTCTAATAAAAAAAATGATAGATATATAAATACAAAAAAATAAGATATTATTAAAGTAAAGAATCTGAAAAAAATAATTAACCTTTATATTTAAAGGTTAGCATAGGTAACATATTTAGTTCATTCCATCAAACATTAATACTGGAATGGATTTATTATGGATCTACTATGTTAGATCAATTCAGATAAAAACTTTCATCTGATATTATAAATAGTTTTATGACAAGATTTAAAGAAATAAACAGAGCGTTAAACTTAAAATAGAAAATAAGATAAAATATGATAAAGATATGACAAATACGAATATCAAAAAAGATAATCAACAATCTTGTTCGAATACATCTATATCTCGAAAAAAACACAACTCCTGTGAGCGAGATTATTCAATATTTAATAAGATAAAATATAATATAGATATGACAAATAAGAATGTCAAAGAAGATAATAACTATGGAGTTATTCAAGAATCTGAATATTCTACGTTGGACTTAATTGAAGATTTAAGGTTGGAAATTCAAAAATATCCTGAAATATTGTTTCAGCTTTTTCCACATAGATATAGATATAATCATAACCAACTTTCTTTGTTTTGGCGTGGGGGAAAAAATATAAATTATGTAATTAAGCTTATGGCTAAGTTTAAAAACAAAATAAATTTTTCGATAGATAATAAAGATTTAGAAATGTTAGAGAAAAGATTGAGAGGACGTTTTGGAAATCGAGCATCAAATTGTTTTCACTTTATAAAACAATATAAATTTAAACAGAGGAATTTTAAAATCTTTATTGAATCGATGAAAAAAGAATTAGGTCAAATTTCAGGGGATATTAAGGTTACATATGGAGAATTAGCTATACTTCTTGGTAAACACGAAGATTATATATATAGTTTGAGAAAATATATTTTGAATCCAACCAATAGAAGACATAATCCTAATTATAAATTTGATTTAGAAACCTTACAAGAATTTAAAGAATCATTAAGGATGCTTTTAAGAGGAAAAGTAGAGCTTTGTATATCCTTTATTGAAAAATATATAAACTTAAATCCAGATTTAAAAGAATACTTGTTTGAAAGGGTCACTATTAAAAATCCTCATTATTTTAATTCGATTGATACAATAGAAAAAACATATTGGTTTGGTTTCATATGTGCAGATGCTTTAGTTAAACAAAAACAAAAAGGTTATTATTATAATTTTAGATTTGAATTAAGTTCACATGATCGAGAACGTTTGGTTAAATTTGCAGGTTTAATAGGATATGATTTTGAGAGAATAAAAGATATAAAGAGAATATATTTTGATGATAATGGAAAACTAAAATTAAAGGAATATTCTAATATCCATTTTAAATCTAAAAAAATGGTAGAAGAACTTTTAGAGAATGGTTTCTCGAGTTCAGCAATGGGAAAAGGACTTCCAGACTTTATAATGAGAGCGGAAGAAGATATTGCTCTTGCTTTTTTACTAGGATTTTTTGATGGAGATGGTTCTTGGTGTGGTGGTAGAAACGCAATAATATATACATCAAATAAAAAGTTTTTAATAGATATAAAGAATAAATTTAGGATAATTTGGACGATTAAAACTAAGAAGGCATTAATAGATGAAATTTCTGGAGAAGTGATTCACAGAGCATCTCATCGGTTAACCTTAGGTGCTAATCTCTATGAAAAAATGATGAGAAATTATCCTTATAGTATGAAACGTAAACGCGCTCCTCAATTTAGAGATATTTAACTTAATTCATCTACACAATACAACTAAATTTTATGATGTAAGAAAATTCAAAATACCTCATAATGCATTTCAAAAATTAAACAATAACATGTCAAATTAACTAATTCCAATAATTTTTTGAAAACCTAATACTTATGCTAATAAAAAAACTTATAATTTTTTGAAAATTTTGCATTATTAATTCTATTAATTAAAGTGTTAATTGATGAAAAGACAGAGGATCATTATAATCGGCGCTTTAGGCTACGATTTTCATTTATATAATACCGTATTCAGAAATAACGAGGATTATGAAGTTGTAGCATTTACAATTGCGGGCGAGCAGAATGTTGGTACTTTAGAAAGTGCTGAGAGGAAATATCCTGCAGAACTTGCTGGAGACCAATATCCAAATGGAATCCCTATGGTATCTGAGCAACTCTTAGAGGAAATCATAAAAGAAAAAGCTATTGATGAAGTAGTTTTTGCTTATTCAGATGTGTCTCATGAAGAGGTAATGCATAAAGCATCTCGAGTTCTTTCTGCTGGTGCCAATTATAGATTAATTTCAGGGAAATTTACACAAATAAAATCGAATAAACCAGTTGTTGCAATATGTGCTGTTAGAACTGGCTGTGGGAAAAGTCAAGTTTCACGAGCAACATATAGATATTTAAAGAGTAAGGGATACAAAGTTGTGGCTATTCGTGAGCCTATGCCTTATGGTGATCTAATTCAACAAAATGTAATGCGATTCGCACAATATGAAGATCTTGATAAATTTAATTGTACGATTGAAGAACGTGAAGAATATGAACCTTACCTTGAGCAAGGTTTAGTTATATATTCTGGTGTTAATTATGAAAAGATTATTAGAGAAGCTGAAAAGGAGGCTGATGTTATAATCTTTGATGGGGGAAATAATGAGATTTCATTTTATATCACAGACTTACTATTTATTGTCGTAGATCCATTAAGACCAGGTCATGAACTTCAATATCATCCTGGAGAAGTGAATGCACGCTATGCCGATGCTTTTGTGATAAATAAAATGAATAGTGCGAATGCTGAAGATGTTAAGATTGTTGAAGATAATTTGAATAAATTGAATCCCGATGCCGTGAAGATTTATACTAATTCTATAGTAACAGTTGAAGGAAATCATGATTTAAAGGGGAAAAAAGTTATTGTGGTTGAAGATGGACCAACTTTAACACATGGCAATATGTCATACGGAGCAGGTTATGTAGCAGCAACGAATAATGGAGCTGAAATTATAGATCCAAAACCTTATCTTACTGGTTCTATAAAGACCCTTTTTGAAGAATTTCCCCAAATTACACAAATTGTACCAGCTATGGGATATAATGATGAACAGATTAGAGACATGGAAGAAACTTTAAACAAAGCTGAATGCGAAATAATTATTGATGGAAGTCCAATAGATCTTGCTAAATTAATTAATTGTAAT
>SDBV01012013.1_pt1 | contig 11138 bp, 6 predicted proteins | sample 2277081 | NCBI WGS metagenome assembly SDBV01 (sample SAMN10402039, study PRJNA504765) | marine sediment metagenome | isolation source: marine sediment core GS10_PC15, 223 cmbsf | place: Arctic Ocean: Southern Knipovich Ridge | collected 2010
TGTCGTGCTCGTCGCCGAACGTGTTGGCGGATTCCTGGCTCCGCGACCCTACCGCGAGGATTTTCCCTGTCGCCGTCTGACCGATCCCGTGGGCGAATGCCTCGGCGATCTTTCCGGTGCCGATAATTCCCCAACTCAACGCTGCCATTCTATTCCTCCCGCTGTGGCCGGGCCATATCCGATGATAAGCCTTCGATCGCATAGTACCCGACGAAATTGGTACCACAATACCACTGGCATCATCGAGATACAATGCCATTTCGGCCCCTACGTTTCCTGGTCTCTGCGGCCGAACAGAGTGCCAGAATGTCAGGCGCGCACCATCGACGATCCAAGATGGCAGCGCCCATCCCTGGCACGCGACAGCAGTTCTCATTTTGACGAAGGAAAAATGAGAACTGCCTTGAACTTTGATATATGTCTGCATTTTCAAGTGTCCGCGATGGCGGTGGTACGGCATCCCGGCCATCGGCATTCCGACGTCCGCCCTATAATAGCATGCGGATCGCAGGAAAATGAGGAACCTATCCCACCCCCAAGGGCATATTTAGAACTGCTGGGCACGCGAGCGGTCCATTGACTCTCGCGAAGCTGCGGGCAATATTGACACTATGGACCTGCAGCTCAGAGCCCGGATTGATGAGCTCGCCGACCTGGTGCGCGCCAGTCGCTATCTTGTGGCCTTCACCGGCGCCGGTATCAGCACGGAAAGCGGCATCCCGGACTTCAGGGGGCCGCAGGGCATCTGGACCAAGATGCAGCCCATCGAACTGCCTGAGTTTTTGGCCGAGCCACAGGCCCGCCGCGAGTACTGGAGGCGCAAGATCGAAAGCTACCCCCAGATGCGGGACGCCGAGCCAAACGCGGGACACAGGGCCCTGGCACGGCTTTTCGAGGCGGGCCTGTTGAAAACCATGATCACGCAGAACATCGACGGCCTCCATCAGAAGGCAGGCATTCCCATGGAGCGGGTGATCGAGATCCACGGAAGCAATGCCTATGTCAGCTGTCTGCAGTGCCGCAGACGCTTCGCATGGCAGCAGGTCCTGCCCTTTTTCGAGCGATATCCGGACCCCTCGACGGAATGTCCCCGTTGCGATGAATGCGGCGGCCGGCTAAAGCCGGCTACGATCTCCTTCGGACAGGCCATGCCCGAAGAGGAGACGCATCGAGCCTTTACCGAAGCCGGTAGGGCGGATCTGCTGGTAACGGTGGGCACTTCTCTGCAGGTATACCCGGCGGCGGGGATTCCAGAAGAAACCCTTCGAAACGGGGGACATATCGCGATCGTAAACAATCAGCCGACAGGCCTGGATGCCGAAGCGCGAGTCGTTCTCTGCGGATCGGCCGGGAACATACTGAAAGCCCTGATCGACGGTACGGTGGGGAACTGACCGGCGAGGCCGCCTTGCCTGTCATGCAAGATCAGCAGATCATCGATCAGAGGCCGGACATTGCCGCCCAAAGGCGGCGATGCGGCGCGGACAGGCCGGCAGGTCAACGTCATGGCCCGGGCAGATGATGTTGTTGCAAGCTACAGTAAGAACTGTGTAAGCTCTCGCAGGAGGCGGATATGGACGGCAATACGGCGATCGCCAAAGTGTTGAAGATAGAAGGGGTGGATTTCGTCACCTGCTTTCCCACGAACAAAGCGCTCGACGCAGTTGCGGCTGAAGGTATCAGGCCGATCGTGACAAGAACCGAGCGCGTAGCGGTGGGCATAGCTGACGGCTTCACACGCGCCTCTGGCGGCAAACGCAATGGAGTCTGCATTCTGCAAAATGGACCCGGAGCCGAAAATGCCTTCGCCGCAGTGGCCCAGGCCTTTGCCGATTCGGTACCGGTCCTGGTGCTGCCTGCAGGCTATGAACGGCGCCAGCAGAAGCGGCCGCTGTTTAGCGCCACCCGCAACTACCGGGAAATCACTAAATCGGTTGACATGGCTGCTTTTGCGGACCAAATACCGACATTGATGCGTCGGGCTTTTGTCTATCTCAGAACAGGAAGACCGGGCCCTGTGATGCTCGAAATACCAATCGATGTTGGCGCGCAGCAGTTCGACGATAAGTTGTTCGAGTATCAGCCGGTAAAGGGTTGGAAAACGGGCGGAGACCCGAGTGATGTCAAGCGGGTAGCCGAAGCGCTTATAAACGCTGAGAATGCAATCATCCGTGCCGGCAACGGGATCCTCTACTCGGGCGCCTCCAATGAGTTGCTGGAGCTGGCTGAACTGCTCCAGATACCGGTGTTTACCACGATGCAGGGGAAAAGTGCTTTCCCCGAAAACCATCCCCTTTCTCTCGGCGCCGGGGGCAGAACGCGACCCAAGATGGTTACGCACTTCCTGGATAAAGCCGATTTGGTTTTTGCCATTGGCACCAGTTGCACCAAAGAGAACTTCACGACCAATATTCCGGATGGCAAGCCGATTATTCAGTCGAATATCGATGAGATCGATATCGGCAAAGACTATCCCATAGCAGATGCTGTCATAGGGGACGCGAAGCTGGTTTTGCGGCAACTCATCGCAGCGATAAAAAGCACGTTTGGCCCTGACGGCAAGCGAGCCAACAGCTCCGTGGCCGCAGAAATTCAAGCCGTAAAATCGCAATGGCTGAAAGAGTGGATGCCTAAGCTGACATCTGATGAAGTGCCCATAAGCCCTTACCGTGTTATCGCCGATTTAAACAAGGTGCTCGACAAGCGTAATACAGTCTTTACGCCGGAATCGGGAGGCCCTCGAGATACATCGATTCCATTTTACGAAGCTGTCGTGCCAGGGGGGTTTATCGGTTGGGGTAAGACAACCACCCTGGGCGGATCGTTGGGCTTTGCTATGGGAGCGAAGCTGGCCAATCCGGACAAGCTGGTGATAAATTTCCTGGGAGACGCCGGCATTGGCATGATTGGCATCGATCACGAGACAGCAGTCAGGGCAAATATCCCGATACTAAGCATTGTTATCAACAACTCCAGGTTTGGCGGCTATGAAAAAATGTTGCCTATAGCTGTCGAGCGCTACGATATCGACCGTGTCGGTGGCGATTACGTAAAAGTTGCCGAAGCGCTGGGTTTCCATGCCGAGCGAATCCGTCAACCCGCTGAAATAATACCGACAATTGAAAGGGCCAGGCAGGTAGTGGCGAATGGACAGCCGGCCTTTATCGAGATTGTCACTCGGGTGGATACGGAATTCTCTGTTTAGATTTGATGCGAGCCCGCGCTTCCGCTGCCGGGCGCAGGTCATATTCCAAAGGCGACGCAGCAAACAAAAAGGATATAATCGTGAAAGCAGCGGTGTTCGACTCCTGAAGCCGGACACGACCTGGGTCCAGGATGTCGTAGCTTTCGATTGACAACCCTGAGTGACGTTCTGATACAATACCCCCGCGCATAGCCTGACAATTATCAGGAGAAAAGAAATGCCAAGAATGACCGGAGCTCGATTCATTGCCCAAACCGTCCATGGGTATGGAATAACCCACGTCTTTTTTATGCCCTTCATGGCCCCCGGGGCCCTAATGGAAATGGAAAAATTGGGCATCAAGCGTATTCAGTCCCATGGCGAGAAGGCTGCCGCTTATATGGCCGATGCCTACGCTCGCGTGAAGCGCAGCCCCAGCTTCTGTATGGCCCAGTCCGTGGGGGCTGTCAACCTGGCTGCCGGCTTACAAGATGCCTATCTGGCCTGCTCCCCGGTCATCGCCCTGACCGGACGGGAGCGCCAGATCAACCAACAGCGCCACGCCTATCAGGAAGTCGACCACGCTAACCCCTTCTCGGCCGTCACCAAATATAGCGCCTTTGTCGCCAGGCCCGAACAACTGCCCAACTATTTGCGTCAAGCCTTCCGCTCGGCCACGTCGGGCACGCCTGGTCCGGTACATCTGGATCTGGAGGGCCTTGCGGGGCAGATGGTCGCAGATGAAAAGGCCGATATGGAAGTCATCATCGAAGAGGCGTTTGCCCGGGTACCGCCTTTCCGACCGGAGGCGGAGCCGGAAAAAACGGCGGAGGCCCTCCAGTTGCTCACCCAGGCCGAACGACCCGTCATCGTGGCCGGCGGCGGAGTGACCGCCTCGGGTGCTCGCGCTGAACTGATCGCCCTGGCTGAAAAACTTTCCATTCCAGTGGCGACCTCTTTGAACGCCAAAACCATGTTTCCTCATGACCACCCCCTCGCTGTGGGCGTCCCCGGTCTCTACTCCCGTCCCTGCGCCAACCAGACCCTCTGTGAAGCCGATTTGGTCTTCTTCATCGGCAGCCACACCGGCGGGCAGGTGACCAACGTGTACACCATCCCGCCGCAGGGAACGCCGAGCATCCAGCTCGACATCAACCCGGAGGAACTGGGCCGCAATTACGCGATCAAGGTGGGCCTGCAGGGCGACGCTAGAAACTCACTGCGCAGAATGATCGAGCAGGCTGAAATCGCCGAGCCGCGGACCAAATGGATCAGTCGGGTAAAGCAACTGGTCCAGACTTGGAAAGAAAGCGTTAGCGAGCATTATAACTCAGAGATCGTGCCCATACGGCCCGAGCGCCTGTGCCGGGAACTGACCGACTACCTCCCCCCCGACGCAATTCTGATCTCTGACACCGGCCATTCAGGCATCTGGACCGGCACCATGATCGATCTGAAACACCCCGACCAGACGTATGCCCGATGCGCCGGTTCGCTGGGCTGGGGGTTGCCCGCGTCCATGGGAGCCAAGTGTGCCCAACCGGATCGGCCCGTCCTCTGCTTCACCGGCGACGGTGGCATCTGGTACCACCTGTCGGAGCTGGAGACAGCCGTGAGATGCGGGATCAACACGGTCACCGTGGTCAATAACAATCACTCGCTGAACCAGGAAAAGGGTGTCGTCGAGCGAGCCTATGGCGGCCGGACGCCCGGCTCGGATGAGCTCTGGATCTTCCCCGACACTGATTTTGCCAAGATAGCCGAAGCGATGGGCTGTTTCGGGATTACGGTCAACAAACCAAGCCAACTTTCGAGCGCGCTCGATCAGGCGTTTGCCGCGGGCAAACCGGCCGTTGTGGATGTGAAAACCCACATCGACGGTATTGCCCCGCAAGCGTGGACTCCGGCTTGAGGTTGGCTGAAATTTCACCTGTTAGCACACTTGTGCCATGGCCTCCACAAAGAGACATCTGTCGACATTCTGGCGACCTGTCCCGAGAGTGCTGACCAGAGCCTCTCCCCGTGATGGTCGTTGACGCGCGCACAGAACAGTACAACCTGGAGCAGGTGAGCGTCATACTTCAGGGGGATGTGGACGGGCATAAACTCAATTGCCCTGCGGGTACAGAACGACTTTTACATAGCGGTCCGCGTTCAGATAGCGGTTGGCCGCGGCCTGGATACTATCCGTGCTCAAGTCGTCCACCAGGCGGTCGTATTCCAGGATCAGTTTCTGATCCAGGCCGTTGATCGTGTACGATCTGAGCACATTGGCCCAGAAGCCGTTGTTTTCCAGATTCGTTTCCCTCTGGCGCCGCAGCATCTCCTTTACCTTGGCAACGTTAGTCTGCTTTGGGCCTTCGTCCCGGAGCCGCCGCACTTCCTCGAACACCAGTCCGGTAAGTTTCTCGACGTTTTCCGGTGCACAGCCGAAGCCCACGAAAACGTGGTATTCCTCGTCGGGGAAACGCGAGGGGGAGGCCCACACGCCGATGTCGTAGGTGCCGCCTTCCTTCTCCCTCAGGCTGTCCCTCAACTGCATTTCTAGAACCTGGGCCAGGGGGTCCATAACGAACATCTCTTCCCAGCTCCAGGTGTACGTGCCATTGAACGAAAGCTGCACGCGGCTCTTGGGCTCGATGCCCATGCGTACCGTACGCTCATCGATGCCATCGGGCGGATCGATGCCGAGGTCCCGCCAGTTTTCATCACGACCCGTGGCGGGCAGGCCGCCCAGATAAGTTTCGATCAGCGGCCGTATGGCGGCCGGGTCGAGATTGCCGACGAAAATGAACGTGAAATCCCCGGCGTCGGCGAAACGATTGCGATAGATGGCCAGGGATTGCTCCAGGCTCATCTCCGAGAGGATCTCCGTTGTCCAGGGACGGGAGCGGATGTGATCGTCGCTTATCGCGCTTCTTACGGTGTCCCAGAATATCTGCTCCGGTGACGAGGCGCGATTTTCGAGCTGAGCTTTCAGACGCGTCTGGTATGTCGCAAAGGCGTCTTCATTTTCTCTCGGCGCGGTGAAGTAGAGATAGATAAGCTGGAAGAGGGTTTCCAGATCCCGCGGCGCGGCGCTGCCCCGAAATCCTTCGTACAGCTCGCTTATGAACGGCGACACCGAGACGGTTTTTCCCGCCAGCTTTTTTTGCAGTTCCGTTAGGCTGAAATCCGCCAGCCCCGCTTCCTCGATGACCGATACGGCTGTGCGGGCGGCAATGTACAGCTCATCCGGAACCAGCGAGTGACCCCCGGGACTGAAAGCGTTGAACACGATTTCATCGTTCTTGAAATCCGTGGGCTTCAGAAAAACGCGCACCCCGTTGGAAAGGCGCCACTCGGTCAGGTCCAGCCGCTCTATCCTGGCTTCCGAAACGACTCGCCCGGGTTGGGGCATGGCCGCCACAAGAGGGGCATCGGAGATTTGGTCTTGATAGGCGCTCACGGCTTTCTGAGCCACACTGTCGAAGACTGTCAGCAGGTCGGCCTCTGAGGGGATTTTGAAGCCCGGTTTTTCCGGAGAGCTGGCCAGGATGACTCTGTTGTCTTCTACGAGCCATTTTCCCGCCAGATCGTTGACCTCCTCCAGGCCTATTTCGGGTACATACTTCTTGTACAGTGCATATTCGTACTCGATACCGGGAATTGGCTCTCCTTCCAGGAAATTGCCCACATATTCGCGCACGTAGCGGCTCGAGTCCGTTTTGTCACGCTCATTGTAGACGTTCTCGATGCTGACCAGGAGCTCCTTCCTGGCCCGCTCTAATTCTGTTTCCGTGAAGCCGAATTCCCGAACGCGTTTGGCCTCTGTGAGTAGTGCTTCCAAACCTCGAGAGAAAGCGTCCTCCTTGATGTCGGCCCCCAGCATGTAGAACTCCTTGGTGCGGACGAATCGGGATTTGCCGGAGTAGCCGTTCAGGAATGGAGGGTCGGGCTTGCGGGTTAGTTCCTGCAAGCGGTCGTTGAGCATCATATGATAGAGACTCTCCACCAGGTTTCGGCGATAATCTCCCACCCTGTCGAAGGGCTCGACTTCGTGCTTCGTAATAACGCTCAGGCGGGATTCGGTGGCTTCCGGGTCGGTCGCGATGGCAAACAACGTTTGCTCGTGATCCGGCATGGGATAGTAGATGCGCTCGCGGGCATTCTCTGCCGGTTCGAGGCGTGAAAAATGTTCGCGGATCAGGTTCTCCATGCGGCCCGCATCGAAATTTCCGACGGCAATAACAGCCATCAGATCCGGGCGGTACCAGTCCCTGTAGAATCGGAGCATGTCGTCAACCCCGAATTTCTCGATGAGCTCGAGTTTGCCGATGGGCCGACGTTCTGCGTAGCGTGAACCCTGGAAGAGATAGGGGATCTGCTTGTCCCATATGCGCGCCCCGGCCCCCCGGCGCAGGCGCCACTCCTCGATGATGATGCCCCTTTCCCTCTCTACCTCTTCCTCGGCGAAGGTGATCAGGTGTGCCCAGTCTTCGAGAATCTGAAGGCCCGTTTCCAGAGCACCTTCGCTGTCGGTAGGCACCTGCAACCGGTAGAGGGTGCGATCGTAGCCGGTCGAGGCGTTCAGGTCCGGCCCGAAACGCACGCCGATGGATTCGAGATAATCGACGATCTCGCTCTTGGCGAAATTCTCTGTACCGTTGAAGGCCATGTGTTCGAGGTAATGAGCGACACCCTGCTGGTCGTCGTCTTCCACAACGGAGCCGGCGTCCACGACTAGCCTCAACTCGGCTCGTTTTTCCGGTTTGGCGTTAGCGCGCACGTAGTACACTAGCCCGTTGTCCAGTTTGCCGGTTCTTACCGCGGGATCGACGGGCATCAGGGCCCCGAGTTCCAGCACTCCGGCTCCCTCTGACTCCGGTCCGCGCGTCTGTTGCTCCCGGGTCCCCGCGCAGGAGGCTAGAAGCAGAACGGCCAGTGAAAATATAAAAATCAGCGCCGGCGCAGCCCAGCGGCCCGTCGGTTGTTGTCTCGTACCTTTCATGTCGTCTCCTCGAGTGAAAAGTACTGCCGCAACAGGTCAAAAGCAAACGGGTGACTGGGTGCGAACGTCATATCGGGTTTTTCCCGCAACAGGGTGATCGGATCGTATCCTTGAAGCCTTTCGAATTATCTGCCGTCCCCTCCCTCGAGAGTGTAGTAATCGGCGCCTGCGGTCAGATTCTTGTATGTGGCCTCCAGCCACCCGGCGGATCGAGGGACGGCCGAGACCCTGATCTCCCTGATGGCTCCCTGGAAATAGCCTCTACCGCAGAGCATCCGGCCTACGGTGAGATCGGTATTGTTGGTTTGAACCCGGCCCGAGGCCGGCTTCTCGGCCCACAGCTCTCCGTCGACATACAGCTTGAGGGATTTCCCGTCGTAGACGGCTGCGAGGTAATGCTCACCCTTGGACAGAGACCGGTGGGCGCAGAGATTGAAGGCTCCCCGCTCCGTGTTGAGTTGAAACGTGGGTCCTGGGAGTGAGGCACACAGCCCCCCGTTGTGGCCGCAACTCGTATAGTGAAGGCCGAAAGAGGCTTCGCCACCGGTGGTGTCATAGCGCAGCACTTTGCCGTGAGCTATGGGACGGCCGTCGTCATGCGTCCCCTCGCGCCAGGGCGCGCAGTAGAGAAACCTGCCGTCGAAGGCGCCCCCGTTGAATCCCCCCGTCTTCGGGTTGGTCAGCTTTTGGGCATCGATACTCTGCCAGCTGCTCTCCGATTTGAATTCGCCCAGGGTGTCGAAGCGAAGCATCTCCGCGTGCCAGTCCGTGCTGTCCGCTCGCGTATCCATGAAAGGAATGAAGTAGACGTATCTTCCGTCGAAAGCGGCGCCGTCGTATCCCCTCAGAGGAATCGCTGAATGCTCGCCGGGAACGAATCCCTCCCAAGCCCCCGCCTCAGTGAAGGGCAGGTGGGTGTCATAGCGCACGGCCACTTCACCCGAGTAGGGGGTGTAGTAGATGTAACGTCCGTCGAACACGGCTCCTACGCTCCAACCCATCTTGGGATCGAAGCGGGAATTATAGTCGAATCCCTCCCAGCTCCCCCTGGCCGAGAATTCTTCCCGCGTGTCGTAGCGAAGCAATATCCCGGTCCCCTCGAGAGGCACGAAGTAAACGAAAGTTCCGTCGAACGTGGGACCGTCGAAGCATTTCGCCGCCAAACCGGAGGTTCGCCCGGCATCGTAGACGGCGTAGCTGTTGGGGCTGTGGAAATCTCCCTGCGTGTCGTGGCGAAGCACCCTCCCGCTTGGCTCATTGGCAGCGCCGGTGGCCTGATGATGAGACTCTCCGTCCTGTTTATCCGCGTACCCCGGCGAGAAATAGATATATCGGCCGTCGAAAGCGGCCCCCTGATAGGACACCGTTTCTCCGGCGTCGTGGGCTTCCCAGGCGGCGGGGTCTTCGAAATCCCCTTCCGGGTCGTAGCGCAGGAGCCGGCTGTGGTGGTCCTGGCCGTCGAAGCGGGGGACGAAGTAGACATACCTCCCGGTTGCCACGGCCCCGTAGTATCCCTTGGTGTTGAGAGCGGAAGTTTCCCCGGCATCGTAGACCTGCCAGCTCTCCTCCGCGTCAAAAGTCTTTTCCGTGTCGTACCGCAAGACCTTGCCGTGCCGGGCCGTCCCGTCGTACTGGGGTACAAAATAGACGTATCGACCATCGAACACGGCTCCGAAAAAACCCTTGGAGCTCATCCCGCGGATGTTCCCAGCATCGAAAGCCTTGAACTCCTGGAACGTGGAGGGGCTCGACCACTTGGCGAGCAGCGTCTGGAAGCCCTCCGTCTGACCCGATCCGGATTCTACGAGGGCTTCGAGGGTCAGACTCTCCCCTGTCTGGAGAGCGGAGGAGGAATTGATCTTCAAGGGCCTTCCCAAGATACCGTGCTCGGTATACGGCGCTACGACATGGGTGGAAGCTGAGGAATCTCTGGCTTCTGTGCCATTGTGAGTGCCGTGGATGACGAGCCTGTAGTCACCGGCCCAGACATGCCGAGGATCGTTGCCGGCACCCGAGGGATCTTCTCCAATACAGAAATAGATGGTCGTGTCGCTTTCGGGGGAGAGTCGGGGAATTTTCACCCATACCCGCAGGATACCCCGCTCCCGGTCATATTCACTCACTTCAAAGGGAAGAGCGACCCGTCCCGAGCCATCGGTGAAGGAGATCATCTCGGCCGGTGACAGGCCATCCGCTCTGGCTTTCCCCGCTGCTGCATTCAGGGCATTCTCTTTGATCTCTAGAAACAGCGGGAAACCGGAAAGCTCCTTCTCGCAGAGCCGGTCGCTTTTGATAGTGATCTTTTTTCTTAGCTGCATTTCATCTTCTTCCTTAATTAGTCATGTACATGACACAGCAACGTTCGTCTGATTATGAGACCATACCATATTATTATGTAAGCAGGTAACCATCCTCTACAAAGAAGACGTGTTTGCCAATGGCAAATTTCGAGTCTCCTACAACTACGCCTTTTATCATTTGTACAAAAAGACTGGACCGGAAATTATCGGTGGTGGTCCAGACTTTGGGCCCTTTAAAGGTCGACCTTATGGACAAAATCCGTCGCACGACGCGGTCTTTTGACAACCTCGGCATGCCTGTTTCGGTGTACAAAGGCTTTGAAGATATTTCTCCCTTTAGTGCCAGGATGTTCCGGGAATACGGCTCTAGGTTCGTTCTCGGCGAGTTGCCTATGAGCAAGTGGGACGAGCATGTTAAGGAGCGGTATGACAAGGGCGGCGAACGATGGCAAGGTGGATCCAGGTGGGCAGCACGAATAGAAGAAGGCTCGGAACTCTGACGGTGCAGAGCAACACGTTCACTATCCGAGTGGCCGCCGAAGTCCGGGCGGATGGAAAGCTTCCTCGATGTCGATCTGGATCTCTCGACCTGGGGGAAGCTCGCGTCAAGACAAATATGGCCCATGTCGCACTCCTGAAGCGGCTCAGTGGCGAATTTGGTCGC
>SDBV01012014.1_pt1 | contig 11138 bp, 6 predicted proteins | sample 2277081 | NCBI WGS metagenome assembly SDBV01 (sample SAMN10402039, study PRJNA504765) | marine sediment metagenome | isolation source: marine sediment core GS10_PC15, 223 cmbsf | place: Arctic Ocean: Southern Knipovich Ridge | collected 2010
CCTCAGCACCCGTCTCGGGATCGGTAGTGGGCCGATAGTTGTCACGGTCTAATGACGCGAACATCAGCTTGAACTCCAAAACCATCTTGGGATCTTCCGGAAGGGACCAACTCGGAATGAGCGCCTGCAGTTGTGCGGACACAGTAGTATCAGTAGTTAGGAGATCAACAACGACGTCCAGCAATTCTATTTGTCGGTGGGGTGCCAGCGTCCAGCTACGAGCAAACTCGAAAATTTCCTCGCCCAACTGAAGCCAATTCCAATCGACGAAATTGTAGCCGACATTCTTGACACGACCTCTGTCCCAATAGAACACGTCCGGGTCCGTCAACATCGATGCAAGCACTCCCGTGAAGAGCAATGGACGGTACTTTCCAACATTGATCAGCAGGCCGATGAATGCTGCCGATGCACCCGACCGGAGTATCTGCTCCATATATTTTGTGACATCGATGCCTTCATCAAGTTGGACAGTAAGCCAGCGCTCGAGCGCGTCGAGTGCACAAAACAGATTCCCGTTGTGGTTCGAGTTGGTCTGTGTCCAGTTGAAAACTTGGTAGTCGCCAACAAAGACTTTCTCTTCGTCTGCCGCCAGTTGCAGCGTCAGCCCCGGCGAATTTCCTTCGTGCCCGTTCATGATTTCCTCAGCCCACCTCTCGGTGCAGAAATTGACGAGCGTAATCAGCGCATGTAGCGCTGCATCAGGGGCAATCTGGAGAAATGATAAGAACGGGCTTTTCCAGAACGCTGTCGGGTTGCCATCGCTCGCGAATTCTAGACCTAACTCAATCTCGTATCGGCTGGAACTGTACTCCCGCTCTGGTTGGTCTTCGATAATAAGAGCAAGCAACACCTCAGCAGCCACATCCGGGTTCGCTCGCATGAGTGGCAGTAGGCCATTTTCCTTGAAGCATGCTTCCCGGAAATCCCCGTCTACCCTGCAGCGCGCCCCATGGGGCCAGGGGGGCAGCTTCTCGCAACTGAAACCGATCGAGGATAGCGCCTGGCGCTTCGCTTCGTGCCGCGCCTTGAATTTTGGGTCGGTCCGAAGACGCTCCTCGTGCTGCTCGGCTTGTTGACGATGAGCCTCGGCAATCCGTGCGCTGACCTCGTCAGCCACATTTCTTCGGCCTGAAAGTTCCAGCGCCCAAGCTCCGACGTCATTAGGCAGATCTGCAGCTCCTGCAAGTGGAGCCGTATAGAGTAGTGGCTCATGAACTAGAAACATGACCCCGTGACCCTTTTTTACTTGAATCGTACGCGCCATGTTCAAGGCAAGCTCGGCCAACTCTCGACGAAAAGGCGTCGACTTTCCATTACCAAGCTCGCGCGGTGTCCCGGTGAGCCAAGTTTGGATAACTTTGGCTAGGGCGGACGATATTACGTCACCCAGCTTGCCTTGTTGCGCAGCGAGGAACTGCAGAACCGGAAGCCAACGCCCAATAACAATCGAGCGAAACCGCGTCTCGATATACAGGCTGAACGACGACGCTATGCTATCGATGCCGCTGGTCGGTATGGTCCCGATGTGGTGGAATCGGATGAGCAGCCTAGTGAAGAGCTTGGCTTCATTCGCCAGAAGTAAGTCGGTACGCTCAGTCAGGAACCGCTCAGCCTCAGGGTCCAGACAGAGCGCATCGAGGAGAATGTTCCCCGCCAAGCTGAGTTTGGCCCCCTCGGCTGTCTCGAAAGCTGTGTCCCACGCGGTTGCGCCGTTTGCTGGCTGTCTAAGTAGATACTGGCCCAGCAACCGAAGCGCGTTGGTCCAGAGTGGATTCTCTGCAAGAGCCGCCCACTGAGCAGTATCAGTCCAGATCTGCTTGAGGAACTGGAAGCGTGCCCAATCAGCAGCGAGATCGTGTTCGAACTCAATGCGGTTGGTCCGCTGATTCAAGCGTAGAGGCAGTCTATCTGGCCATGGCGTTAATATCGCAACGTCGGCTGAATTTAGGTCGGTAAGCGCGAAGGTTCTCTCGAAGGAGGCTTCGCGTTCGGCGAGTCGCATCATGAGTGCTTGAATGTCGGCACGGCCGCTTGTCCAGTAATTCCATAAGTGGTTAGCGATCGCAGTGTGGGATACGAGGCTGCTTGCGTTTGAGCCAAGATCGGCACCGGCCTTGACCGTCCAAGCCAGAGCTCGGAGGTTTGTCAACGCTGCAACGGTGTCATCATGAGCCGTCAGCCAACCAAAAGAAGGTGAAGCCTTTAGCGCTAGCTCCACATCAGTGTTCTTTAGGGGCTCCAGTTCGACTGGTTCTGCCTGGAGATTACCAAGGACAGCCTCACCGCCTTCAACCCAACCTTGAGGCTGAGTGATGACCACAACACGCCATGCGCTGTCTTCGATCTGTCCCAAAGGGAATACTGCATGGAGGAGCTGTCGAACGACGCCGAATTCCACTGGATCGATACGTTCCGCAGAGTCGAGAACGAGGACGTTATTCTGATTGGCACTAGCGTTGAGAACAAGCGACAGCTCATGTCTGAGGGGAAGTGAGCTGCGACTCGCGGCGCTGAGCGCCGTCTTCAGGTCATCTGGACTAAACCAAACTTGCGTCCAATCCCGGAACTGCGTATCGAGCACGTTCTTGACGAGTGCTGATTTGCCGGAGCCTGACTCCCCAAATAAAATTGTGACCGCATTTGCGGAAATGGCGGCTTCCAGCTTTGATTTCTCATCAGCTCGGGGGATGCTGTAGCCTGAAGGTAGTTCCGTCTCTATCCGTGCCTTGTAGTCGGATGTGACGCTGGAAAGTGTCTCCCAATCACGTTCATAGTCAGGATGCTGACGGAGACCGAACTCTTTCCGCAGGTCCGATATAAGTTCTTGAAGTGTGATGGTGCCGCGGCGAAGGCGTACGTCCGTCGCAATGATCATGAGCCTTTGCCAGACCTTTTCTGCTTCTGTCGCATCGCCACTCACTAGGATTTGTCGGCATTGTGCGATCGCCTGGTTCTTGACCTCGGAGTGCGGGGACTGTAAGTCAAGCGGCAGCACATGTAACCGCCGGATGAGCTCAATTGTTTCTTGGTCGGAAGCCGCAGACCCTTTCTCGTCGGGCTTCTGAACCCGGTTAAAGAACTTTGATTGTTTAGTATTGCTCCGGATCTGACTAATGGCGAATGGAACGTCCGTACCAGTACAAGCGTTCTTCACCTCTCGCCAGGTCGAATCAAAGACTTGATGCGTCCCGTGTGTGACCAGCGCTAGACCATCGCCTGATCGGCTCATCGGACTTTGCGGGTCGCGCCACAGCTCCCACGCAACATTCACGAACCCTACCGGCAGGCCTGATGCAGATACTTGCAGATTTCCCTTCGCTGAAATAGCCAAACGTCCAGGCGTTCCTGCGTTACCCTGTGTTGTCAGCAACAGGTCGTCAATGTTCTTCCAACCCAGCTCCGAGACCTGCGTCTGAAGCTGAGTGATGGCACCGCCGATTGCGGGAGTCTGCTCACCGGTTAGCATCTTCACCAGTAACCAAGCGCTTATCTGATCTTCAAAATCGAACCCCGCACCGCTCGTTGAGCGCCGGGTCGCGGGTGTCTGTTTCTTGCCGTTAGATTTTTTCGGTGTCATTGATTTCGTCGATCCAGCCATAAGCGAGAGATATTATCACCAATGCTCCGCGCGGATGTCAGCGCAGGCAACCTCCAAAATTTGGGTCACGAAGGTGCTCCTTCAATCAGTGGCTATTTTACTGTGAAGGCTGAAGATCGGCATCGTCCTAATAAGAGGTATCGCGAAAGTCAGGGATTGGGCCAAAATTTGCCAGCGTCGAGAGCCCTGCAAAATTCTGATTCGGGGAGAGGTCACCTCTTCGGTTGCGCCAAACAATGGACGTTCAGTACTGACCCTTGTGAACGTCCACCATTAGACATATAGCGGCCGTTTTGAATTCGCTGATTGCCTGTCTGCTAATGGCCGAGAGCTGCCCCTAATAGCAGACATAGGATAAGCTGACGGCTCACGACCCATAGCGGACCTCCCGTAATTCACAAGGAATAAGATGTGAAAAAAGATGTTTTGTTGCTCGATTTCTCGTTTGTCACTTATATGGAAAAAAAGACCATATTTCTGAGGAATGTAAATTCACACAGTTTGCGGACAAAGTAAAAAATGCGATCTCCAGTCTAGCGGCAGAACAGGGCTTGGACGTAGAGTGTTTCAGTAACAGTCTCTACGTAGTAGGTGGAGGATTGAAACAGGATAACAGCGGACGTTGTGTTGTCTGTAATGAATGGGTTTCTGCACAGAACAAAGAGAACATCATCAGTGGTCTTGGTATCGGTGCAGAATATCGCGACAAACTGTATTGCGATCAGCACCTACCAAAAGAATCCCCAATGTATAAAAAGTTGTTTCCTGTATGGGAAAGAGAAGAAGTATTGTAGAACGACGGCAACCCGCTATGAGAGAGAAGCTGACTGAATTGCTGGAGGAACTCGGCCGCGCGTATGAGCAGTCAGATATAAAGAAATTCTGTATAAAGAATAAATATCAATGGCACTACTCCTTGGCCACCACCAAGATGATCAAGGATAAGCCGCTTATCATCGGGTTTAACTGGGGCGCGGCCAAGGGTGTTTCCTACGAACCGCAATCCACAATCGAGGACACGGGATTCGGCGACGAAGAAACCGGCACTCTTGTGCGAATAAAGCCATTCTGTCGCCAGTATTATGACGATGAATTCTTGGAATCGGCCAGTCAAACGAATTACTGTTTGTTCCGGTCTAGAAACGAAGGGGAAATAACCAGCCACGATATTGAGTTGTGTGAGCCGATATTCGAGCGAATAATTAGTACTCTGCGTCCGTCAGAGATGTTGAGTTTTTCAAGTAAATTACGTGATTATTTAGTTTCCGGAAACAAAATATCTGACTTACAAAAAAAGACCATAGAATTCCAGCGCGGTGCCCGTAAAGTAAGGTATACAGCCGTAAAAGGCCGTCTTGGAGGAATACCGATATTATGCCTACCGCACCCAAACTATCCGATGAGAAGTAATGCGCGCCAGGTCGCGTGGGAATTTTGCTGTCGAGGAAATTAGCAGAATCTTCTGATATAAATTACCACTATTGGCCGAAATCAGCCCTTAAAGCCGGACATCGGGTAACCACTAGTGTGCCCATCAAGTTATTAAGTGAATATAATCGCCTAGATGCAGCGGAGCCCACGGATGAATTGTCCGTAGACCCAGATATCGGTATGAAAACAAGTCTGGCAGTCGGTGACGCTGCAGAAATATGCAACCTCGTTAATAGACCAAACTAAGAAGACGGAAATTCAAATGAAACGGTATCGCGTACTCATTTTCGATTTTGATACCAGGGCCAATATCTTAAACAAAGAAATACAGGAGGATTGGGAAGATAAAGTAAAAGCTCTATGGAAGGAAAAAAAGGCGAATATACATGAGAGCCTAATAGCAACGTATGGAACATCCAACGGATCCCAAAAAGTTAAGAATTTTACTGAGTTAGGACCATTGCCTTTTTCAATAATAGCGTTTCACAATAAGTTTTTAATCCAAGCCAGAGACGCATACATTATTGGAGCATATTACCCGGCATTAACCAGTTCCTGTGCACTTGGTGAAAGAATCCTAAATCAATTGATTATTCATTTGCGAGATGACTACAAAAAAACCAAAGAATATAAAAATGTTCACAATAAAGACTCTTTTGACAACTGGGATTTAGCAATAAATACGCTAGAAAGCTGGTCAGTCTTACATCCCGACGTTGTCGCAATATTCAAGGAACTAAAAGAAATTCGCAATCAGTCTATTCACTTTGATCCAGAGGTAGATCTAAATGATAAGGAGCTAGCACTGAGCGCGCTAAAAAAGTTGACGAAAATAGTTGAGAGACAATTTTCAGTTTTTGGGTCCCAGCCTTGGGTGATACCAAGTACTGCCGGAGCAGCCTATATTTGTAAGGACTGGGAAAATAAACCATTTGTTAGGCGAATAGTGCTACCGAGCTGTGCGCTTGTGGGACCGCGCCACAGGTTAGAGCTAGTGGGGCAAGAATGGACCGTCCTGGAGAGTCACGCCTATGAGGACAAAGATATATCCGACAATGAGTTTGCAACATTGCTCGAAGAGGCTCGTCATAGGTAGTAATTGGGATCTCATCAAATCCGTTACAGTAGGAAAAGTGTAACGATAATTGACACCCAATTTGAAATTTGAAGGTATATTGCAAGATATTTCTTATCTGACCCACGGATGGACCGTCCTATTCTGCGATGTTAGTGGTAGCTGTATTTGATCAAGCGCCATTAGTTCATAAATTCCAAATTGTCGGACACTGTGCACTAATCCTAATATATCCTGCCCTCTGGATTTTTGGTAACAGGACTTATCGCATCACCCGTAGAGGCTATGCTGGCATTATTTTCTAGAGTGAATGTCGTGACATAAAACGAATCATCAGAAAGTCGATTTAATGCAGGCTGGCCAGTCGCTCAAAGGTTATCCAGTGCTTCGGCTACTACCGAAAAACATTCACAACGCATTGAAGATATGTAGATCACCCTTTTAGGGTTATGGTGATTGCCCCCATAGTTGCCCCCTAGGTCGCTCGATTACTTGGGGTTCGGTGGGAGTTGCGCACTGAAGTGACCGATCGTCTGCGCGCCGTCGAGCAAGTTAGCCCGAGCTGGCGCTTAGCAGCTCACTCAGGTAGCCATCGCACCCGGTAAAGTACCCGTCCACCGCTTGCATGACATCCGCAAGCGTCGGGAGGTGCAGATCACTATATGCAACCGGAACAGGATTGCCTTTACGATCGACGGGGTATCGGTAGGAATATGAGCCGGGGTCGATCTTTGCGAACTCAAGGATAATTTCACCAACCACTGGATCGGCCTCGTCTGGATCTACAGTACCGTAGTGTTCCAGCATCACCAAGAATTCGCTCCAAAGCACGGCGAGGTCATGGGTTTTCCAATTAGGCCGGATGCCTACCTGCGGACCAAATGCTGCCAACTGGTATTTCAATGACAATTCCAGGAATTGTCGATAGTTGAAAATAATTGGGAATACGAGCGTGTCACGTATCGGGCGATCGTGCGCTGACCTGTCTACCATTAGGTCGGCAGCCTTTTTGTAGCCATCCATCATCAGCACCAGACGGGTGAATTCGTTATCTGCAATATTGGCGTTGTCGAACGGATCGTTGGCAACGACAAAAGGCTTATCGCCCTTGATAGGCCATCGGAATTCAGTATTGAGCATACCTTCGAACGATTTACGCTTTGTCATGGTTTCTGTTAGACACTTACTTCCTTTGCATTTGCATTAGCACCGCCGTACTGCAACTGTTCCACATGCACTGCCCCCAATGTTGCCCTCTTAGCCGTCCTGTCTCTTGCTATGTGTTGCGTTTACGGCTTCCTGCGAAAAACCCGCAGGATGCGGTTCAAGATGGAGCTCTTGGGCTTCGGTCCCAGCATCCTTTCCATCGAGATTTCCGCATTTTTCCGTTGCTTGTCGGTCATTGTCGTCTGGGAAAGTGAAGCCTCTATCTCTTTTCGTGCTTGTTCGTCCATTGTTTTAGCTTGGTATGTTACCTTCATTATGTCAACATTTTGCATGCTGTCTTTTACTGCAACTGTTTAAAGAACTTGACCGAGCAAGCCATCCAATATTGTGATTTATGTTCTCAGAGGATTCTAGGGGGCTGGAAAGGCTGGCCACATAAAAATCCAATTCCATTGCTACCAAAAATAGTTGATGGATCATGTGAAATCTGTGGCAGTAACACTGAATTAGATAATTCCAGGATCACCTGGTTTAACTGCCATGGAGAATATAACACCGGGCTACCAGACTATTGGTTACTAGTTGTCGATGGTGATCGAACAAAGTGGGGTAAGCCATACTATGCTGAATGCGCTTGCCCAAAATGTGGCGGGAACTCTATTTTGAGTGAAATGAATTACCCAAATGGCAAACACGAATTTAAGAGTAACTGTAAAAAGTGCGGCGTTAGAAACGTGGAGAATGGTGTCTAACCTGGCATGCAGCTATTCACTCGATAAATTTAGTTGTGCAATTATGCTTGCGAGTGTTCTAGCAGCAAAAGCGTCATGTAGGCTCGATAATCGCTCGAAAGTATTCCAGTGCATCCCCTTTGGCTTCCATCCTATTACGTTTAGGACTCCTAGCTGCCAGCCTAGCTTCTCTCGTATTTTGTTTGCCCGCCTTGCCGCACGGTCACCAGCACCCTCTCTCTGACTGTCATACGCCAGTTTATGGCAGTACCGACAGGCAAAAATACTGCCTCCACCATAGAGAATAGCTACTCTCCGTCCGCAACCGTTTGCCGGACAGAGAAACCAGGGTCGTTCTCCGCCATAGTTGCAGGGTGTCCAGTCCAATCTAACTGGGTAGCTTTCGGCTTTCCAATCTTTGCCGTAACTCCTGTGACGATAATAGAGGAGCACCTGGTTCGGTTTAGGATGTACTTGAATAGATGCGACAGTTTCCCCGTCTCGAGACCACTGCCAACCGAAGGATTGATTCGAGGTCAGCAGGCCGTCTTTTTGCCAGCGTCGCACATCGATAGAGCGATACTCACTGGTCGTGTCTCTAGTACCCGGATACCAGTGTCGCCCACTACCCGATCCACCCATAGTTGAATCCTAATTTTCCCGAAATAATTAGTGAATTTAAACATTTCTTAACATCCCGTTATATGGGTTATTTGGGCACAAGCGTCATCACCTAACAACTGAGTGTGGCCGATATTGTTGCCTTCATGGAAATACCTCCAGAAATTCCAGATACTCGCTCCGGATCGGGTTGATTTGTGTTCGTGTCGGTAAGCTCCTTAAGATCAATGTGACGTACGGTCAGCTCTCTCTAAGTGCCCCTAGGAAGCACAATCAAAACCACCCTCACTAATACTCGTGCCAAACCGGGTTTCCTGTACTCCTCATTGAATAACTAGGGTGCTCCTGTGTCACCACCATCATGCACTTTCTGTCACCACGATGTCTTTTTTGGTGGTGCACCTGCGTCACCAGCAATGGAGGGAAGGGTTGTTTGATACTCATAGCGACGCCAGCCCTTAGCATGGCCTTTTTTGGCGGTTCGCTTAAACCAACCTTCGTCGTTTGCCAGGTTCATGTGCCTCTTGACCGATCGCAACGATAGTCCTGTTTCCTTTGCCAACAATTTGTAGGACGGGAAACAACTTGATCCTATCTTGCTCATGTGGATGCCCAGCGTAAGCAACACGTGTCTTGTCGCCGGGCCTAACGAACTTGACACCACTGCTTGTCGCCACTCGAAGAAATCCTTCACTATTTTCCGAGGTGATTCCTGCCGTGCTTTTGTCTTTTCACTGCTCACGCTACCCGTAGCTGTTCCTTGCGGCTTACGATTTTTGACGGCGTAGTAGCGGACCTTTTTAATCTGCGCGATATATCGGCATAACGGTCAACAATCCCGGGTAGTGCCCTTACCACCTGTTTCAAGAGTTCCGTCGGTATGTGTACATCTAAAACTGCCAATCCGCCCGTTTTCACGGCCTCTCTAAGGTAAAGACAAATCGGTTCACCTCGAACGTGTTTGCGATGAGGCCAGTCAACATCGAGTGGGCAAACATTTGCACCGCACTTTGCATAACGTGGGCATGCCGATGAGTTGTAACTTTTATTTGGAGGAGTAGAATCGGTTTTGAGTGAGTTAATCTCGTTACCGTAATCCACCCTCGCTGCCGTTGCCCCGGCGCGGGGGTTTATTTTTGCCACTTTAGGTCACTCCTCGGCCGCCCCGCGCGACTTCGCGATTTGTGCTTTAAGCCAATGCTCGATTTCGGTCTCAACCCATCCGACAGCGCGTCCGCCTAAAGATACGGGACGGGGGAAAGCCCCTGTCGTCACACGTAAATAGATTGTGCTACGGGAAAGCCCGGTGCGAGCTTTTACGTTGGGGAGTCTTAGGATAGTGATAGCCATGTTTGCGCCTCCTAGGAGCTGTTGACATGGCTATGGAGTATTGTGTTTCAAAATATGGTGGAGAATACACTTGTCTGGTAGCGGCTAGGACTTGCTAGGCAGCGGCTACCCAGTCAATCTATTCTTTACTTTAGGATTGGGAGTATTTCGAAGCGCTCTGCGTGCAGCCGAAAAGGACATATCAAGTGCACGACTTTCTTCTTCAGCACAAATGTCTCGGGAGGTATATTTACCAGTTGCCCAGATTTTTTGGATCTGCTTTTTCTTGTCACGGCTACCACCGGGTTTGTCGTGCCGCGCGTTGGAAGCTCTTCGAGCTCTCTCAACTGCCCGAAGCTTGATTCCTTTAAGCAAGAGTTGCGCAGATCCATTCCCAGATTTTGATAACAAATCTAGTAACGCCATGCGTCCTTTGCTCGATATATTGCCAGCCTCCGCTGTAAACGCGTTAATGGCAGCAGCTGTATCTATGTATGATTTATGAAGTTTATCGTGGCTTGTTTCCAGAAATTCTTGGTCGGCCCACGAGGAGGCCAGTAAATTTATGAGGTTATCTTCGGAAATTATGCCGTTTTTAATGCATTCCTCGATTAATTTATGCATTTCTTCTACTTTCTCTAAGTAGCTACGGGATCCAACTATTTGCTCACTATTTTTCATAAATCGCCACTACTTAGAATTCTGGCTAAATCAGAAAGAAACTTGAGTTAAAAATCACCTAAATGCTTGAATCGACGTTCTGTAACGTCCTATATAGTATATTCGTAAGGCGAATAGGTAAAAGAATTAGGTATGAATGAATCCGCAAAAAAACCGTCAATTTCGAAAATATTAGCAATATAAATAAAATGGCAATAAAAAAATCTGAACTCTACTCATCTCTCTGGTCTAGCTGCGACGAACTACGTGGTGGCATGGATGCCAGTCAGTACAAAGACTATGTGCTGGTAATGCTGTTTATCAAATACGTCAGCGATAAGTACGCCGGTCAGCCCTATGCCCCGATCACCATTCCTAAAGGGGCAAGTTTTGCCGATATGGTGGCATTGAAGGGCAAGCCTACTATTGGCGACGACATTAACAAGAAGATTATCGCGCCCCTGGCCAATGCCAACAAACTGGTCAGCATGCCGGACTTTAATGACCCGGAAAAACTCGGCAG
>SDBV01012015.1_pt1 | contig 11138 bp, 4 predicted proteins | sample 2277081 | NCBI WGS metagenome assembly SDBV01 (sample SAMN10402039, study PRJNA504765) | marine sediment metagenome | isolation source: marine sediment core GS10_PC15, 223 cmbsf | place: Arctic Ocean: Southern Knipovich Ridge | collected 2010
TTCGAGCGTTGTCGTATCTATCGTTACATCGCTTGCGCAATCGCAATCGTTTTTGCTGCAATTCTTGCAATATGAGTCGCTTCCTTTTGCAAAAAAATCATAAAAGAGGCCAAGGCGGAAATCAACGTGAAACAGATTGTACACATAGTTACCAAGGCCAAACAACACCTTAGGACCAATCTTCTTTTTCATTGTTGGTGTTGTGCCCCCAAGCAATGGTACCGTACTATCAAACTCTTGGAACGGATCTACAAAAAATTCTTGAAACGTATCGGGCGCAGAAAGACCGGTTACATCCTTCACCTGCTGGCGTACCAGATTAGTGACCAACGTAGGCGCCCGGGTGGTGTCGGTATGAAATGAAGGGCCAACTTCAATCGCCGCACGTACAAACGGATTTAAATAAGGGTTGTTGGTTGAGAATAAAAACTGTGCGAACGGATTGAATAGCCAAGCACCCCCGTTGCCCAATACTGGTTCCCAAACGAAACTGGTGCCGCCATCGCTTGCGGTAGGAAGCAGTAAACTAAGGCCAAACTCAAATGTGTGATCGTTATGATATTCGATCAACCCAAACAATGAAATATCACCGATACCCGATTGGCGTTGCCGATTATTAAGTGATAATCCCTTCGGAGCTAAAATTGCCGAATTAATAAAATCATCCACATCAGAAAATTCTCTAAAAAACTGATTCAACGACGTTTCACGTTGCGTTGTATCCGGAACAAACCCCCTTCTGAACAACTCCCCACCAATGTAGGAAAGTTCTAAATCGTGATATTTACTCTTAAAGGGAAGCGTGAACCCAATAGCCGCAGCAAAGCACTCCCAATCAGAAAGATCAAACCGCAGTATACCATTGGTTACAAAACTGAACTGTTTTTGATCCGCTTCAAAATTCAGCTCTATTGGAGCCAACAGCGTGGTGTATAAATCATCACAAAATCCACCAAACACCACACCGGTTCCTCCGATAGGAACACCGCCGCGCTCTGCCGCCCGCGCATTACAGTTATCTATGCGCACCTTGTTATCATTCGATAGTCGTGAAAAAAGGTAGATGTCTTCGATCGTGATAGGACAGGTACCAAACACCGTTGTTGATAACGGGACACTATTTCCATCATCATCGAATCCTTTATCCTCAGAACCATAATGAACCGCTACGGTGAATGCCCAGCGCCTCTTAGAAGCATTATCAATCAAAGAATTGTAGTAGGTGCGATCGTATGCGTTGGCAGCATGGGTACGATGGTCAGTTTTTGGCAGTAAGGCAGCAGAGCTTTCTAAGGAAGCATCACCCCCCCGCTTCACTCGGCCAGGACGTGCAACAACGGTGGTACAAACCATCATGAAGCTACAAACTATTCCTGCTGTTTTTTTCATAACTACCTTACGTTATTGGTGGTGCTGGTGGCCTTCTCGTTGAAGCATCACAATTTGATATCGTAAATACCCTACCAAGACGATCATACCCACGAACAAGATCAAGTGTACTACAGGAAACTGATCGATCATAAAATACGTCATGATCACCTTGCGCGAGACCCACAATGGAACCATCACGCGAAGGACAAAATGCAACCAACCGTCCACATTCTGCCTGATCTGGCCTACTGCCCTGTGTTGCTAATATCGCTGCATCTGATGGAGCCACTAATCCTCTTTCAATAATGTAGCCCAGTTCCATAAACGTATTGACCATTGGTTGCGTAATATCAAAATTATTATTTTGTGCTCGTATTACTGAGTTCACCACTTCTGCGCCCCCACTAAAGCTTACAAACTGGATATCACCATTCCCGGCAACATGACCGGTTAGGTTATCAAAGGCCACATTCGAATTGGAAATATTAGGTGCGAGGCGTAGTACCCCAAACGTTTGCCCACACACACCAGGAATTACTAATGCTGAATCATTATGGAATTCAAAGAGGCGAATTACCCCTGCACTTTCCGCTCCATTGAGCGTGTTCATTTCTATTGTTCCTTGCAACGCTTGCAATGCACTGTTGTTATCAAAGATAACATCGAAGGTTCCCAAGTGGAACGAGATAAGCGCTGTTGGATTATCCACCGTTATATGAGAAGCAATTTCGCTGAATACCAGAATTTCATTATTCACCGTTTCACCGAAGATCAATTGCGACGATGCATTATCAATCATCACCGATCCGCCTTGGCGGGTAATAAAGCAACCAGCCCCCACCGTACCGCCACCAATCGTTGCCGTACCACTTGCTTCAACAACCATTTGCGCACCACTATCAAGGATAAGCTGTGGCCAATCAGCTCGTGTTGCGCCAAACGGCGTGCCATCAAGTTCGAAGATCACCCCATCTTTAAGTTCAACGGTACCGCAGCCGGTAAACATAAGGGTGGAACTTTCTGGCAATACCACCCGGCCGCCACCACCATACACGGCAGGATCAAAGATTACACGAGGCGCACTATCTTCAGGATTTGAGCATTTGCACGGAGAACATTTACAGAATTCAAACACTCTTGTTTCGCCTGGACCAGGCAACATAGAAAGCTCAAAATTGAGATCGGAGCAGACACGCGTAATACATGTTTCCGTGGATATATTATCCACAAGCGATTCTAAGATCTCGATGCGTGAACCATTCACTTCACAACAGGATTCAAGCAGATCAACGCGAGAGTCAAGATCATCCGGCAAGCTGACCACAATATTATCAACCTCCGACTCAAGAACATCTATGCGCGAGTCGTTCACTTCGCAGCAGGATTCTAAGAGATCTAGGCGAGAATCTGCGTTATCTGTGGTACTAATTGCATCAACGCGTGACTCAAGAACATCGATGCGAGAATCATTAACTTCTACTGCTGATTCAAGCAGATCGATGCGTGAGTCGTTCACTTCGCAACAGCTTTCTACTAAATCAATCCGTGAATCAAACTCTCCTATAAGATCAATGCGTGAATCATTAACTTCAACGGCTGATTCAACTAAATCAATACGCGAATCAAATCCTTCTAAGAGATCTATTCTGGAATCATTAACTTCACAGCACGATTCATTAAGATCTATGCGAGAATCGTTCACTTCTACTGCAGATTCTAACAGATCAATGCGTGAGTCATTCACTTCGCAACAGCTCTCCAAAAGATCCAAGCGAGAATCCGCACCATCTGTGGTACTAATTGCATCAACGCGTGACTCAAGAACATCTATGCGAGAATCATTAACCTCACAACACGACTCATTTAAATCAACGCGAGAATCATTCACTTCCACTGCTGATTCAAGAAGATCAATGCGTGAATCATTCACATCCACTGCCGATTCGAGCAGATCGATACGTGAGTCGTTCACTTCACAACAGGATTCGACCAAATCAATCCGTGAATCAAACTCTCCTATGAGATCGATCCTAGAATCATTGACCTCCACCGCTGATTCAAGAAGATCAATGCGCGAGTCGTTCACTTCACAACAACTATCTAAAAGATCAACGCGAGAATCAAGCGCTTCAATAGCAGACGTATCTCCTCCTACATTATCAATTTGCGACTCCAATACATCAACTCTCGAATCTAAGGTTTCAATAATGGAAGTGCATTTTAAGGTGATGTAATCAACCGTACCGTCATTGAACAGTTGCAAGTTGGAAGCCGGGCTGAAAAGAATGTCTCCGCAGGTTGCTGCACCGGCTACATCTTTCCACACGGTTATGCAATCTACTGAAAACGTGGAACTTGAATCGAATAACCAGTCGTGATCTTTTACCACCGCCGTGGTGGGCCCTTTGACCTCAACTACCCCCGCCGACGTGGTAAAATCGTCAGAGAAGAGCAACGTCGTATTGGTAAGCACAAGCCGCGACGTGGAATCAGCCAAAATAATTTTGCCAAACCCAGCACCATTGCCAAGCCCCTTAATCACCACACCAGATAAGGTAAGCGTTGAACCCGAGGCAACCGTAAGTACCCCACCTCCCGTTAAATCATACACAAACCCATTTCCTTGCAACGTGTTTGACACTGCGTTAAACGTAAATGAGCCGGTGAAATTTACACAGGTTCTGAGCGTAATGTTCGTGAACCAACTAATATTGCTTGTCCACGAAAAGGGAACACCGCCGGTTACTATATTATAGTTGTTACCATGAATAGTACCATCGCCTGTTATGAATGCATTATCAGCAAAGGCAAGATCATTTTGAAGGACCAGTGTGCCGCCATTCAATACGATATCTTTATTCATCTGACTTTGTACGGCAATGGTGAGCGTGGTTGCTGAATCAGTCAGCGTAACGGGAAGTTGCAAAATTGGTTGACCAGAAAGAAAATTGTTGTCGGCGCTCACCAATATCGCTTGCAAAATATTGCCCGGTTCTGCACGAAATGAAGCATCACCTCCCAACGTAATTGTTCCGGATGGGGTGTACACAGCGTTCAGCAAAATCTGATTGCCCGCATCTTCAAGCAACCCATCAACAAACGTAATATTCGCACCTGTAACCGTTCCCCCTTCTTCTCGAGCTAGTGTCCCACCCCAAACAGCAATAGGCAGATCAACTTGAAACGTGGCATCATCATGAATTTTAACCGTTGAATAACGGCTTGTGAGCAAAAGAGCTCCAACTATGGCATGATCACCATACAACGAAAAGAACGTTGAAATGAAAAAAAGAAAAAATAAACCATATGTTCTGGATACCACTACTCTCGCCTTTTTTATATAACCACAATCATCCCTATTTCTCTTTTCAGCCTCCCTTTATGCATTTTTATATATCAGTTTGCCACTTGTAACATCTATATGAGCCGCAGGCAAAACATTAAAAAGTAGATTCTCCGAAACTATCTCATTCCCCAAAATAATTCCGTCAGCACTGTCAAATGTACATTTTCCATCTATTTCAAAAATGCCTTTGGTAAGTTGAAGGCTCGTTGTTACTGCTAACGTAGCACTGTGCAAGATAAGCCTTGCATTCTCATCTTCCAATTTAAGTAACGTACACGATATAGTTGAATCATAACTAAACGTGGTACCAACTTCAAAGGCAAGCGATCCGGCAAACCCAGGTACACAATCGACACCCGCTTGAACCGATACCGCCTTACTAAATATCGTACTTACCTCAGTAGATTGATATATAAAAGAATGAGCACCTCTAAATACTGCCTCAGAAAAAACCTCAAAATGGCCAGTATCAAACAGCCAATCATCATCTAAAATAATTGTAGTATTAGAAAAAATTAAGTGACTCGTATTATCAGTAAGTCTTAATTTTCCTCCTCCCACCCCAATAAGTTTCATATTATTAAAAATCAAAGTCGAATCTGAATCAACAATTATACTAAACGTTGGAGATAAACTCAGTAAATGACCCCGACCATGAAGTCCACAGGTACCAGAAAATTTTATTGCAGTAAAATCAAGCACATCATTACTATTAAAAAAAACTTGAACATTACTCCAAGTAACTTGGGAAGTATCCACAAACTTTGCATCAAATCGATATAACGAAATGGTCGGATCGGCTGCACCAAGCCCATCATCCCCGACAAGCAGTAATCGGCCATTGGGCGACCATGCAACGGCAAGGACGTTATCACCAATCTCCTGATCATCCTCTTGATCAAGCACATCATCAATAAATGAATAGACTCTCAGCTCTCCTCCCGTTCCTTCTGCATTATTTTGCAATCCAGCCACAAGACAATCGCAGCACGTACTCCAATCCACCGCATTCACAGCAGTTCCAGAATTGCCAGCAACAAACGTTAACGTTCCTCCACCACTATCATGCCGATACACCTGCAAGCGATCCGTTCCTGATTGCAATCCAACGACAAGTTCATTATTTGCAGTAGCAAGCTTGTTCCACGAAATGCTATTGACTGTTGCCACAGATTCAGATGCATTTAACGTCAAACCAAGCGGAGATTTTACAAACGAGTACACACGCAACTCGTCAAATCCACCACCAGAATCAGATCCCGAAGCCAAAAAACCTCCGTCTGCATCCCACGCCACAGCATTCACATCTTGCGCAAGAGCAACGGTAACTGAAGCTCCAAAAGTTCCATCGCTATTAATCTCATACACGCGCAATTCCTTACCAGAAGAATCGGACCCTACCGCAAGATGATCGCCATCTGGATGCCACGCAACAGCATTCACACTATTATTACCACCAGAGCCATAATTAACCGAATCAATTAATGTTAACGTTTCTCCCACACGATCAAATGTATATGTAAAAACCTCATCCCCCACACCACTTGCAGTACCAAACGCAATAAAATCTTTCGACGGATGCCAATTAACAGAATTAATAGTTTTACCTATTGATACACTAACAATGTCATCCAAAAAATTTTCATTAATTATTTGATGAACAGAAAGCGTTGAACCCTCTCCAAAAACATTATATTCATTATCAAATGATACATCTACCGTATTTACAGAATCCCCCTCAATTTCTTCAAACGTAAAGGTGATCGAACAAAACTCAAGCCCACTCTGCGTGGGGATACATTTAAAACTTTGTGATAAATCTAAAACATGCCCATTGCCCGTAATATTTCCCAAATGATCTATTTCGGATATATTTTGAGTTACTAAATCTTGATTTAGAATCAATGTTCCAAAGTTAAAATCCAAAACTCCTGAAACCGGAAAAAATGTATCCCATGTCCCTGTTACATCAGAACCACCAAGCAAAAAACCTGCATCAAGTGCAGCAAACCCCGCAACACGATCTCCATCTTGAACTAACTGCTGAGTATTAAATCGCGTAACTGACGTATCAGATCCAATATCCACACCACGAAGTGGATACGAAATAAACATCAAAACAAAATAAAAAATTACTATAGAAAAAAGTTTTTTCATCGCTTACTCCTCCTATAAATATAACCAAGTGGAAATATTGAACCCACGAATGATTTTCCGGTTTTTGTGAGCAACGTTGCATGATTGCCAAATTCCACACCACCCGTAGCTACATTCAATGACTCATCAAGCACTAATCGCGCCTCTTGTCCAATGTGTAACAAAGACATTTTATTTTCTATAAGCAAAAGGTTCGATACCGTATTATTATATACCAATGTTCCTTCCGACAACGTCAGTGATGCACCACCAACGATGTTGCACATAAAATTATCTGCTGCTGTACCAGAACCAAACATTATTCCCTCATCCAAATACTGCGGCATTGTTGTATATACTATTATCTTTTCCGATGATAGGTACGAATCACCTTTTACTTTGAGCACCCCTTTGGTTAATTGCATACCTGTAGCTGTTGAATGCAAAGAGGCCGACTTCAAAACTAACGTAGAACTTTCCGCTTCAAACTCTATTAAATTTTTTTGATTAATACCGGGATCGTAACTAAACGTAAAACCAGTATCCAATACAAGCTTAGATTCAGAACAAATCGTACTTGTCTCGCTTGAACTATACGCAAAGACTCCGCCATTACAACACATCAACACTCTGTGTATAAATCGCAATGCACCCGTATTGAAACGAAAAGAAGAATCCTCACTTTGACACCATGTTGCAGCATCAAGCATAATAACTGCTGTATCATCAACACATTGGATATTTTCATCAGTAATATCTTCCAATCTCAGATCATGAAACATTACTGAACTATTACTATCTACAAAAATATTGCCCGTGTCTCCCAAATAAATAATCTGATCATTTCCATGCACCTCCACATTACCACCAAATGTCCACGTTCCCGATAAAGAAATACTGGAATTAAGGTGAAGCATACCACCACTTCCAGACCAATATGTATTACCGGTCCATGATTTCATTTCTGAGCCAAGGTATAAACTGTCATTGCTAAGATTTACCGTTCCATTACCAGTAAACACTACTCGGCTACCAAGATATAGATCGTCGGCAAGTATTACCGTTCCATCGTTCATAACCACATCACTGGCAAGAAGCCCTAATAATTGGAACGTTAGTGCTGTACTACTATCCTGCAATGTAATTGTTCCCGCAATATCACCCGAACCACCGAGGATATTATTTGTACCGCTCACTGATATTGCATACAAACATACACCCGCCTCCAACCGAAAAACGCTACTGCCACCAAGGGTAATCGTTCCCGATGGACTATAAACAGCAGAGACTGAAAATTGATTTCCAACATCATCTAATAAACCATCAACAAACGTAATGTCACCTCCAGTGATCGTGCCACCGGATGCACAAGCTAACGTTCCATCCCACTGCGCAATAGGGGAATCAACTTGGAGCGTACCTCCATCCTTAATTTTTATTGTTGAATATTTACTATCAAAAGATAAAGAACAGACAGCCCCCAAAGTGCCGCTAATCTGCAAGAAAACGATAAACAATAAAACAAGTATTTTGCGCATCTATTACTCTCAAACATTCTTAGTTATCAACGGCCCTGTCACCTCAAGAACCGCCGCGGGCAACATTTCTATACATAAATTATTTGCAGCAGTTCCATCACCATATGTGATTCCATCAGCACTCATAAAACTGGATTTTCCATCAATTTTTAAAGTTCCTTTTGTAAGGTCCAAACCGTTCGTTGCAGCCAACGTGGCGCTATTCATAATGATTTGTGAAGAGTCATCTTCTAATACAAGCAAAGAGGAAGAAGCAACATCATAACTAAACGTCACACCACGATCTAAAATCAATGCACCACAATACCCTGGTTGACACGCAGATCCAACAAGCTCTCGCGGCGCTCGTCCCTTAATCGTAAACGCATTTGTTGATTGATAGATAAACGCATTGCCATCACCGGTAAGTTTCAAATTTCGTATCAGATCAATGCGCCCCGCATCAAACGTGTAGTCGTCATCCAAAATAAGTTCAACATCCTGAAATGATACGGTACTCGTGCTATCTGTAAGTGAAATGTTTTGATTATTAATCCCCTGTAAAATCACATCTTTCAATAATAAACTTGCATTCGCTTGGACATCAATGGAGAAGGTGGGAGAAAAACTGATAACATTTCCGCGCCCATCAATAGAACTCTCCCCGCTAAATTTAATCGGGGGAGCATTGAACGTAGTATTTCCATCAAATACCATATGCAGATTATCAAACGTCACAGAACCAGTACCCGATGGCATACAATCCACACTCGGAGCAAACTCTAACACGTGATTATTACCATTAATGTTTCCCCATTCGGAAATAGAGGAAATATTATGAAGAATCAGATCCTGATTCAAACTTAATGTCCCAAGATTCAAATCTATGGCTCCCGAAACCGGAAAGAATGAATCGAATGTTCCAGTAACATTAGAACCAAGAAGCATAAAACCCGCAGCAAGCGCTGCAAATCCTGCTATGCGATCACCATCATCAAGCGTTTGTTGTGTATTAAATCGATTCACCGCAGTATCAGATCCAATGTCACCCGCACGTACAGAAAAAAATAAGGGGATAAGTGATAGTACAACTCGCATTTTCATAACTACGCTCACCTTTTTTACACGAATCGATCGATACGATCGATTCTAGCAAGCGTGTTATTTAAATCAAGGAGGGGAAAAATAGTAAAATTAGTAGTTAAGATTCGCCACTCGCTGCATCTTTTCTATTATTTCATAATACCGCTCAAGCACGCACATCATATGAAGAAGAAATTTCTTTTTTGCGGGTGAAATCATAGGCGACTTTGCTGCTCGTTTACTTTTTCTCACACAATAGTGATATAAACGCCCCCCAATATCGTCATCATTTCCGTACGTTGTGGCCAACTCCATGAGCCTATCATAAGCAGTCACCACCGCTTGATTGCTATTCTTAATAGCATTGTTACGCTCTCTCAATGCGTCATCCACTCGCCGACCAGTGTTACCGGCAAGTAAATGTTCTAAAAGATCAAACTCATGATCAAGGACAAGAAGTAACTGCTGTACTGCTCCCTTACCCGCATTAATAACTTGCTGTATAGCCTGCATACCAAGCGTCGTTTTTTCTTGCTTCGTATGGTCTTCACGCATAGTTGGCAATTGCGTAGGAACCTGTTGAGACTGCTGCCATGGCATATACTGTTGCTGGGATTGTGCCATCAAATTTGCCGCTTGCATCTGCATAGCCATCGCAGAGGAGTGCATCTGCATAGCAGCATTACTCAATTGATTTTGATTCGCTTGGTACATGGGAGCCGCAGCAAACGGCATCGGCTGTTGCTGCATTACAGGAACCTGCTGCTGATGTGCAGGCATTGGTTGCGGTCCACTCATAAACGGTGACGGTTGATAGTTGGCAGAAGGAGAGGGGTGGGCAAACTCTGATTGCACATCGAAAAGATCAATATACTGTGGATCAACAACGGGACGGCGTTTTTTACGCACGGGCTGATAAACTTCCTTTTCAAGAATCGTCTTCGACTCTTCTTGTAGCACAGGCAGTTTTTCCTGATCCCTTTTGATCTCAACAGAAGGAGCTACGGGAGTAATGGAAACCACTGGCTCCGGCTGTTCTTGCACAGGAGAAGGCTTACTTTCTGGTTCAACAATATGCACCGCTTCCGGCTCTTTGCGCTCCGGAACAAACGTTTCTTCTAGGGACTGTTCTATAGCAGGCGATTCTACCAATGCTGGCAACTCTACAGGAATCTGGATGTCTTGCACCTCAATTGCTTCAACCGGCTCTTGCTCAATTTGGAGCACCGGCTCAATCTCAGCAGGCTCAGAAACTGCTGGAGGAGGTGCTGGCTCATCGTGCGTCACCGTTTCTAATTCAATAACCTGGATGCCCGAGGACACCGCATCCTCTATTTCATTTTCACGCATTTTTTGTATGTGCTGTTCTCGAGCTTTCATAAACCCTGATTGCCACGTATTTATTTTTTTATTTGATTCTACAGCTGTCGAATTCATCGCAACTTTGATTACTCCGAATGATGAATTGGAAAGCTCTGTACCCTTTGCTACCAGATACCCTGATATCCGCGAACTTATATCCCCAATTTTTTGCATCCCTGCCACCACATTATCTTTGGTTACCTTAGCCAAAGCACTCAACGAGCCATAAAGACGATTCTCAGTAATCGCATCTCCGATGGTACCCATCACCCGTTGCAAACCATTACTCACATCGTTCCATGAAAGAGGGTTAGAAAGGCTCT
>SDBV01012016.1_pt1 | contig 11137 bp, 7 predicted proteins | sample 2277081 | NCBI WGS metagenome assembly SDBV01 (sample SAMN10402039, study PRJNA504765) | marine sediment metagenome | isolation source: marine sediment core GS10_PC15, 223 cmbsf | place: Arctic Ocean: Southern Knipovich Ridge | collected 2010
ATGTGTCGTGAAAATGGATACAACCCCTTTGTAATGCAAGCAGATTTAAGGCAGAACTTCCTTGAGAACTATCCGAGGGAGAGGTTGCCTCAGTTGCAGAATTGTGCTGAGCAGGTTTTAATTGAAACAGGACGTTGCAGAAAAAAGGTTGATAATTCTGGTATAGAATGTGTTGATAGCCCGCAGGTTAACCTTGGTCCAGTTTGGGAGGAGGTTGTATTTGTTCAATTCTCACTGTTAAACAGAATTTTACGAAATGAAGGAAATGAAGAAAATGCAGTCGAAGGGCAAGGCTACGAAGATCGTTTGAATGTTCTTCTTGGTCATATTTCTGTTGAAAGAAGTATGCACATAAGAAAAGCAAAATAAAAGAAGCAAAGATGAATTGCACGCTTCGCTTTAGTGCTATCAATGTCAAACTATAAAAAAGTTCATCCTTTGAAAAGACTGGCTTGCCAGTCATTTCATGTTCGTGACTATTGCCTTCTAAGTTAACCTACTCAACCTTACAGCAATGCTTTTTGGTTGGCTTTGAGAAATGACTGGAGGAGAGAGAGGGATTCGAACCCTCGAGACCGGTCACCCGGCCTAACGGTTTTCAAGACCGCCGCATTCGACCACTCTGCCATCTCTCCGTAATTTCAAATTTTTATAATAAATATATGAATGAAGCTGGCCTGCCAGTCATTTCATCTTCGTGACTATTGTCTTCTAGGGTTACCCATATCCACCCCTTTAACAATATTGCTAAATTGGCTTTGGGAAATGACTGGTGCGCCTGAGAGGAATCGAACCCCTAACCTTCAGATCCGTAGTCTAACGCTCTATCCAATTGAGCTACAGGCGCATATATAATGTCAAAGGTATGGTTATAATCTACAGTAAAAAAAGGTCTAAAGCAATATCGCGAAGAATGGCCCTACTACGCGTTGCTAAAGCAACTAGCTTCCTACTTCGTTTTCAACTACGAAGGACAAGTCGAAGGGCAACCTACGATCTTTTCTATCAATATCAAATTAATATTAAAATCAATCCGTTAAAGAGATGGCCCCTACTACGTTCTTCGAACTACGAAGGGCAGGCTGCCAGTCATTTCATGTTCAAGACTATCGCCTTCTAAGTTAGCATATTCAACCTTACAGCAATGCTTTTTGGGTTGGCTTTGAGAAATGACTGGTGGAGAGAGAGGGATTCGAACCCTCGTGCCCGGTTCCCCAGGCTCTTGCTTAGCAGGCAAGCGCTTTAGACCACTCAGCCATCTCTCCAAGAAATAATATATAGCTATTTCAAAGTATAAACCTTCTCTCAAGAATAAAGGATGTATGATTTTATGCAAGTTTTTCAGCCTTAAATTGTATTGTGTTAGACTCTTACCAGAGGAGTTTAATGGATATTCAAAGATAGGATAGAGGTATGTCACTTATTATAGATATCAAAGTTGTGCCACGCTCAGGCAAAAGTATGTGCAAACTTGATAAAGCTGGTATTGTGGTTTGTTATTTAAAGAGTCCTCCTGAGCGTGGATTGGCCAACAAAGAGCTGATCAAATATATAGCAAAAGAACTCAATATTACACAGCAACAAGTAGCAATCATTGGTGGTGCAACGAGCCGCAGAAAGCGTATTGCAATTGATGCAGATATAACACAAGAACAGCTGTTTGCAGCATTAGGTATTGAAGTGCAGTTGCATTTGTTATGATAGTTGCAATATTTGATTCATGTGGGTTATGATTTGCTGTGAAATGCTGAATAACTTGACCCTACTATCCGCCGTCGCTAAATAAGCTACCAGGCTCCGCCATAGCGTTGCTACGCTCAGGCGAGTGGCGGACAGACGCGCTCCGCTCATTCTGAGTGATTTTTCGAAGAAAAATCGTATCGAAGAACGAAGGGTTCTACTACATTTAGTTAGTAGTAAATTATTGTAGTTATGAGGACGTAGAAAAGGAAACAGATGCCCTATTACCGCTGGCGTGGTGTAACTTTAGATGCAAGGAATTGCAAAGGAACCCTCTTTGCCCATTCACTAGAGTCACTTGATGCCATGTTATATAAACAAGAAATTGCGCTTATTTCATGCAGGCCGACCATGCAACTTTATATAATGCCTATCTCATTTTTGAGTAAGCTGTTCTTTTTTGAGCAGCTGCAGGCACTGCTTGATGCTGGTGTGCATGTTTGGCAAGCGTTGACGATCATCAGTGAGCAGATGAGTGATGGGCGCGTTGCTGATATTGTGTATCAGATAAGTCATTTAGTGCAAGAAGGAAAATCGCTGCATGAAGCCATGGCGCACTATCGTGTCTTTTCTTCTGAGATGGTACATATGACTGAGATTGGTATGCAAGCTGGCAACATATCAATTGCACTTAAGGCCTTGTGCCAATACCTGCAAGAGACTGATCAGTTCAAAAAAAAGTTACGCAGTGCATTACTGTTACCTTTAGTTACCCTAGGTCTTTTTGTTACCATTATATTAGTAATCTTGTTTGCTATTATACCGCAGTATGCCGATCTGTTTGCATCCATGGGTAAAGAGTTGCCCCAAGCAACGCGGTTGTTGTTGCAAGCAAATGCATTTATTGCAAGTTACTATATCATTGGCTGTCTGATTATTGCAGTGGCTGTTGGTATGGTTTTGTGGCGCTTGAAATGTTCCTTTTCAACTAAGATGACACTCGATCGATGGGTATTGCAGATCCCCTATCTTGGTTGCCTATTTCAAAAAATCGCTTTAGTTCATTTTTTAAGATCATTGGCGTTGCTATTGCAGGGTGGTATGCCATTAGTGCCTGCATTGCAGATAGCCAAAGAAGCGGTGACTAATCTTTATGTTAAGGATCATCTAAAACAGATTATTGAGGCTGTAGAGGCAGGTCAATCATTGAGTGCAGTGATGCAAAGTTCTCGCAGTGGGCTTTTTGCTCAGGATTTGGTGCTTCTGATAACAGTAGGAGAAGAAACAGCCGGACTGCCCGATATGATCGATCGAGCTGCCACTATGTATCAAAAGAGAGTGCAGCAGATGCTTTCCAGATATACAACCGTTTTGCAACCGACCTTAATGATACTCCTAGGGCTTATGGTCGCAGGGCTTATCTTTGCTGTCTATATGCCGCTCTTTAATCTTGCTGATCTTATGTAAGCCTTTTGAGGATTGTCCATACTTCTGCTATAGTAAAGTGATTATTGTAAGCAGCTCGTGGGGATATATGCGATCTTATTTTATATTATTATTTTTTTGTGGGGCATTTAGTTATACTAGTTATACAGTAGCTGAAATAACTAATAATCAATGCAACCAACAGTTTAGTAAGTTAAAAGCATCATTTTATAAGCAAAAGAAATCAGTAAAAGATAGGGAAATAAAGGCCAGCACCGTAAAAAAGCTTCTGCATGGCGCTCCCTTTAAGCAGGGCTATAATTATCTTATTACTTGGTATGAATGGCATGAACTTGGCATGGCTGAGTATGTAAGCATGTTTGATCGTACCCACACGGCCGTTGGCCCTTGGGGGCTTGAGCAGCTGACCAAGCCCATAACAGATCGCATGGTAATTAAACAACGTCAGGCGGGCATTGCCTACCTAGATGAGCATGAGCAGCAGATGTACCGTTTCTGTCACCTGCTTGATGAGATTAAACGGAACGAGGATGCCTTATTTTCTTATTATCATGAATATGATGAACTAAGTGATAGTGCAAGGCAGCTTTATTACAGTTATTTTCAATCGATACTGAATAACAGCAAGATTGCACTCGATTATGCTTATGTTGTTGATATGTTCACTTCAGCTAAAGATCTGGCAACTCTATTGTGTTTTAGTGGTCTTTTGGCTGAGTTTTTGCAGGCTCAAGCGGAAGGGCGTTCGATAGATATGTTTAATGGAATGCGCACCGGATTTACTGATATCTTCAAGAGTCACAGCCCATACGATACGGGCTATCAATCGATAAAACAGAAGCTTAATGCTATACCTACTTCGTCAAGATCACAAGAAGGTTTATTTGGATGGGTGGGCCAAAAGCTATCTGCCTTCACATCCCGCATAACAAATCCTACTGTTGTAGGAGTGCTTACATGTGGTAGCTTAGGTGACAAATGGTCTTTCTATAATGAGCAATGTGACTTTCCTTCATTGGTTTCGTTTATGTGGGTAGTAGGACAGCTTTCTTATCAAGATCATTCGTTTTATGTGCGTGTGCAACAAAGCTATAAACGTTTACGCTTTTTATATAAAACACATGTTGCATTACAGCATCGCTTAGTGCTTATTGCCAACTGGTGTGACAATGTGAAAAAGCTTATTGATCTGGCTCAAGAGATGCCAGCATTACGTGAGCATAGTGCAATAAAAAGAGCGTATAGCCTGTTACATTATGAAGATACATACGGCCAACTACGAACACTCCTTGAGCAGTTGGAGTATTCAACCTATACCGAAAAAAAAGAGCTCTTTTATTCACGTGGCCAGGTACTTATTACGCATAATCTACTCAAAGAGATAAAGATGGATCTGTTGCCAATACTGCAAGCGGTGGGCATTATTGATGGTTTTATTTCTGTGTGCAGGATATATCAGGAATACAAAGATAATGAGGAGAAACCATTCTGTTTTGCGCACATAGATAATGATCAGCAATCACACTATTGCATAGAGGATGGTTGGTTGCCACTCATTCCAAAGCAGCATGTGCCTAATTCATGTATATTGGGTGTTGATCAACCATGCAATCTTATGCTTACGGGGCCAAATGGTGGTGGCAAATCAAGCTTCTTGAAGCTCATGGGTGGATCAGTTGCACTGGCACAATCATGGGGCATTGTGCCAGCACGAGCATGCAAGATCAGTCTATTTAATGGTTTGCGCACCAGCTTTAACCCCCAAGAGGATATCAAGCGCGATATTTCAACCTTTATGGCACAAAAAGAACATCTTGCAAAACTTGAAGCCTATATTAAACATGCTGATCCACATGGTTGTTATATGCTCTTGCTTGATGAACCGTATCGTGGAACTATAGAACAAGAGGCTGAAAAGCGAGCATATCGGCTTGGTAAAGAGCTGGCCAGGTATCCTCAGTGCATGACTGTTATGGCTTCTCATTTGAAGCTTCCCCTAAGTTTAGCGGAAGATACCCAGCTGTTTGTCAATAAGCAGTTCCAGATGCAATCACATGCTGATGGGAGTTTCACTCGGACATTTAGATTGCTGGATGGAGCTGCCTGGTGGTGGTTTAATGATATTGAACAGAGAATGCAGTTCATTGATTGGCTTCATACCAATCACCCATGTGAAGCTCTCTAGGGGTAAGCTAATAGATTGACGAACCACCTATTTTGGAGTACCATAAGATCGTCTTTAAATAGGTAATCTATTGGCCGGGATGGCGAAATTGGTAGACGCACGGGACTCAAAATCCCGCGGTGGTGACACTGTGTCGGTTCGAGTCCGATTCCCGGCACCAGTCATTTCCCAAAGCCAACTCAGAAATATTGTTAAAGGGGTGGATATGGGTTACTCTAGAAGACAATAGCTACGAAGATGAAATGACTGGCAGGCCTGCCCTTCGACTTGTCCTTCGTAGTTGAAAACGAAGTAGGAAGCTAGTTGCTTTAGCAACGCGCAGTAGGGCCATTTTATTAAAGGAGTATCGTATGGCAGCTGACTGTATTTTTTGCAAAATAATAGCTAAGGAGCTTTCAGCAAAGATTATTGATGAAGATCAAGATTGCATTGTTATTGAAGACATTACTCCTAAGGCACCTATACACTATTTAATTATTCCCAAAAAGCATATTGACAATCTGCATGACATTAAATCGGAAGATACACAGCTTATGGGCAAGCTGATGTTGATGGCAAAAAAGCTTGGGAGCAAGCTGCCTGACCCTAAAGCATTCGGCTTGATTATCAATAATGGTGAAGATGCTGGCCAGAGTGTGTTTCACTTACATTGTCATTTCTTATCTGGCAAACGGATGACAGAGCTATAATTTAAATTTGTGCCCTCGTCGGGCGGACCCAAAGAGGTTCTCGTCAACCTCTTTGGAATCTGGACGCCAGCATGCTGCTGGACTGCTTCTTCCGCTCAAAACGCTGACCACACGCTCTTTAATCTGCTACGCAGATCAGAGCTTCGGGTCAGGTCTCGCTACCAGTCTTTTATCTTTTAAGTTCTCTACTATCTACGCTTACTCCTCCTTTGTAGTTGAAGATGAAGTAGGATCCAGATTTCCTCGTTATCGTTTTTAGCTATGCTGGGCACACCCGATTAAATATATTTTGTAATTCCGATAGCGATACCTGACCCGAAGCTCGTAAGAGCGTGTGGTCAGCGTTTTGAGCGAGAGAGCAGTCCAGCAGCATGCTGGTGTCTTTTTGGTTGTTATGGTTTCTTGTCCGGCGAAGCCTCGCGCGTAGCCTGGATGGACAAGCAAAACCCCTTAAAAAGTAATTTAACTTTGATTAAAAGGAAATAAGTAAAAAGGAGGGTCGCCCTTTGGGACCCATCCTGCAAGGATGCGAAAAAAATAAAAGAATAAAAAGAATTTTCAGAAGCAAAAAAAGCAATCCAACAGCATGTTGGTGTCTATTATTCTTGTCCTGCGAAGCTTGCCAAGTCGGAAGACCTGGACAAGCGTAGCATGGATGGACAAGCAAATAAAAAAAAGCCCCACACACACAACAATGGTGGAGCTTTTTTTTATCGAGTTAGCTAAAACTTAGTTATTGTTGCATGGGTCACAGCAGAAGTCCCACTCCCAACGTAGACCAGCCCATATTGGGAACTGGACAAACGTTCCTGTTGAACCAACAACAAGATTGGTTGGAAATGGAAATGCAAGTGCTTGTACACTCTGTACTTCTGGTGTTGGAATTGCAACAGAAATGTTTTTGTTCACTTTAAATGGACATGTTGCCAGCACTTCAAAACCGACCATAAATGCAAGGCAGTCATTAATGCAATAATCGATACCTACTTGAATGCCACCACTTACGGAGTTGCTTTTGCAAAAAGCTTCGTAAGTAAGATTTCTTTCAGCAAATATAACGGTGCTACCGGAGGTTTGCTCTGGAACGTTTGTGCATACACAGACATCATTTCTATGCATGATACCGGCCTTTAAACCTAGGAAGAATGCAAGGCGATCACACCATACACGATTAAAGTAGTATCTGTTTCCGATGTATGCGCCATAAGATGAATAGTCTTCAAATGTATCGGTACGCTGACTTATGCTTAATGGATTGTTGCAATCTACAGTATTACAGTCATCTGGACAGCAACCATCTAAAGCTTTAACATTTTTAGTTTCGTGGGATACGCAGCTGCCATTCGCACGGTTGTAGAAAAGATCAATAAAGTAAAGGCAATGGCAATCAGTTATGTATCCAATTTCACCACCAACATGAAGTACACCATTGGTAAAAACCCTGCTAAACTTCGGTATTGGGCAACAATCTTCTTGAAAAATGTTTTCCGGATTGGGTAATATGTCTGCACAATCAACTATGGTATCTGAGAATGTCATGGGACAGGTAATTGGCTGAGGAAAACCAGCACTGGGAACTACTCGCCGTTCATGACCTCTGTTTGACCATATGCCGGGTGCAGCACCAACTTTTGGCATAACGTACCAACGACATGGCTCAAGCGGACCACAACAATCGTATGATGAATAAGCAAAAGCTTGACCAACAACAATTGAAAGTAGCGCAAAAAGCTTTAAAGAGTTACATCTCTTCATTGCTTCTTCTCCTTAAATATAGGGTTGTTTTTATTTTCTTCAAAATGAGGTTACTAATTAAAGATATTAAAGTCAACAATGTGTGTTACAGCTGTTTCAGCAAAGTGATAAGTTCCCCCTATAGAGCAAAGCAAAAAGTTCCGGATAACCCTAAAATAAGGAACTTTCTAGGGAAAATATTATCATTATTGGGAAATATCACCATTATTTTAAGCTGTTTTCCAGAGAAGATAAGCTTAAAATGTCGAATGTTTTCTTTTTTTAGTTAAAACTATTGTTTTATCATGGGGAAGAATGTATATTTGTAATTAGATGGGTGTGTTGAGAGTATAAGAGTATAATTTTAACCTATATTACAGGGAAAGGGTTGAATCATGAGATTTCAACGAAATAGTTTAGTTTTGGCTGTTTTGATGGGAAGTTCAGCGGCTGTTTTTGCTGCTGCACCAAAGAAGATTAGTCAGCTAACGGTGAAGGAAATATACGCGCTGAGCCCACAGAAGCTAACAGCTGAACAGATAGAACAGTTACGCGAGGTGGCAAAACGTTCAGGCTTGGAGCATAGAAGACAAGCTGCGGGTAAGTTTATTGCAAAACACACAAAGACTCTAGCAGGCAAACTAAAAGCTCAAGGCAAAAGTGAAGAGGCTGGAGACTTACACCAATTAGCAGCGGAATTCAGTCGTGAGCGAAGCCCGTATTCTTCTGGACCAGCAGCAGGACAACCGGCAATAGGACATGAGCAACCGGGAGAGCAACCGGCAAGAGGAATAGGATATGAGCAACCGGGAGAGCAACCGGCAAGAGGAATAGGATATGAGCAACCGGGAGAGCAACCGGCAGCTGCTTTAGAACCGGATTTTGAAAGTAATGATCCTCGTGCAGTGTTAGGGGTTTTACCGACTGCGTCTGCGAATGATATTAGAGCAGCATATCGTAGATTAATAAGAATACACCATCCTGATAAAGGTGGTAGACAAGAGGTGTTCGTAAAAATACAAAGAGCTTACGATACGCTTAGGTAAGGACTAAATAAGATCATAGGTTATGCTTGATCAAGAACTTTAGTTTGAGAATTAGAATAATAAGAAGGAAGGCTTAAAAGCCTTCCTTCTTATATATGCTTTTATTACAAGCTGTTAGTTGCATCTATCTGCACATGGATCACAGCAACCGAATTCCCAACGTAGGCCGAACCAGATTGGGAAGTTAAGTACTGTACCTGTGTTGCATACAACGATGTTAGATGGTAATGCTAAGCAGTTAGTAAGTGATTGACTATCATCACAAGTAATTGTGTTTATATCAATTGGATGGTTTTTGTTACCTCGCAGGCCGCATGATGCAACAACCTCAAATCCAAATTGGAATGAAAGGCAATCACTATAGCAGTAGTCAAAACCTGCTTGGACACCACCACTAACCGAGTTGCTTTTGCAGAACACCGCACGATTAAAGCTTTGCTCAACAGTTGTATCTTCACTACAATCACAATCTTCTGAGATGTTATATATAATATTTGTGCATGCATCTACTCGTTTACGATGTAAGATACCGACTTTATAACCATACCAGAAGGCAGTTGAATCACACCAGAATCTGTTGGTGAAGTGACGACCGCCAATATATGCACCATATGCTTGATAGTTATCATAGTCATCTTTTACACTTGCAAATGCTGAAAGGGTATCTCCTGTTGGACAGCAATCAGTTTTGCATTTTGCGGAACAATCCTTTTTATCACAATCTTCGGTGCAACCAATATTAGCTTTGTTTGTGATAAAAGGCTCGCAGCAAACACAGTCACCGCTTGCGTGATTATAGATAAACTCTAAGAAGCAGGAACTGCGATCGCACACATTGTAGCCCACTTCTACACCAACATGAAGCACGCCTTGATGAAAGATGTCGCTGAACTTAGGTATGCATGGACCTTCCTGCAATACGTTGGCAAAATTTCCAACGTTACAGATTGGGCTCGTCTCACACAAGCTGGTATCAACACCAGCCCAAGGCACTACAAACAGTTGATGAGCTCTGTGCGATGCAAAGATCGATGGCGCAACACCGATTTTCGGTTTTACAAACCAATGGCATGGCTCTAAAGGACCTTCTTCGCAACAGTCATTAAACAATGCGGATGCATTACCTGCAATGAAAGCAAGAAATAAGATTATCGGCAATGATATAATTTTCTTCATTGCTTCATTCTCCTTAATAAAAAGTTGATAAAACACCTTCTTTCTTTTTAACTCCCTCTTGTTATGCTATATTCTCTTCCTCCTATTTTAATAGCTACATAATTCTTAGCGCATAACGCAATACTTTTTATAATATCTACGCAATTTTCTTTTTAAAATGATGGTTTTGTAAAAAATATTCTACTCCTATTAAAATATGACATGTCTCTTACATATTTAAAACATATTTAAACAGGCAGATGCAACAGTTTACTTTTCAATGCGAAAATTAATCATGGTAGGCTAGGAAAAACATCTTTATATATAGGCTTTTTAAAGAAAAATCAATTTCTAAGATAGCGGAGTTTTGAGAGATCAGATTTGATGAGTGAGGAAGACTGTTTTACATAAATTTAGTCAAGATCAACTTCACCATTATAGTGGCTTGCAGTTTCTTGTAGTTCTTCCTGATAAAACAAATAAAGCGCGATAAATACCACAATGCATGAAACATAAAAGTGCCAGCTTACTATTTCTCCCAGCAAAATCCATCCATAAAGGGCGGTAAATAAGGGACTTAAAAAGCCAGAAAATGATAAAAAGGTAGCGGTATAGCGTTTTAAAAGCCAACCATAGAGGTTATAGCATATGATATTGCTGAGCAAGATAATAAGCGATAAAATGCCAAAGAAATATAGCACATATCCTTCTTGAATAGGAGCAAAGCCATCAACAAAAAAGGAGGTAATCAGTGCCAATAGTCCACCAAAGGTCATACTCAAGCCGTTGATCATCATAGGTGAATAGCTTTTTTCCTTTACCAACTTGCGCATAATGATCCAGCTATAGGTATGTGTAGCAACCGAAAATATAACCGCTATTTCTGGCCATGATAAAAATGAGATCTCGCCGATACTTTGCTCAGGAGATGAAGAGGTTAGCAGGACCGGTATGATGCCAAGGAGGCCAATTAATAAGCCAATCCATTTTTTTAGACTTAACTTTTCACTGAAAATAATGTAAGAGAAGAATGCTGACATAAAAGGAGATAGGTTGTAAATAAAGTTGGTTTTGGCGGCAGGCATATAGTTCAATGCCCAAAAGCGTAAACTGTAGGTAATATAGATGCCAAAAAAGACCATTTGAGCATACCAATAAAGGTGCTTTCGCTTAAACACAAAATCTTCACGTGCATAGAAAAA
>SDBV01012017.1_pt1 | contig 11137 bp, 11 predicted proteins | sample 2277081 | NCBI WGS metagenome assembly SDBV01 (sample SAMN10402039, study PRJNA504765) | marine sediment metagenome | isolation source: marine sediment core GS10_PC15, 223 cmbsf | place: Arctic Ocean: Southern Knipovich Ridge | collected 2010
ATTTTAAGAACAAAAGTAGCACGTAAACCGCCCCACATTCCCTCTATGAATTGATGCATTCTGGCTGCTATTTCCGCCCAGAATTGTTCCATATATTCTACGGTTTCCGATAAGCAGAGCTTGATAATCATAATCACCCTTTCTAGAACGGTGTCAAAACCTATATCATCTGCTAAACTGCCCCCCATGCACATCCTAAAAAAGAATAATGCAGCCAGAGTTAGACGTATGCTCTCTGCCAATATAGTATGTCCTTCGTCACGACAGACCTTCTGCCCTTTGTTTACTCCTTAATCTAAACCAGTTGTAATCAATTTCGTTATGCAGCCCTCCTATACGCTTTAAGAAGTCCGCCAAGACGCTCATGGCAGACAATTTCACCATCACCTTGTAGCTGGGGTTCGATGATATTGTTCCCTACGCCCTGATGAGGCCTCTCAGTGTGATAATGCGAAATATATTCCGATACGACATATCGCAAATGTCTCTCGCCGAAAATGATCATTTTGTTGAGACACTCATGTTTTACGCTCCGAATGAAACGTTCCACATAGGGAGTCATGTTCGGAGAGGCAACTGCCGTCTTTACACACTTGACACCGCCTTGTCTTAGAATCTCTTTGAACTTCTTCGTAAAAAGCGGGTCCCAATCATGTATCAGGTATTTCTTGTCCTTCAGAAAGCCGTCTATCGGGTCTGTCAGGTTGCGGGCTATTTGTTCCATCCATTCACCATAGGCTTGCTGAATAATACCAGCAATCTCAACCTTACGAGTTTTATAGTCAATCACTACAAGGACCATATATCTGACTAATCCATTGATAGTATAAATTTCCGTGGTAAAAAAATCGATGGCGCATAACGACTCCCACTCGGTTCTTATAAACTCGTTCCAGCTTGTCCGCTCCGGTCTATCTGGACAAGGCTCAATCCCATGCTCACGGAGAATCCTATTGATAGTGGAAGGGGAGACTTTAATTCCTAAGTATTTTAGGTAGCCGTGCAGTGTTTTGCCTCCGAGGTGTTTGTTGTCCTTAGCCATATCTATGATGAGTTGCCTGAGATAATCTGAGATACGGGGCCGACCACCTTTGCCGCGGTTCTTGCTGCCGTCATATTTGTTAGCAACTAATTTCCTGTGCCACAGCATCAATGTATCCGGCGAAAAAGTACGGCACACCTGGCCCAGTAGTTTACGTCCAAGCTTTTTGCCAAGGATAGCTAGTCTTCTTCTCTGCTTGTCATTTAGAAAGATACGTTTCTTACCTGTGGCTTTTAGCAGCTCATCACGTAATATTTTATTCTCCTCCTTGAGATACGCCAGTGCATCCTGCTGTTGTTGGTTTATCCAGCCTGCCATCATGGCAACCAACATCATCCAGGGTTTGGTTTTCATTTAAACTCCGACTTTTATTGGGTTAATATTAAGTTGAAGCATTATAACAGAGGTAGCTAAAAGGTCGATTTAAATCTACACGACATATTATTCTTAGCACGTTATCTTGCAACATACTCATATTCGGATGGCTTTTGAGGCCATACTGGAAATAAGAAAGTTGAAACCATGTCTATGAATCGCACAACTCAGTTCAACTTTTTCAACGGTAGGTCTTATTCGTCCAACATTATGAGTACGTTGAGAACCTGATCTCCAGATTTAATTCTGGCCTTTACTCTGTCACTAACACTTTCATCCTTTATTATTTCGCACTCGACAAGGCCCTTATATGTGTCACTAGCTACTTTGGCGATTTCCAATATTGTATCTGCGTTAGAAGCACCATCAAGTGTTTGGATCAGAGTATTCGCAACCTGAAGGATCCTTGCTTCTTCTTCTGTTAGGATGCCTTCCTCCGCGAGAACCTCCAAACTCGACTCAAGTACCTTCTTGCCGATCGTAGGTGCAATAGTTGCGCCACCTGATAGTGTTGCATGCGATAGATTCAGTAGTAGTTCTTCCCGATCTTCTGTTGTCTTTTCGATGGTTCGCAAGAGTATCTTCTGAGAAAGGGGGTATCCTCTCTTTGGTGTATGCTTCAAGGAGTTCGGTTCTGGCTTCGACAAACTCCTCTGACTCTTTGAATTTGTGGAACACGGCACGCGCACTCGCAATTTGCTTAGCAATCTCGTCAGAGGACAAGTGCACTTGAGATCTTAGTTTGTCAATTGTCGTTTCATATTGTCTGATGTGTTCTGTCACCATTTTCTCGGCAACTTTTTGTTCTTCAGTAAGATTGAATTCCCGATTATTGCTAACTCTGGCCCCCTTTTCAAAGCTTTTCGCCACTTGCTCCCAACTCTTGAGCTTTTTTCTCCCTTAATCTACGCTCTTCCATCTGTCTACGAATATAATCGCAAACCATCGCATAAGAACCAGAACCATAACCGTACCCATCTGTCCTCGATGCCACAGAACGAGGAGTGCGTCCATGTTCGTCTGTGATGTCAACTTGAGCGCCCAAAGTAAAAAACATATATCCAGAATTCATCCTGTGATTAACTCTACGAACACGAAAGCGATAGGAATTATCCCTTAGTGCCTCGATAAGCGGAACTGATTTGCCGTTACCATTTATGTCAGCACCATGATCCAAGAGACGTTTCGCAACAGTCTCATAGTAGTGGTGCTTAGGGATGGTTTGGTATTCTCGTGCTAGAATGCACAATGGAACTGTCTCGCCATCACCGTCAACGTTTGCACCGTATTTCACAAAGAGGTCTATTAAGCGAAGTGTTGTCGAGTGGCGTTTAGCGGGATCCCTGGAGAATTCACGCATTACACAGCCGAGCGGACAGTCTCTATTTGGATTTGCACCGTTCTCCAAGAAGATTTTGACCAATTCAACATTCTGATACTTAATCGCCAACCTTAGATATTTGTCGGTGTTTAAGGACGAATCCTGCAAAAGAGCTTCTATAAAATGAGTATCTTTCATTTGGACAGCATAGTCAAGCTTTTGCTGAGGACTTAGAGATGACTTGTCCAATAGAGACCCAACCAAACTGTAGTCTTTTGAGCGCATCCCATAACGGAGCTTGTCGTCGTCTGTGAGATTTGATCTGCGTAAGATGATGCTTGCCTGTTGAAAGCGTCTAGCACTAATCTCACGCTCTATTTTCTTCTTGGCGGATTCGCGTTGTTGAATCTTGATCTTCTCAGCGATCCTTGGCGTATACTTTACAATAACGGCAATGGTAAAGACTATAGACAGGCAAACTATTGCTATCCGGCATTTCCCATTTAAACTCTTACGAAACATAATTCAATCCTTTCGATGCTAATAATTTTACCCAATTCAACATGAACTATTGTACTGGTTCAGTGTGAATCGGACAAATCCGTTTTACAGTTAAGAGACTTTTCCTGCCTTTGGCAGATACTGAACCCGCCTTCGGCGGGGCTGGTTTTATCAGGTTTTTTAAGGCATAGCAAAGCTCTGAATTATCAGCGAAACTCGTAAAATGGGATGGCAGCAAACCACCATCCCAACGACAATTCGTCGCCTTGGGCCGGCTATCCCTGGCAGGTTGTACCTCTACAGAGCCCGCTTCCGTTTCAGGATCCTTTTCTGCAAAATCTCTTGTAGCTCTAAGCAAAGTGTCTGGGTCGCTATCGCCTGTCATCGCACATTCAAGGGCAATATCAAGCTGGCCGGCAGTTTTTGCTGCTGCAAACCACTTGCCTTTAATGCCGCTTTTTGCTATTAAGTCCAACAGCACCTTTCCCTTATCAACGGTGGGGTATTTTTTGCAGACTCCACGATAGATATTGAGATTAGTTCCGTAAGATGGAACCTTCAAACCATATTTCTCATAAGCTTCTTCGATTCTTTCCATATCGATAAGAGTCGACTCACAGAACTCGTTAATCTCAAATTGTTCATAGTCGGCATTTCCTCCCGAACCGAGTTGTTCAGCATAGTCCAAAGCTTCCTGTGGTTTGTTTTGCTTGATCAAGGCCATTGCCCAGAATTTATTGAACGTCCACCATGGCTTGCTTCGATTCTTAGAACCATCATACTTTTTTCCAGCCAGTTTTCTGAACCACTTAAGAAGCGTGTCCGGTGAAAAGACGCAAGAAATCTCAAGCAGCATCTTCCTTCCGACTTGTTTGGCAAGTATAGCCAATCTACGTCTTTGCTTATCATTCAAGATGATTCGTTTTTTGCCTGTAGCTTTTAAAAGCTCGTGCTTTAATATTTTGTTCTCTTCCATGAGAAAATTGATCGCCTCCTGCTGCTGTCGATTTACCCAGCCTGCCAGTATCATCAACAGCATAGTGTAAGGCTTAGTTTTCATAAATATTCCTGGTTACATAAAATACATCACTTATAAAAGTAAAATTTTTAAATCACTAAAATCAAGATTCTCAAGCCTGGAAGTTCTGTATTTAATCGATGATTGGAAAAACACAAGAAGCAACATCTTATGGCAAATTATAAAAACTCCGGCCATCAAGTTTTATAGCGTAGGCAAACACTTCCGAAACTCCTGTAGAATAATCCGGAGCATATCTTTTGGGTTGCGTATAAAACACTTCGGATTCCGTAAGAGTGGCATAAAGGCACATAGCAACTGAAACAGCTTTGGGGCCAAATGGGGCTAAGTCTATCCTTTGCCCCCGCGTTGACAATGAACAAAGCCTGTCAAAAGTGTCAGATGGATTTTTTGCTTCTACTCTTAACAATTCTAAATTGCCACCCTCCCTACTCCTCCGCTTCTCAATATTTCTTACAAACTCCCAAGCTCGCTTTACAGATGGTAAAGGAGCTGGAAAGGGAAACATGAATTTAATCTGTTTCCCATCACCTTCGGGGCTTAATGCCTGCGGTATACCCATAGGATCAAAACCAACACCTATGACAAGCATTTTTGCACCTTTATTATCACCAGAAAACAACGGTAAGTGGCCCCACTCTGTAAGGTTTTCAGATAGTTTCCCATTCGTATATAACTGCGGAACGGTGTAAGTTACGATGAGATTTTTTACGTCAACTGATTGGAATAAGATTTTTAATATTGGGAAAAAGAACCGCTTGGGCATCGAGCTAACATCAAGGATTATATCTTGTTTTCCCAAAATATAATCCTCAACAGGACTTAATATTTCATCATGGCTCTCTAATAATTTGTGATCTTCTACATTATCAAGCTCACTGACTCCTGCGATATTTGCGACCTGCTGAAGTCTTTCCTCCAAGATATCTCTTGTGACCTGAGAATATTCAAAATCTTCATCGATAATTTTTAATAGCTTCGATGAACCAAGATTATCACCAGCCAAACGACTATAAACTTCCAAAGAACGTCCTTCTGTGCCAACGCATCCAATTAGATTCCATGCCACGCTATTAGTTTTAGATAACAGCCAATCCAATGTCCCCCAAGGCCGGTAGTTGCTCATCTTAATCTTCCTCTGCTATGTCAAATAAAGTCTGCTCTATCTCGGAGTTTTCTTGGGAATCCTTAGTTTTTAAAAATAAATCGCTCTTACATCTTAATTGAGGGCATACTTTACTTTTTTTTACAATCCATTCATACAATTCAGATATATTTTCCAAATAGTACGGTTCTTTAATATGCTGATGAGGTATCTGAAAAAATGGAGAGAGTATTTGAGCAAGATACCACTTCGTTCGGTCTTTTCTATCACCTTTCTTAGTCGTGTGTGGTGCGTCGTATAAGTCGCCATAATCAACAGCATCATTTAAGAAATTTCTTAACACATGACATTCTTCAAATTCTTGAAAAAGTTCATTTGCTACAGAAAAGCCATTACGGCCGGGATAAGACATTGCTTTGTCATTGCTTAGCCATATCTTAAACCGATTTCCTAAAAAAGTAATAAAACGCTGTCTATCATCACCGTCAGGCTGTTCGGATATTTTTTGAAACCATACATTGCTAGCATTATGAATTCCCATAGATTGAATAAATGCGTCAACCTGCATGTCTTCAGACAACGGATCTATTCTTTCTATTTCTTTCTTACGTCTCTCTGTCCTCAGAAAAGTCTCCCATATTTCATAGCAAATTGAAAGAAAGATGCTAATATTACCAGAGCTTAATCCAATAATATCATCTTTACCTGCCCATACCATTCTCTGAGCAGCCCTTGATGCAATTTGCATTAATGTTTGCTGAATACGTTCTTTACGCCAGTATTGATTGTTCCATGGTTTATCAGATGGAGGCGACAATTTCAATCTGTTGCCCGATAGGCCTTTTACACCTCTTTGCCTTACCCATGTAGACGCAAGTACAGCTTCCAACACATCTTCTTTAAATAATTCTCTCAAGAAATCTTTCCAGAGATCAGGCCACTTTTCTTCAATAGAAAGTATCTTATCTGGATTCTTCTTGTTATGCAGATAATGAGCAAGTTTTTCACTTGCGCCATATCTGCCACCAAATATATGTTCAAGTATATCATTCGACGTGGTAGAGCTATCAATGAGTCCGGAATGTTCAAATCTTTTTCTAAAAACATCTTTGGCAAATTCAGGAAATATCCAAGACCTAATGTCTTCTGACCGTCTCAACACCCCGTCAATATCAACTATTTTATAGTCTCTAAGATTCTCCAGCTTATTATCCATGCCGTATAATTTCAATTCTTTATCCCAATCGTAACGACGCGTGCCTATTCGATATGACACACGAGCATCTCTGCCACCAATAACTTTATTGATTATCTGACGATATTTATGACCGAGTTCTTTATTAACTATATCTCCTCGAAGCAAAATCTCCAGCTGGTCAATTCGTACAAAGAAATTGGTATCCTTCGGGACTATACCTATTTCCTTTAGAAGCTGAGCAGTTCTTGCAATTGGCTCGCCAGCATCGGTCTTTGATCGTGTTATTTCAACATCAAGATTAAACAAACGATTTGTGTGATAGCGTCTATATTGCTTAAGGCGACCTTGAATCTTAGACAAGACACTATCGTAATCACAGCAGCCATCTAAATATTTAAACCAGCAATCTTGCTTTGATAATTCATTGGCAAATTCAGCCAATTTTCGGGTATTCACAAAGCCATCAAAAACATCAGGGTGTCTCGCCTGCGTCTGGATTGTGGTCAATATGTCTTCAACAATAAAGTAGTTTAGAAAGTCTCCAAAATAAAGAGGCATCTCTTGTTCATCATAATCCTTATCTATGGGCCTATGGCCAAAGTTCAAAATGCCACTTCTTGAAAGATTTATTCCTGCACCTATAAAGGTCCTTAACTCTTTTGGAATTGGAAATTCAACACCGGCTTCATGATAAGCAAGTCTTATCTTAGGGCGCAACAGACTCAAAAGCATGCTCTTTCCCGTTCCCTGCACACCTTTTAAAAGAACATTTCCCGGGCGGAACAATAGCATTACATGTTCTACGAGAACATTGCTAAAAAGCCCTACGTAAACTTTGGGATCGGGATCGTCTGTGACATAAAGTTCTTGAAATGGATTTATATTATAATTCATAATCATGTCCTCGGTGAACGGGGAAATAATGCGTTCCAGTTATCAGTCCACCAGATGAAAGGCATTGTATTATCCGGTGTATTAGAATGAAGCACAACAAGTGCCCCAATATTTTCATGTCCATAAACTAATTCTTCTATAACACTGCCCCTTTGCTTAGAAGAAAAAGCTTTTGCAATATCAATTATTTCTCTCTCTAAATGTTTTTCAGATAAATCCGTCTCTGGAGTCAAGCCATCACTTTTGTTAATTACAATTACAGGATCAATCTTCCATTTGTCATAACCCATGAGGTCGTTTTTGACACGATCCAAGCCGCTGGAACAAATAAGTAATGGAACAAATAAAATAGGGATATCACCAAAATAACTTGGTCCTTTTTCCAAGACATCACCAAATTGAGTTCCAGAGCCAACAAAGTCTTCTATCAAAACAATTTGCTTAAAACCGTTATCCGAAATATACTTCTGGATAGTTGCACCATCCCCCATAGATGTCAAAGTATTGAAATCTGGACGAACATCAACTCCTGTAATATTATTGACATGGTAAAATTCTCCAAGGTTCATATCCGTTACCGAACAATACCAAGTATGATTATGCAATTGCAAATTCAAACTATCATCAAGCTGATCATCAAAATCTATGTTGTGTAAATCAATTATCCACCTTTTGACAGGACCAGCAAATGCCGACATAAACAATTGCTTAAAATCTTCGCCGGTTATAAAATGAATATTTAGCGTAAATTCAAACAATGCTTTCTTGTCTTTTTCGTCATCAACATTCTCAAGCCAACTTTCTAATCTGTCCCAAAACCCAGGATGACCATGCCCCGAAGTTGGCGAAAATTGTCTGAAAAAATTCTTTTCTTTATACTCCAAGATATCATGTATAGAATTGAAATTGTAGCTATGGAATGGTGGCTTCGTAAGATCACTATCCCATTCATTTATTTCATCAATTAAAGCCACTGTTATATCACCTCAGAATATTCTGTACTATTCTCCCTAACTCCTCCGCCATAGGAGGAGGAACAGCATTACCAACGAGACGATACTGTGAAGCCTTGTCTCCTTGAAACTCATAATCATCTGGAAACCCTTGTATTCTTGCTGCTTCTCTCACGGTCAAACCTCTATTCTCATCTGGATGTAAAAAATATCTTGGATTTCCAAAGCGAGTATCAACAGTTGGAGCGGGAACTTCCCAAACTAATCGTTTGAATTTGCCATTGAAGGTGTTAGTCAAATCATATCTTTTGCCAATCTTGCGTACATAGTTTTTACAAATCAGTGAATCCAGAATGCCTTTGACAGGACTTTTTAATTCACCAACAATAGCATTGGCTGTAACAGGATCGGCATCTCCACAATCTCTTAATCTATTCCGTCTACGCAACTTCAATATTAGCTCAAGAACTTCACGCTCTTTTTTAGTTGTCTTCCCAAAGACTTCCGGGATATGCCAAGTATGAACAGATCGTTCACCACCTCTGACATTGCTAAGTTTTTGCCCTGGCTTGATCTTACTTGCTATAAGCCCTATGTCACTCTTGCAATCAAAGTAATCTGGTTTATGATTAGGAAGAGATTCATCAACACGGGCCAAAGCCTGCTTTAAACTACAGTCTTTTACTTCTGGAAGAACTACGCTGAAATCTTTACCATTTCGCCAAGCTAGCAATATCCTCCTTTTTCTTGTCTGGGCAAGACCGAGTGTTTCTGCCTTAATTAGTAATTCAAGAACTTGATATTTGGATTTTAGTATTTCTTGGGCTCTGTCCCAGTAATTTTTATGATCTCCTGCAATAACGCCATTAACATTCTCCAAAACAAATACTTTGGGATAGATTTTTAGTGCAAGCTCCGCAGCTCTAACCAATAAATGATTTCTTGGATCATCGTATCTACGCTTTCCAGCTGTAGAAAAACCCTGACAAGGCGGACCTGCCAACACAACATCTATGCCATTAAATTCACCATTAAAAACATTCTGAGATAAATCACATTGTATCGCTTTATGATTAAAATAGTTAGAGTAAGTTTCTATGGCTGACTTGTCTATATCAAAAGCAGCTTTGCACTCAAAACCTGCTTTGGTAAAACCCAAGTCAAATCCACCACAACCACAGAATAAACTTATAAAATTCATAATACTTTTTCTTGTTGAACTTAAACCTATTTGCCAATTGCTAACAACAAAAGTTTGCGAAAACACAGACTTATAATAATTTCCAACTGCACTTAAAGTGAGATAATATAACTATTTAATGGTACAGTCAAGGCATTTTTCCAATGGTATTCATTATTGCCAACAAGATGAGACGCCTAACAATTCCGACCGAGATACCAATCGTAAAACATATCTGTTTTTCTATTATCTCCATTCACAAGAATTTGTGAACCTTCTGTCGGGAATAACAGAATTCCCTTACATAAGACCACAAATGCTTCTTCAAAACACTCCATCTATTTCTCTAATCATTTACGCACGAAGTTTTCACAAGATGCTATTACGAAATCAAAGTGATTACCTGTGAATTCTTTTAAGTTTTCTTGTTTACTCTTAACCCAAACTCCTTAAACTTGCTATCTGAATTAAGCCATCTATCTATAGCAGAGATTACTGGCCTGGTGTTGTGTGTTTTGCTTTTGATTATACATTCCCACACAATCACGACACGCCATCCTTCTTTCAAAAGAGCATCTATGTTTCGCTTATCTCGTTTTTTGTTTGCTTCAAACTTATCCCTCCAAAACTTCTTTCGTGTGGATGGTAATGTAGAAAGTTTACATCCATGCCGATGCCAAAAGCATCCATGAACAAAAATAACCGCATTGTATTTCCTGAAAACTAAATCAGGAGATCCCGGTAACCTTCGATCATTTAATCTATATCTAAGTCCAAGACGATGCAATGCTTTCCTGAGGCACATTTCTGGACCTGTGTTTCGTTGGCCAACACTGGCCATAATTTTCGATCTCGTTGCCTTGTCAACCTTATCCATCATATCTTTTCAATTATTTTAGTGGCAACCAAGGCGTCTAAATGGCTATTAAGTTCTTTAGCAAGATCACCACCTCTAACAAGAACTCCTAATTCCATATTACGTTCCATTGCCGCCATAGTAAGATTTGCACTTGTTATAAAAGCCAGACTCCCATCAGCTACCGCACACTTGGCATGAACTGAACCATTTAGCTTGCCAGAATACCCTGACTCTGTATTCCATACATAGATATTTGCAGAGGGAAGACGATTTCGAAAGGTTTTGATTGAGTCAATATTTACTGTTCCACCATGGCTCTTGGAGGACTCTAACAGAATATCTATCTGCACCCCTCTATTCGTAGCTTTTTGCAATGCTTGCATAACCACATTTATGTTATATGCAACAAAGCTAACAATGAAGAGCTTGCCATTTGCTGAATTGATGACTTCAAGTAAAGCTTGTTTACTCTATAACTTTGGTCCATTTATTTCTTATATTTTAGCGTATCTTTTTTATGAAGAAAAAATTACGACAAAAAAAGTTATTGGGCTTGTAATCGGTTTTTGTGGATTATTGCCTATGTTGGGATTATCACTTCCTCATGCTCATAATGTAAGAAGTTCATTAGTTTCACTTCCCGATATTGCTATCATTCTTTCTATTTCAT
>SDBV01012018.1_pt1 | contig 11136 bp, 6 predicted proteins | sample 2277081 | NCBI WGS metagenome assembly SDBV01 (sample SAMN10402039, study PRJNA504765) | marine sediment metagenome | isolation source: marine sediment core GS10_PC15, 223 cmbsf | place: Arctic Ocean: Southern Knipovich Ridge | collected 2010
CGTTTTCGGTGGGCGAGATGGTGCGAATCGTCGACGGTCCTTTTAATTCGTTCTCGGGAAACATCGACGAGGTCAATCTCGAAAAGGGAAAGCTCAGGGTTATGGTCGGCATTTTCGGCCGAGCGACTCCGGTTGAATTGGACTTTCTCCAGGTCGAAAAGATTTAAGGGCAGTTTTGCCTCGGAAGCAGCAGCTTCTAGATTTGTTTTGAGGATCACGCGGCCGGGTCGATTCGCTGAAGGCACGTGGCATGATCGGAGACACTAATGGCTAAGACCAAGAGGATCAAAACGATAATAAAGCTCCAGGTACCGGCGAAGAAGGCGACGCCGGCACCGCCGGTGGGGCCGGCCCTCGGCCCGCATGGTGTCAGCGCTCCGCAATTCGTGCAGCAGTTCAACGAGCGGACGAAGAGCGTGGAAGAGGGGTTGATGATCCCTGTCGTGATCTCGGTGTACCATGACAACAGCTTCAGTTTCATCACTAAAACGCCGCCTGCTGCGGTGCTCATCAAGAAAGCCTGCGGGTTGGACAAGGGTTCGCCCGAGCCGAACCGGGAGAAGGTCGCCAGCATTACGAAGGAACAGCTCAAAGAGATCGCAGAGATCAAGATGCCGGATCTGAACGCCAACGATGTCGAAGCCGGAATAAAAATTATAGCGGGAACGGCACGCAGCATGGGTGTCACGGTGGAGGGACTGTAGATGGGAAAGCGCGGCAAGAGATACCTGGAGGCGGCGAAAACCTACGAACCCGGCGTCGTTTATGCGCTCGACGAAGCGTTGGGCTTGGTCAGGAAGATGGCCACCTCGAAGTTCGATGAAACGGTGGAAGTGGCGGTCAAGCTCAACCTCAAGAAGAGCCACACGGTGCGCGATACGACAGTGCTGCCGCATCAGTTTCAGGAAGGTAAGAAAATTCTCGTCTTCGCCAAGGGTGACAAGGCGTCGGAAGCCAGGGATGCCGGAGCAACCTATGTCGGCGAAAGCGACCTGGTCGAGAAAATCAAGGGTGGGTGGCTGGATTTCGATGTGACGGTAGCCACACCCGATATGATGAAAGAGGTGGGCAAACTGGGGCCGATCCTCGGGAGAAGAGGTTTGATGCCAAACCCCAAGGCCCAGACCGTAACCTTCGATATCAAGGGAGCTTTGGCCGAGCTGCAAAAGGGCCGGATGGAATTCCGGGCCGACAAAACCGGTGTCGTACACATGGCCATCGGAAAAGCGTCAATGGCGACCGATCTAATTGTCGAAAACGCCAGAGTGCTTATCGAAGGAATCACCAAAAGGAGACCCGCAGATCTGAAGGGGGAGTTCGTCAAGTCCGTTGCCGTGTCTTCCACGATGGGTCCCGGGGTAAGGGTCGAGAGGGAGTAGCCCGATTGCCGGGCGGCATGGGGAAACGGAGATAGCATGGCTGAAACAACGCGCAAGATAAACGCCGCCAAGAAGGAAGCGGTAGAGAATATAAAAAACTTTATTGGTGAGTCACAGAATATAATATTCACCGATTTCCGCGGCCTTGACGTAGCCAAGATCACCGATCTGCGGCAACAACTGAAAGAGCAGGAGTCGGATTACAAGGTAATCAAGAACAACTACACGAAGATCGCTCTCGAGGAACTGGGTCTTCCGGATGTATCCGATTTTCTGGTAGGACCGACAGCTCTGGCCCTGATCCGAAAAGACGCCGGTCCGGTCGCCAAGTCGCTGTTGGGCTTCACGCGTGACACGAGCGCGGTGGTGAAGGGCGGAATTATCGGCGGTAAGTTGGCTCACCTAGCCGATATCGAGGCGTTGAGCAGGCTGCCGGGACGGGAGCAATTGCTGGCCATGCTGTTGAGCACAATGAATGCGCCGGTTCAGAATCTCGCTTATGCGCTTAACGGCGTGGCCCTGAAGCTCGTGTGGGCCCTAAAAGCCGTGGCAGACCAGAAATCACAACGGCCCAATAGTTCGTGAGTAAGGATCAAAGCCGTCGATACGAACGGCAAGATATACAGGCGGTCTTAGTCTTCACAAAGTTGCGTGCTATTGCCGCTTATGATGACAGGAGAAGATAATATGGCAACCAAAGAAGAGATACTGGATTCCATCGCAAACATGACGGTTTTGGAAGTTTCGGAACTGGTCAAGGAGATGGAGGAGAAGTTTGGCGTAACTGCGGCAGCTCCTGTAGCTGTTGTAGCGGCCCCGGCCGCCGGAGCCGGAGAGGCAGACGGGGAGGCCGATGAAGAGCAAGTCGAATTCGATGTCATTCTCAAAGCTTTTGCCGACGGCAAGAAGATTCCGGTAATCAAGCAAGTCCGGGCCCTGACGGGGCTGGGCTTAAAAGATGCCAAGGATCTCGTCGAAGCTGGTGATAAGGCTGTGAAAGAGGGAGTCTCGAAAGACGAAGCCGAAAAGGCCAAGGAGAAACTTGAAGCGGCCGGCGCAACGGTTGAATTGCACTAGGAAAAAGTTTTTATTACTGTCTCTTTTCTCTGCTACCACTGGGGTATAATTATGCGCCCCAGGTGGTATTTGTGTGCGTGGGAGGGAAGCTATGTTTGATAAAACGAAGTCTATCAGGAGAAATTTATTCGGCAAGGAGTACAAGGATGTCATGGAAATGCCAAATCTGATCGACATCCAGCTTTCATCGTTTGAGAAATTTCTGCAGCGCAAGGTCATGAAAAACGGCGAGCCGCCGGCAAAACAGGGACTCGAAGAAGTTTTTCAAACCGTTTTTCCCATCGAAAGCCCCAACGGCGATATGGTGCTCGAGTATTGCGGCTGCAAACTAGATGAAGAAAACCTCAAGCTTACTGAAAACGAGTGCAAGCAGAAGGGCCTGACCTTTGCCATTCCGATCAAAGCTAAAATCAACCTCGTTTTTCTGCAGACAGGGGAGATTCGTCAAAAAGAGATCTACATGGGTGATATCCCGCTTATGACCGATCGCGGCACCTTTATCATCAACGGGGCTGAAAGGGTCGTGGTCAGCCAGATCCACCGCTCCCCGGGCGTTATCTTTTCCCACGACAAAGGTGTTTATTCTTCGCGGATTATTCCGTACAGGGGCTCCTGGCTGGAATTCGAGATAGATCAGAAGAAAGAGCTCATCTACACCAAGATCGATCGCAAGAAAAAAATTCTCTCGACGATGTTTCTGAGGGCATTGGGTTTCGATACGCGCGAAAAAATCATTCTGCTGTTTTACAAGACGCGCTCGCAGACTCTCTCGGATAGCAGAGAAGCAAAAGAGAAAATAGTGGGCCAGGTCTTCGCGAGGGCCGTCTTCGTGAAGGAGGGCGATACGGAAAAAAAGCTCTACAGGGCCGGAGACAAGATCCACCCTCACGATGTCGAGGAGTTGCTGCATCTGGGCATCAAGAAGATCGAGACTATTGATTCTGACCACCCTGACTCTCTGCACAGCCCGATTTTTCTGAACTGCTTCGAACGGGAAGAAATGAAACTGGTAAAGGACGACCCCAACCGCGATGAGCCAACCCGGGAGGAGGCCCTGTCGAACGTCTATTCTATCATAATGCCCGGAGAACCGATTACCCTCGAGAATGCGGAGAAGGACATGGGATCTATGTTCTTCTCTTCGCGCCGGTACAATCTGGGAAGGGTGGGCCGCTATAAACTGAACAAGAAATTCGACTACGAAGAAGAGGGCAAGGCATTCACCCTCACCAAAGAAGACATCATCAACACGATGGCCTATCTGGTGCGGGTATATATCGGCGAAGCCAACGTAGACGACATCGACCATCTGGGCAACAGGCGTATCCGGTCCGTCGGCGAACTTCTTGCGAATCAGCTCAAGATCGCTTTCACGCGCCTGGAGCGTATCGCCAAGGAACGGATGTCTCTCAAAGAGACGGACACCATCAAGCCCCAAGATCTCATTTCCATCAAGCCCATCGTGGCCGGCATGAAAGAGTTCTTCGGGTCCAGCCAGTTGTCGCAGTTCATGGACCAGGTCAACCCGCTCTCAGAGCTGACACACAAGCGACGCCTCAATGCTCTGGGCCCGGGTGGATTGTCCAGAGACCGCGCCGGCTTCGAAGTGCGTGACGTCCACTACAGCCACTACGGAAGGATGTGCCCCATAGAAACGCCGGAAGGACCCAATATCGGCCTGATCGTGTCTCTGGCAAACTACACGCAGGTCAACGAATACGGTTTCCTCGAAACTCCTTACAGAAAGGTCGAAAACGCCAAGGTTACTACTAAAATCGAGTATCTCTCGGCCATGGACGAGGAAAAATACTTCATCGCCCAGGCCAACACGCCCATCGGCGACGACGGCTCGTTTCTGGAAGCCTTGATACCGGTCAGGAAATCGGGAGACTATACGACTCGCCCGCCCGATGAAATTTCCTATATGGATGTATCGCCGAAGCAGGTCATCTCCACATCGGCATCGCTGATACCGTTCCTGGAGCACGACGACGCCAACCGCGCGCTTATGGGCTCCAATATGCAGCGTCAGGCGGTTCCCCTCCTGCAGCCGGAGCCTCCCAGAGTAGGGACGGGTATGGAAGCCAAGGCCGCTTACGATTCGGGGGTGCTCATAATAGCCCATCGCGCGGGAACCGTAACCCACGTAACCTCCACCGACATCCGCATCAAGCCCGATGAAAAGTCGAACGGCGACGGCGAGGACGACTACAGGCTGTTCAAGTATAGGCGCACCAACCAGGATACCTGCTTTCACCAGAAGCCTATCGTGAGAAAAGGTCAGAAAATCAAAAAGGGCGAGGTCATTGCGGACGGCCCTGCGACCTATCACGGGGAGCTCGCCCTGGGCCGGAACGTACTCGTGGCCTTTATGCCATGGAACGGCTACAACTACGAAGATGCCATACTCATATCGGAAAAGGTCATCAAGGAAGACATTTTCACTTCGATCCACATCAAGGAGTTCATGGTCGAGGTGAGAGAGACTAAGCTGGGGCCCGAAAAAATAACGCGCGACATTCCGAATACCAACGAGCAGGCCTTCGAGCACCTGGATGAGGGGGGCATTATCCGCATCGGCGCCAAAGTCATTTCGGGCTCGATCCTGGTCGGCAAGGTGACTCCCAAGTCCGAAACGGATTCGACTCCGGAGTTCAAGCTGCTCAACTCCATCTTCGGCGAGAAAGCCAAGGACGTGCGGGACACGTCTCTAAAAGTCCCTCACGGCGTAGGCGGAACGATTATAGACATCCAGAGGCTGAAACGTTCCGAGGGGGATGACCTGAATCCCGGGGTGAGCGAAGTCGTGAAAGTGCTCATTGCCACCAAGCGCAAGCTGCAGGAAGGCGACAAGATGGCCGGTCGCCACGGCAACAAGGGAGTCATCGCGCGGGTGTTGCCGGAAGAGGACATGCCCTTCATGGAGGACGGCACGCCGGTGGACCTGCTTTTAAATCCACTGGGTGTTCCGTCGCGAATGAACCTGGGACAGATTCTGGAAACCGAGCTAGGATGGGCGGCACTCGGTCTGGACGAGTGGTATTCGACTCCGGTCTTTCAGTCCGCCACCGAAGAAATGATCGAGGAAAAACTGGTTCAGGCCAATCTGCCAAAAGGGTCGAAAATCGATCTATACGACGGCCAAACCGGACAAAAGTTCGAAAACCCGATCTATGTCGGCCTCATATACATCATGAAGCTCCATCACCTCGTCGATGACAAGATGCACGCCCGTTCGACAGGTCCGTACTCCCTGGTTACGCAGCAACCGCTGGGCGGAAAAGCTCAGTTCGGCGGGCAGAGGCTGGGTGAAATGGAGGTGTGGGCCCTCGAAGCCTACGGCGCGGCCCACACCCTGCAGGAGCTCTTGACGGTCAAATCCGACGACATGGCGGGCCGGGCCAAGATATACGAGAGCATCGTCAAAGGAGATGTAGCATCTCCCGCCGGCGTTCCCGAATCGTTCAACGTGCTCGTCCAGGAGTTGAGAGGGCTTGCTTTGGACTTCGAAATATTCGACTCCAAGGGCAAGAAGATCGCTCTGACCGAGCGGGACGAGGAGCTCATCAACCGGCAGGGGAGCCGTTTCTAAGGAGGTTATAGAGTATGAGAGATCTTCAAGATTTCGACAATATCATGATCCGACTTGCCTCTCCCGAGAAGATCTGGGCCTGGTCGTACGGCGAGGTGAAAAAGCCGGAAACCATCAACTATCGGAGCCTGCGGCCGGAAAAAGACGGCCTGTTCTGCGAGCGGATTTTCGGTACCACCAAGGAATGGGAGTGCTACTGCGGCAAATTCAAGTCGATTCGCTACAAGGGCGTGATTTGCGATCGCTGCGGTGTCGAGGTGACTCATTTCAAAGTACGGCGTGAGCGTATGGGCCATATCGAGCTGGCCTCGCCCGTCTCCCACATCTGGTACTACCGTTCCGTTCCTTCCCGGATGGGGTTGCTGCTCGATTTAAGCATCGCCGCTCTACGGTCCATTCTGTACTACGAAAAGTACATCGTGATCGATCCGGGTGACACGGACCTGAAGAAGATGGAGCTGTTGACGGAAGAGGAGTTCATGGAGGGTCAGGAGAGGTACGGAATGTCTTTTACCGCCGGCATCGGCGCGGAAGCCATCCGTGTCCTGCTGCAGTCCATCGATCTGGACGCCCTCAGCGTGGAGCTCAGGGCCAAGATGATCGAGAAGGGACGAAAGACCGACAAGAGGCTGCTGAAACGTATTGAAATCGTGGAAAACTTCAGGGATTCCGGAAACAAGCCGGAGTGGATGATTCTCGATGTCATTCCCGTGATCCCTCCAGAGCTCCGGCCCATGGTTCAGCTGGACGGCGGGCGGTTCGCCACCTCCGATTTAAACGATCTTTACCGCCGGGTTATCAACAGAAACAATCGCTTGGAGAGGCTGCAGGCTCTCCAAGCGCCTGACATCATCATCCGCAACGAAAAGAGGATGCTGCAGGAAGCGGTGGACGCGTTGTTCGACAATTCGAAGAAGAAGAGAGTCGTAAAGGGCGCCTCCAACCGGCCTCTAAAATCTCTCTCGGACATGCTGAAGGGCAAACAGGGACGCTTCCGCCAGAACCTGCTCGGAAAACGTGTCGACTATTCCGGGCGGTCCGTTATCGTCGTGGGACCCGAGCTAAAGCTGAATCAGTGCGGCCTGCCCACGAAGATGGCCCTCGAGCTCTTCAAGCCCTTTCTCATGAAAAAACTCGTCGAAAGGGACGTTGTCTACAACATCAAGAAAGCCAAGGCCCTCGTTGAAGAGGAAGCTCCTGAAGTATATGCCATCCTCGATGAGGTCGTATCGGAGCACCCGGTCATGCTCAATCGAGCTCCCACCCTGCACAGGTTGGGAATCCAGGCTTTCGAGCCGATCCTGATCGAGGGCAAAGCGATCAAGCTGCACCCCCTGGTGTGCCACGCTTTCAACGCCGACTTCGACGGGGACCAGATGGCCGTTCATATTCCTCTCACGCAGGCGGCACAGATCGAATGCTGGACGTTGATGCTTTCCAGCAAAAATCTGCTCGACCCGGCGAACGGAAACCCGATCACAATACCAACTCAGGACATGGTGCTCGGGATCAGCTATCTGACCAAGGTGCGGCCGAAAGCCAAAGGGGAAGGCAAGTACTATTCCTCCATAAACGAGATCCTAATGGCCGTGGACAATGGCGACGCCGACTATCAGGCTCTGGCCAAAGTCAAGATGAATGGGAAGTACCTGGAAACCACCGCGGGCCGGATTATTTTCAACGAGGCGCTGCCGGAGCAGTTGGGTTTCATAAACTACTCGCTCAGCGAGCCGGAGCTCAGGCAGCTTATCGCCGAATGCTACACGCAGTACGATCCAGCGGTGACCGTCAAGATGCTGGATGCCGTAAAACAGCTTGGATTTCATTACGCTACCCGATTCGGCGCAACCATCGGCATGGAAGACATAACTGTTCCGGAAACCAAAACCGCCCTCATCGACAAGGCTAACAAGCAGGTCGCGGCTATACGGAATCAGTACCTTCAGGGCCACATAACGAACGAGGAGCGCTACAATCGCGTCGTGGAAGTCTGGAGCGCCACCAACGAAAACCTGACGAACGATCTAATGGAAGCCCTCAAGAAGGACAGGGAGGGATTCAATCCTCTGTACATGATGGAAAACTCGGGGGCGCGGGGCAGCCGGTCGCAGATACGCCAACTGGGCGGTATGCGGGGTTTGATGGCTAAGCCTTCCGGAGATATCATCGAGCTGCCGATCCGATCGAATTTCAAGGAGGGCTTGTCCGTAATCGAGTTCTTCATATCCACGAACGGTGCGCGGAAGGGACTCGCCGATACCGCCTTGAAGACGGCTGACGCCGGGTACCTCACCCGAAGGCTGGTCGACATTGCCCAAGATGTCGTTATCAATGAAGACGACTGTGGCACGATCAACGGCATCGAAAGACGGGCCATCAAGGACGGCGAAGAGGTGGTGGAATCCCTCAAGGACAGGATCGTAGGCCGGTTCACCCTCGAAAGGGTAAAGCACCCGATCACCGGCGAGCTGATCGCTGATGTCAACCAGGAAGTCACTGATGAGCTGGCAGACAAAATCGAGTCCTCCGGCGTAGAGAGCGTCAAGATTCGGACCGTGTTGACTTGTGAGGCTCAGTACGGCGTATGTGTCATGTGCTACGGGCGCAACCTGGCTACAGGCAAGACCGTTCTAATCGGCGAGGCCGTCGGCATCATAGCGGCCCAGTCTATCGGACAACCAGGTACGCAGCTGACTATGCGGACGTTTCACATCGGGGGCACGGCTACCCAAATCAGCGAGGAAAATCGTGTCTATCTGAAGTACCCTGTCGTCATCAAAGAGCTGCAAGGCAATACGGTTGTTCTTCCCGACGGAAAAAAGCTTTTCACCAGGAAGGGCAGAATAATCGTGGCCAAGGTCATTCAGGAGATTGCACTCAAAAAAAATGACAAGGTCCTGGTCGAAGACGGGCAAAAAGTTCTGCACAGGGAGCCTATTATCCGCCGCGGCAGCAAAGACGTCGCATCCCAGGACATCGCTTACGTAATGAAGAAGGACAAGAAGCTGCTGCTCATAGCTCAGGACCAGAAGGTGGAGATACGGAACGGGTCCGTATTATTGACCGAAAAGGGAGAGATCGTCGCGGCGGAAGAGACAATTGCTTTCTTCGATCCCTTCAGCGAGCCGATTATCGCCGAGGTAGAGGGTACCGCCAGGTTCGAGGACATCCTGCTGGGCACCACCCTGAAGGAAGAGCTCAACGAAGACACGGGCAAAATTGAAAAGAAGGTGATGGAGTACTCGCTGGAGTCTCTTCAACCGCGCATCATAATCGAGGACAGCGAAGGGAACGACCTGGCCAATTACTACCTGCCCGGCTCGGCTTACCTGAATGTCGAGGACGGCGACGAAATCAAAGCGGGTAGGATACTGGCTAAGCTGCTCAAGGAGAGCGTCAAGACTCGGGATATCACCGGCGGTCTCCCGCGGGTCGGTGAGCTTTTCGAGGCACGGCGCCCTAAGAATCCCGCCGTTTTGGCGGAAATCGGCGGTGTGGTGCGTTTCAAGGGCCTGTTAAAGAGCAAACGTGTCATAAACGCCGTGGATCCCTTCGATCGGGAGTTCAAGCACCTCGTCCCTATGGGCAAGCATCTGCTCGTGCGGGATGGGGACACCGTCGAAGCCGGTGAACCCATGTGCGACGGTAATATAGACCCACACAACATTTTGAGCATTCTCGGCGAGAACGCGCTACAGAATTTCATGGTAAATGAGGTACAAGAGGTGTACCGCCTGCAAGGTGTAAACATAAACGATAAACACATCGGTATCATTATCAGGCAGATGATGCGCAAGGTGGAAATCATAAGTGTCGGGGACACCAATTTCATTCTGGACCAGCAGGTGGACCGCTACAAATTCCACCAGGAGAATAATAAGGTGGATCGTGAGGGAGGGCAGGCGGCCATTGCCAGTCCCCTGCTGCTGGGCATTACAAAGGCGTCCCTCAACATCGATTCTTTCATATCCGCCGCGTCTTTCCAGGAAACCACCAGGGTTCTGACGAATGCGGCTATCGCAGGGGCCAAGGATCAGCTCAGGGGCCTGAAGGAAAACGTCATCATCGGGCATCTCATACCTGCCGGTACCGGGATGAAGAAGTACAATCAGGTTAAGCTCTTCGACGAAAATAAGGAAGACCTAGACCTAGCTATTTCCCGCATCCTGGAAGAGAAAAAGCGGGAGCAGGAACAACAGCAGGAACAGGAGGCGTTAGAGCCGATCGCAGAGGAATCGAGCGTAACGCGAGTGTAGCGCGAGTGTAGCGCGAGTGTAGCGCGAGTGTAGCGCGAGTGTAGCGCGAGTGTAGCGCGAGTGTAGCGCGAGCGAAAAACGAAGAGCATTCTCTAGACCGGCCGACCCGATCCACGTCGGGCTGAAAAACGCCAACGGTTGGATAACGGTTGTGCGGGTGGACGTGCACAGGACTGATATCAAGCGCAACTCTTCTGCAATTTTTCCCTCGTGTATGAGAACTTGCAATGTACACTATGCTTGCTAAACTCTTAATTTTTAGACTCATTAACCACTTTCAATGATAAAAATGTCAAGAGCATATAGACACTTTGGAACTAGGTAGTTGATGTGGAATTATGCTAGAAATAAATGCAAAAGAACCAATAATGCGTAAAGAAAAGCTTTAAATCCAATTTCACGCTAAGCCAATAAAGAAAGGAATTGTTTTACTATGATAAATGTGCCCAATAGTTATTGACATGTAATGCATTTCTTAGCATGATCCATGGTGATAATCTATTCTGTGATATCATTTGTGGAGGATGCTAAAATGGATAAAATTAAAGCTCTACGTAGAATGGGTTGCCTTAATAGACAACCTGAAAAAGTCAGATTCGATTTATTTCTTACCGGTGGCAAGTTCTTCGACCCTCATGACAAGCTGCAAGTCAAATACGAAATGCTTCGTGCAGTTCAGGTTGACGGTCTTTCGATAGCGAAGGCTTCGCGCACATTCGGTTACTCACGTGAAACCTACTACAATGAAGCTCATAGCTTTGAGCTGGAAGGATGTATTGGTCTGCTTGACCAAGAACAGGGACGACGCCAACCAGAAAAACTCCAAACTGAA
>SDBV01012019.1_pt1 | contig 11135 bp, 10 predicted proteins | sample 2277081 | NCBI WGS metagenome assembly SDBV01 (sample SAMN10402039, study PRJNA504765) | marine sediment metagenome | isolation source: marine sediment core GS10_PC15, 223 cmbsf | place: Arctic Ocean: Southern Knipovich Ridge | collected 2010
CTACCCGTCGTCAATGTCCCACCCCGCAGGGGATCCCTAGAATACGATTCCCAACTTCAGGTGGCTAGACGGCCGGGCGGCCTCGAGCGCAACGGCGGGACCAGGGCCGGCAGGAACGGGAGCGGCGAGGGCTCGGCTACAGCGGAACGCGGTTCCTCCTATCGGGGCGGCCGGCGTCGAGCCACCCATCCCCCGACCCAGGAACCCGGCACCCCCCCCCACCCCTTGGGGCCCCCTGGCCCCCCGTTGATACACCTTCCGCGCCCATCCGTGCGGCATTTCGGGAATCGGTTCCAGATAATTTTGGCGCAATTTTTTGGTGGAAGGTCGTGCAAAACCGTAGAGCCAAGGTCGGCTGGTAGCGGTGCATGTTGTGTGTATACGCTGGTCAGGTGGCAGCGCAGTCAGAGAATCTCGTACAAGCGGCGAACTTGCGTTTCCAGGTCTTTTCGCTCGTCCTCAGTCTGGAGAGAAGCTCTGGTTGACTTCGTTAGCACCACAAGCATCATGAGCCAAATGATGTGCCGTGGATTGGAGGAAAACTGCTCTCGAAGGGTGGCACGAACCTCCTTGGACCCGCCAAAGGCCGAGGCGGCCTTCCCAAGCCGCGCCGCGTCACGCGGCCGCTCCACTGAAAAGGTCTGAAAATCAAAGCGTATGTTGTGGACATTGTGCACCAGCCAGTTCCGCAGGCTACTGAGCTCGTTGATGAACGTCTCATCCTGGCTGCTCAGAAGGCCGGTCGCCTTTAGAAACGACACCTTGCTTGCCTTACCACCCATCGGTAGGTAACGCACTGGGTCAGCGAGACGCCTATCGAGCAGATAGCTAGATAAGAGCTGAGATAGAGCAGTTTCCAACAGTGCGTGAGCCTTGATTACGAACGACCATGCATCCTTCTCGGCCGAGAGCCTGACGAGGAACTGTGGAGCGAGGTGGAGATCGTCTTCTATGTACTTGAGGATGCGCTTGAGCTGCTCGTCACTCATCGGGAGCCTCACGCGGCTGCCTAACAATAAGCATTGTATCCGGAGTGCTCACGAGCCGTGAGCCTGAGCTTCACCGTTCACGGGATGATCTCCAAGAAGGCCGCTACTTCGTGGCAGAGCATTCCGGATACAATCTGTTGGACGAAACCGCGGCCCGCTATGGGCGTCGGGATCACAGGTGCGACAGTCCCCACCCCTCTACTGCGAAGGTGCGAGATTCCCCTATTTGTGTGGAGATCATCAACGCCACGCGCAAGCGTCCGGTCACAAAGTCCGGGTCGGCGGATTCTGGTACGCTGCCGAATGCTAGATGGTCGATCAAGTCCAGCTCGTGGGGCTCCCCGGAGACGAGAGCGTCGGTGCGAAAATCAAACGCTTGTTCTTCCCGCGGGCTGCTGTCCGCCGTTTGCCTCGTTTCATCGTGCAGCCACACAAGTCGATCTCCCGAACTAACCCGCCAATATGTGTGGGATGGCTCAGTGATTGGCCCCGGAACCCATCCTGCTTCGAGTCTGCCGGCCATTTCAAATGCGACGGCGTTCGATGCTTCCGTGGGATGCAACTGAAACCAGGTCGGAAGATCAGCCTGCCGGTTCGTAATGGTTATCCTGTCGTCATCACGAAGAAACCAGAAGTCGGTGACCTTTGGCATTAGAGACACTATGGACTCGGGCCTGAGCCGCACCAGCACATCTCCCCATCGGCATTCAAGACGATGGGTAGCCGACCGTTCGATGATTGTTAACTGGTCTCGAGCACTCACGGGTCGGGCTCTCTCCGATGCAACCCCCACTCCGGTACGAATATCGGGAAACCACCTCAGAATAACCCATGATGGGGTATCCCAGGAAGGGATGCATTGTGCTCCGTCATGGAGATCAGGAAACGTCGGAGCGCAACTCACGAGCGCGAGTACAGGTACATGCTGAAGCGGCTGCGAGATGCCCGGCTGGCTGCCGGGATGACCCAGGTCCAGGTAGCCAAAGCTCTCCGGCGGCCACAGTCGTTCGTGACGAAGTGCGAGCTGGGCGAGCGGCGCATCGACCCGATCGAGCTCCAGACCTTTGCCGCCCTCTATCGGAAACGCCTGTCCTACTTCCTGCCGCCTCTCGAGCAACGCTGATCTAGATCAAGCAGCGCGTTCAGTCTGCCGCGTTGCCTTTCTCCAGAATCGTCTGAGCGTACTCGTCCACAAGGTATCGCAAAGCCATCAAGTAGCCCTCTTGCTTGTGCTGCTCCAGTGTCAGGCGCAGAAGCTCGATCAATCTCTGACGAGCTAATGTCGGTGTGGTACGCATGAGAGGCGTCTCCGTAACAGGCCCCCCAGCTTAATGCAACAGGTTCAACAGACTGTCAACGTATTACCAGCCCGCAGCAGCGCCAGTGATTAGCTCGAGCCGCTTGGCGAGTTGACGGTCAACACGTTTCACGAACGTCTTCACGACGCTCGTGTAACTTCGCAGATCACGGAGAGTGGCCTCAGTCGTTGCTTCACCGTGTGCAATGCTGTTTCGCTTGTCGACAAGTTCTTGGAGTTTTAGTTCCAGGTGAACGCGGGTGTGGGCGGTCTTCGTTATGGTCTCGAAAATGTTGTCGATCTCCCAGAGGCGGTAAAGTTTGACGATCGCCTTCTTCCCCGGGCTTTTCATCCACCGCAAGACACGATTCGCATCAATCTGTCCCTGTGGAGCCTTTCCCCATAGCCAAGCATCTGTCTCCGTGAAGTCCTCAAGTTTGCTCGCCCGGCGGTCCCATTGGGTTGGGCCGATCTCGTCGTCAATCGCTACTCTCGAGTGCTGCAGCCTCAAGCGAAGTGGCACTTTTTCTCCAGCAAGTCTCGTAGCGTTAATGAGGGTGATCGCCTCTTCGGTGGCAGCGTAGAAATAGCGTTCAAAATGGCTGCAAAGAAGCACAACGCCTGAACGATTCACCGCACGAGCGAGAGCAGGGTTGGAGGGCAAGTTCCCGCTGCGAGTAGGGTTGGCAGCGAGCAGTTGCGTAACCTCCTCCAATCCGTTGAACAACGACCCCAGCGCTTTGCTCGGCATCCCCGACTATGCCCTTTAATCGTCCAGTTGAACCGGCGCCTCCGCAACCACGTCGGCATTGTTAAGGGCTTCAACCATGCTCCTGACCCGCAGAAAGATCCGAGCCCGATCTCCTGTGGCCTGTCGCAGAGCGTCCCGCACTCTTTCGTCTCGCAGCGAGTTTGCAATGCTCGCGAGCAGGGGGGCGTTGTTCTCGAGAGGAAAGTCTGTCGTAGCCCAAGAGAAAGCGAGCGCCTGGGCATCGAAGAGTGCGCGATTCACTCCCCGCGGCAAGGCCTTACCCTTTTCATCCTTGAAAGGATTGCCGTGCTCATCGATCAGTCGAAACGCGTTTTTTCCAAGCACAGAATTGACGCGGCGCATTGTCTCGATAAAGAGGGTTGCCTTTTCGTCGAGCCATTCGTCCTTAGCGTTCTTGTTGTCATCGTTGTAGGTGTTTAGGAATCTCTTGAGAGGGGGTTTGTACTCGGCGAGCCGCTCGTGCATTGCGAAGAACCTTAGCACAAGCTCCTCGTCCAACATCCTCTTCCGCGGCTTCTTGGTGCCCATGCACTCCCTGAAGTGCGCCTCGCGTACCAGCATCTTCAACCTCTTGTTGAACGAGCCGCGATATAGAGAGTTCCTAAGCTCCTGAGCGTTCAGGGTTATCCCACCGGTGTTCAATCGCTCGAAGACCTCAAACTTCATGTTCGGGTGCGAATCTGAATTGATTACAACCACTCTCAAAGTACGAGTCTTGAGGAACCGCTGCTCACGGGACGGGAGTTTGTGAAAACGCAGCCCCTTGTATTCTGATAGGACTCGTAGTCCTGAAAGCGCAAACTCGTTCTTCAAATATCGGACCATCGAGCGTACCCGTTGGTGACCGTCAATCACCTCGAACTGGGCCTCGCGAGTCTCGGCGAAGTACAGGGGTGGAACTGGTATGTTCAAAATCAGGGATTCGATCAAACGGCTGGCCCGCCCGTTATCCCAAACGTATTCCCGCTGGATGTCTGGTACCAAAAGCAAATTCGTGTCCCACTGCTCGACCAACGTCTGGAGGGACAAGTCGTAGGGTTGTGTGCCGATCTTGCGCTCCGGCGGCGGAAATTCAAAGGGCTCATCACCCTCAGTTTCTTGAAGATCCAGAGGCTCGTCAGACATTTTCGATGCCGTATTTATTGGTGAGAAATATGTAGTCCGCGGTAAAGTGACTCCTGGGCTCACGTTGTGCCAGGGCAGCACCTTTGATCCACGGTTTCGTGCCTGAGACTCTCGACCAACTCTTGTGTGTGAGATGTGTACGACCAACCAAAACTGGCTGCATCGGTCTTCACTCGTCACCCCCTTCGACTCTTCGTTCCTCAGCTATCTTCTTGCTCCGAGTTCAACTACGATGGACTCAAACTGCTCCAACGCCGCCTGCAAGTCATCCGCGATCTCCTGCGCCAGGACTCCGGGCTCCGGCAGATCCTCAGAGTCCTCGAGACTCTTATCCTTGAGCCAGAAAATGTCGAGGCTCAACTCGTCCCGTTTGACCAACTCATCGTAGTCGAACACCCGCCAGCGCCCCTTTGGTCATGCTACCGCCCGCACTTCGTACAAGTGCCTCTGGAAGCCGATGAACATCTCCCTGATGGCCGCCACTTGTCCCAACTCTGCAACAGCATCAGCGACCGCGTGATATTTGAGATCAATCAGGTGCGGCAGCTTCTCGTCGTCCAGTTCCCCCACACCCTGCCTGATGTATTGATCTAGCACGAAGTCCAGGAACTCCCGCTGCTTGTCCCCATAGTGAGCAAAGATGACGCTGCGGTGCGCGTTCACCCGCTCTTGGCGGGTGATGGGAGCCAGCGCAAAAGCGACATAAGCCAGCACGTCGTAGAGATCACTCTTCTCGGCATCGACCATTCGTTGCAGTTCGGCGAGCTGCTCACTCCCGTAGCCCTTCTCTTCCAGACCCCCCAGCAGTTTCCGGCGCGTATCGGGCCTGCTCCAGAGCTCCCGCAATTCACCTTCGTCCTTGAACAGCTCGGGCAGGTCGCCAAAGAGCCGCTCGATGAACTGGGCCGCCGACATCGGTTTCCCGTCCGGGCTCCAGAACGACGTGGCCATCATGTGCTGGATCGTGCGTTCCTTGCCGTCGGCGAGCCGCACCTTGACCCTGGTCCGCTTCTTACAGACGCAAGGGGCTTGGCCACATACGGGGCAAGGCCCAGGCGGCCCTTTTTCACATTCACAAGGACGCTTGCCGCACTCGGGGCAAGGCTTCGGTGCCGGCTTCTCGCACTGGCAGGGATAGCAGCCGCACTTGGCACAGGATTCCGGCTCAACCGGCTCGCCGTCCCAATCCGGGTCGTTGAAGTGTTCGTAGGCCTTGACGAAATCGTAGACCGTGAAGTAGTCCTTGCCGTCGAAGAGCCGGGTTCCGCGGCCGACGATCTGCTTGAACTCGATGATCGTGTTGATCGGCCGCATCAGCACGATGTTGCGCACGTTGCGGGCATCGACGCCGGTGGAGAGCTTCTGCGAGGTCGTCAGGATCGTGGGGATGGTCTTTTCGTTGTCCCGGAAGACGCGCAGGTGTCGCTCGCCCTCCTCCCCGTCGTTCGCCGTCACCCGGACGCAGTAGTTCGGGTCCGAACTCGTCTTGATCTGGTTGATGAGGTCGCGGACCGCCAGGGCATGATCCTGAGTCGCGCAGAAAACCAGCGTCTTCTGGCCCTGGTCGATGTCCCCCATGAAAATCTCGACGCGCTTCTTCTCCCGCGCCTTGATCTCGATGATCTTGTTGAAGTCGGTCTCGGTGTAGCGCTTGTCCACCTCGATCTCGCCCTCGATCACGTCGTCGTCGGACGTGTAGATGTAGTCGTCGAGCGTGGTGGCGATCTGCTTGACCTTGAAGGGGGTCAGGTAGCCGTCGTTGATACCCTCCTTGAGAGAATAGACGTACACCGGTTCGCCGAAGTAGGCGTAGGTGTCGACGTTGTCCGTGCGCTTCGGCGTGGCCGTCAGGCCGAGCTGCACCGCCGGGGCAAAGTAGTCCATGATGTCGCGCCAGTTGCTCTCGTCGTTGGCGCCGCCGCGGTGGCACTCGTCGATCACGATGAAGTCGAAGAAGTCGGGTGGGTAGTCGCCGAAGCTCGGCTTCGGGTTGCCGTCGGCGTCGCGTCCGGTCATGAAGGTCTGGAAGATGGTGAAGAAGACGCTGCCGTTCTTGGGCACGCGGCCCTTGCGCCGAATGATCTGCGGATCAATCCGCACCAGCGCGTCTTCGGGAAAGGCGCTGAATTCGTTGAAGGCCTGGTCGGCCAGGATGTTGCGGTCGGCCAGAAACAGGATGCGGGGCCGTCGGCTCGGCTCCTGCCCCTCTGCGAGCCCGCTACGCCAGTCGGTGAGGTTCCAGCGACTGTGGAAGAGCTTCCAGGCGATCTGGAAGGCGATGGCCGTCTTGCCGGTCCCCGTCGCCAGCGTCAGCAGGATGCGGTCCTGCCCCCGGCCGATCGCGTCCAGTGTCCTGGTGATCGCGTTGTGCTGGTAGTAGCGGGCTTGCCACTGGCCGCCCTTGTCCTCGAAGGGAATCGCCGAGAAGCGGTCCCGCCAGCTTTGTTCCTGTGCCTCAGCTTCGCCAAAGGTTGCATTCCACAGCTCCTCCGGCGTCGGATAGCTGTCGACATCGCCCTCCTCGCCGGTCTGCATGTCCACGCGGTAGAGGCCGTGGCCGTTGGTCGAGAAGGCAAAGCGGATATGCAGCTTCTGGGCGTCCTTCTTGGCCTGGCCGAGCCCCTCGGTGACGGCTGCGCTCTCGCGCTTGGCTTCGATCACCGCCAGCTTCTGGTTCTTGTAGACGAGAACGTAGTCGGCGATGTCCTGCTTCGCCCTTGTGCCTGCGCCCTGCAAACGGCCGAGCGTGATGACCTCGCGGCGCACGCGACTGCCCTCCACCACGCCCCAGCCCGCAGCCTTGATGGCCGGGTCGATCAGTTCGGCGCGGGTTTCGGCTTCGTTGCGGTCTTGTGGATCAGGCATCGGGATCGTCCTTGATGATTCGGTCAAAGGACGTGACCAAGTATTTCTCGAACTGAGGCTTCACATGCTCTGTTTTGTCCTTGGTCTTCTTTCCGTTAAACCAAATCGAGCGTTTCCCTATGTTCTTTCCTTGCTTGTTCTGGTTGGATTCTTTGATAAATTCCCTCGATGACAGAATCCATGTTTTGTCCATGCGTTCCGAATAGAAGACAAACCAGTAATTGGGCCGATACTCGTGGGTGAGAGCCGCGAACAATGCGGCATCTCCGAAAGTCACAGTCTTGGACCGAGCCTTAATTTGCACTTCAACAAAACTTCTATCCGGTTTCTTGACAACCGCATCGATCGCGTCATCGTCGACCATTGGCAAGTAGACGTCGAGACCCTCCTTTAGCATTAGCCCAACTATGTAGTACTCGATCCGTTTTCCAAAAGCAGCACTATGTCGAAAACTCAAGCTCATAGTCCGGCCTCAGAAGGCGTGCGGGCGGCGGCGTTCTTGTCTGCGGTCAACTCGCCGGTGAAAGCCTTGTGGAGGAGGGATTGCTTGAGTTCGGTGAGGAGGACGATCTTGGTGCCGCCGATCCTTTCTAGCTCTTGAACTTGACCCGTTGCTACATCAAGGAAGTCGATTATCTGTCGCTGAGTATTCGGGTCAGGATGGCAAACATGGAAGGATTTGACCTCGGGGAAGTAGATCGTCTGGTGCACCGAACCGCTCGCGTAGCGAAGTAGACCCTTCCCCTCTGCAATGAACAGGTACTTCAAGAAGTCTGGTTCAAGCTCCGTCGAGCAAACCCAGTTCACGAAATCCTGACTGGTTGCCATTTCGCGTCCCATTACGACGACATAACCCACGGAGGCAGTTCGCGAAAGGCAGACGGTTCCGGCTGGCAAGAGGCGAGCAGAGGAGTTAGCCAGTCCCAACTCGTTCGTGCAGGACTCGGTCTCTTGGATCAGAGTGCCGTGGTTGGTCCTCGCATCTCTTATGCCGATCCATGGAACACCGCCGTCCCAGTATTCGGGGTGCCGCTTGCTAGGAGTGTGGCCAGACTCCAACCGAGCAATCGATGCCAGTTCGGACCACCGCCAGTTAGGCCGAGCGGCGATTGCAGGCATGCCAACAGAAAGAGAAAGATCTCCTGGAATCACGCTGGTAGTTGCTTGTCTGCCTCTGGTCCTGGAGTCTGCGGCAGAATTCTGACTCGGCCTGTTTGGGAATGTACTGCTTGTAAGTGTGTCGACTGCAGTTGTAGCGGAGGGTGCCAGAGCGGATTGATCAAAACACACACGTAGGATGCTTCGATACAACTCACGGGCGTTGGCAAGGCTCTTCTCGGCGTTGGCCGTCGCCGTCGCGATCGCCGCGATTGCCTCGTCCAGGATAGCCACAATCCGCTCCTGTACGGGGAGGGGGGGAAGGGGGATCTGACAATTCTTGATTGTCTTCAGGATGATGCGCTTGATCGCAGCGCCCGTCATCTGGCCGGTGATCTGAGCAAATCCCCTTCCGCTTTGGATGTAGTAGAACAGGAACCGCGACAGGAGGCGTGATGGATCTGGTTTCAGCAAGCAAACGCTCGATAACAGACTAAAGGGTTCGTGGAGGGTGTTTATCGTAGCGTTTCCCGTGTTGGCGCCATCTTTGGTGAGCAAGACATCGCCAAACTCCGGATTGCAACGTGCGTAGATCTCGTCGTGAAACTCGGACTCGCAGTACTGAACGGTGTCGAGTTTCAGGTAGCCCGTTCGAATGTTCTTCGAAGTTAGATAAGGGAACCGCCCGGGGCCTGGCTGGGCGTGCAACGTCTGTGGGGAACGATGAGCTCCATCCTGGATCTTGGTGCACGCCTCCGCTAGTGCGATACTGGGCCAGCCCTTCATCCCAGCATCGTCCGAATCCCGGCCAGCACCTCGGCTGCCTCGGCATCGAGGGCCTCGATCTCGTCCAGGATTTCCTCGGGCGGGCGGAGCGGGTCCTCCTCCGGCGCGTTGGGGTTCTTGACCAACAGGTCGAAGCTCTCCTGGTCCACGTCCTCAGCATCGACCGTCCAAGATCGCTCGGAGTCGGCAAAGGTCTTCTGGAGCTTGACGAATTCTCTGAGGTCGTCGTCGTTCAGCGGGTTGGTCTTGCCGAGGTTGCGGCCCGGGTCGAGCTGGTAGTACCAGGTCTTGCGGGTGGGTGCACCCTTTTCAAGGAACAGCACTACGGTTCTGACACCTGCGCCGAGGAAGGTGCCGCTGGGGCAGTCGAGCACGGTGTGCAGGTTGCAGCTTTCGAGTAGCTCCTGGCGCAGGGCCTTGGAGGCGTTGTCGGAGTTCGACAGGAAAGTGTTCTTGATGACCACTGCGGCCCGGCCGCCGGCCTTGAGCTTCTTGATAAAGTGCTGGAGGAAGAGGAACGCAGTCTCGCCCGTCTTGATGGGGAAGTTCTGCTGGACCTCCTTGCGCTCCTTGCCGCCGAAAGGCGGATTGGCAAGGATGATGTCGAAGCGGTCGCGCTCCTGGATGTCGGCTAGGTTCTCGGTCAGCGTGTTGGTGTGGACGATGTTGGGTGCGTCGATACCGTGCAGGATCATGTTCATGATCCCGATGATGTAGGCGAGCGACTTCTTCTCTTTGCCGCAGAAGGTCTTCTTCTGGAGCTTCTCCAGTTGCTTGGTGGTCAGTCTTCCCGCACGCAGGTAATCGTGCGACTCGCAGAGGAATCCCGCCGAGCCGCAGGCGCCGTCGTAGATCGTCTCGCCGATCTTAGGGGCGGTCACTTGCACCATGGCACGGATGAGCGGGCGGGGCGTGTAGTACTCACCGCCGTTGCGCCCGGCGTTGCCCATCTTCTTGATTTTGGCTTCGTAGAGGTGGCTGAGCTCGTGCTTCTCCTTCTGCGAGCGGAAGCGGAGCGCGTCCATCAGCTCGAGCGCGTCGCGCAGCGAGTAGCCGCTCTGGAACTTGTTTTTGATCTCGCTGAAGATCGCCCCGATTTTGTATTCGATCGTGTCCGGCCCGCTGGCGCGCTCCTTGAAGCCCTTGAGGTAGGGAAACAGGTCGTTGTTGACGAAATCGATCAGGTCGTCGCCTGTCTGTGCATTGTCGTGGTCGAAAGAGCCGTCGGCCTTCTTCGGGGCAGCCCAGCTCGCCCAGCGATGAGGTTCGTCAACGAGGAGCTCGTAGGGTTTGCCGCGGAGCTCGGCTTCCATGGCCCGCTCCTGCTCCAGGTCGTCAAGGTACTTGAGAAAGAGCATCCAGGAGGTCTGCTCGGTATAGTCGAGCTCGGTGGTGCACCCGGCCTCTTTCCAGAGAACGTCGTCAATGTTCTTGAACGTGTTTTCAAACATGGCTTCCTTACTTGGTGGCTAACAAGAACGGTCCCGGCATGCCTGTACAGGCGCCGCTAAGGGCAGTGAACACAACGGGCAAATGTCTTCAGGGGTATCCGGCATGTGGTTGCCTAACGGGAGTCTCGGCCGCCGCGTCATCCAGGTTTCTGAGCGCTGCCGTTAGCTCCTTTACGAGATGGCCCTTTTTGAACCGCTTCACGGCCTCCAGTTGCTTGGCGGTCTCCAGGCAAAGCAGAAGCGCGTCCTTCCGCGGCTCCGGCTGTTCAAGCTCCGCATCGACGAACTTGTCGAGCAACTTCCGCATTCCCTTGGGTTTTGCCTTGCGGAGTCGTTTCTTCATCTCGGGCAGCCCGCACACAGTGCGCGTCGGCGGCGTCGGCGGCGGCGGCTCTGACTTATCGTCCACGCGCGGCCCCATGATGAATTGTGGGGGGCGGGTTCGGGGGCGATGCTGGGGACGGCACTTTGTGTACGGATCAACCCACCGCCCTGTCACCAGCCCGTCTGGAGGGACCAGCGGGTGGCCCACAGGGCGATCCTCGGGGTTCCACGCGATGGCGTCGAAGTAGAGGCGTGTCCACTCATTTTCCCGTGCTCCCTCGCCCGTGGCAAGCCAACGCGGCATGACCCCAAAGGCCACGGCGAGCCTGGTCACGTCGGCCTCGGTGATTGCTAATGAGCCCCGCAGCTTGCGATAGAAGAAGGTGTCCCAGCGGTAGCCCGCAGCTTTCTCGATGAGGCGGCGAAGC
>SDBV01012020.1_pt1 | contig 11130 bp, 20 predicted proteins | sample 2277081 | NCBI WGS metagenome assembly SDBV01 (sample SAMN10402039, study PRJNA504765) | marine sediment metagenome | isolation source: marine sediment core GS10_PC15, 223 cmbsf | place: Arctic Ocean: Southern Knipovich Ridge | collected 2010
CGGTTGCGGGGCAACAACGTGATGACGATCTCCGTGCCCTCTTTCGTGGTGCAGGTGATTTGCGAGCCCCGGACGGCGGGACGAACGTGGGTCGGTCGACGTTGAACGACGAGCATAGGAATTCCTTTTCGTGGTTTCAGTTAAGCCGATGATATTTTCCCAACACTGCCAGGTTGTGCTGGAAGACTTCGCCGGCCAACCAGAGTTTTCGTGCCAGATTGTAGCGGTTATCGGTGATCCAGAGAGGGAGGCGAAACAGGACGTGGGCTGCCCCTGCTAGTTCCCGCTCATGCCACCGCATCATTGCACTCAGTTGACGACAAGTCCGTTTCTTGAATGTCGACTCTTCTGCGGTTGCGTTGCTGTAATTGACGATTTTGCCACCGAACAACTCGTAAGGTATCCCCATCGCGTTGACAATCGTTTTCTCGATCGAGGTCTTCATTTCCTGGAGTGCCGAATCCATAATCTTCGGATTCAGGGCCTTCACCTCGGCAAGCTCTTTGTCGCCGATTGACAGGCTGAACTTGTGGAAGCTGGGGGGCAACGCCATCGGGGATCTTTCTGCTGCGGCCTCTTGACATCCGTTTCCGAGTCTGGTAGAGTATACCAAATGAGCAAGACACGATCAATATCGGCTGCCGGGATCTTGAGACTTCGGCAGAAATGCAAGTTCGGCAGACTCACCCAGGCTGAATTCGCGTTCCTGCTGGACGTATCTCGCGAGACCGTATCAGCGTGGGAAACGGGTAGAACTGTACCAAAGGGGCCGGCACTTGGGGCCATTCGACGATTCGAGAAAGAAAATCTGCGGACTGGGGTTGCAAAGAAATCCTAGCCGTGGTACATTATACCGTAATAGCACACGGCAACCGACCGAACGTCGCTGGAACATGCACGCGGCGGTCACCGTAGCCTGCGAAGCGTAGCGTAATCAGAAAGCAACGGACAAAGCCATGCTTAGGTCAATCTCAAACTATGCCCCGCTCGGCCCCTGCCGCAACGTCCGTTGCTGGCGGGTCGGCGGGGTGTTTTCAATGACGGGAGACCCTTATGATACGGTACCCATGGGAGAGCTGGTGCGACGGGTGCTGGCATACGGCATCGAGAGGCGAGCATTTCACGGCAAAAACGGATTCGTTTCGATCTCATCTCTACAACCATGCGGGATTCATCAGAAAGAAAGTCCGTCTCAGAGAAGCTGTCAAAGACACCGTCACATTTCAGTTCTACGACAAACCGAAAAAGTAACCCCCGCCTCGCCCCAACGGAACCGGCACGACGCCGCCGCGGGGTTGGGGGATTGTTCTATTGCACGGCGGCGTACAAATCTCGCCTACTCTGGGCGTCCTTTTGTAAAGCCAGCGCCGCCGTGCTCTTTAACTTGTTCTCCGCTGGACATGCCTGACTATGTAGACCCCGGCGGGGTTATCGCACGGCGGCGGCGTGACTGGATAGTGAAGGTCAAGGCCCGTGAGGGTACAGCCGAGGGACGATGCCAGTGTACGCAACCGGCTCTTCGGCCGCGGCACTACGCCGTCGCTGAAAGGCAGCCAAGCCAGCCGAGTGATCGCCGGATAATGGCGAGCCGGCCCGCCGTGCTCTTTCTATTCCGCGGAAAGCGGTGTTGCAACGCCGCGGACGTACCAGCAGCTAGCTCAGTTGGCAGAGCAGGCGATGCCAGGTCCCCGGTTCGAGTCCGGGGCTGCTGTGCGTTTTTACCTACAGCACGGCGGCGGCGAGGCACAGCCGCACTGACCAAGAGAGCGGGGAGTGTGCTGGCCCCGTGCAGGTGCACACAAGGCACGTCGTCGCGCACCGATCATGTGCGGCGGCTGGCAATCTCCCGGCTAGCCATCCGGGTGCAATTGGTTCGGTCCGCCGTGCATTTTTCTAGTTCCCCGGGGCGCCTGCAGATTGATCTCCGGTGGGCGGACTCAACAGCATGTTTGGGCAACCTAGCCCGATGCCTTACGTTCCCGCCGGGTGGTGAAAAGCGAGGGTTCGACTCCCTGGAACGTTTGGAGTCTCTCAATGAGGACCTGGGGTTTTCTTCTACAGCACGATTCGTAGATTACAGACATGACCAAGGTATTCGGCGGCCAGCAATGGCGGTAAGCCTCCCGGTGAGCTTTTCATCGGCAACGCCATCGGAGACATGCCAACCCGGTGGCTGGAAAACAAAACCAACAAGCCGTGTGTACGACCGGCCTTCTGTCTGCAATCTTTCAACTTCAGCACGGCGGGGCCCAATGCACGGGATGGCGGTTCGTCCGCGGTCCGAGGAAATGCGGGTGTTTATAAGCATCCCGTTGAGTTCTGGAACGGTTGGGTTCCGCCTTTTTTCTTCCCTGAGAAGGGAGACAGCACGTGCGGGCGGTACGCGGGATGGCCTCTGTAACATCCCGTCGAGTCGTAAGACGGCCGCGGGAGTTGTGACCCCCAGCCGCACGTGCTTTCAAACCAACTGCCCCCCGGCGGCTACCGGCTCCGCACAATCGGCCGCGGTCGTCGGGGGTTTTACTAATGTGAAAGGATATCCAGATGGCTAAGCAAGCGATTGAGAATACCGCAAGAACAGGCGTCAATCCGCAGTGGACCATGGGGGGAGCACCCGGTGAAATTGAAGCACAGGAGTCACGCGGGCAAGATCAGATGGTCAGCAGCGATAAATTGCCGACGACGTGCCGTGCCGAAGACAAAGCGATCCTGGAAGCGGCCGGCGTTGAGTTCGGGCCGCCAGATAAAGGCGACCCGTTGTTTTGTACGGCCAAACTTCCCGGGGGATGGAAGAAACGATCGACCGACCACCCTATGTGGTCAGAGTTAGTGGATGGCGATGGTGTCGTGCAAGCAAGCATTTTTTACAAGGCTGCATTTTACGACCGGCGCGCTTCTATAAGGCTGAAAGGCTAACCTGATTCTCACCCACCAACTCTAACCCGACGAGGTGGAAAATGTTTCGACTGATTTTGATCGCGGCAGTGTTGTACATCGTCTGGCAGAACTACCAGGCCAGTATTGTCCCGCCGGCAGAACGACCGGCGACGTTTGAATCGTTTTTGGATTGGAGGACGCAATGAGTATCGGATGGCTATTCGCGACATGGGCGGCATGGTTCGGCGCGATGTGTCTTTGCGGCTGGCTGGCTACCCGCTACGAGAACCGACGCGGCGACCGGATGCTTGCCGAGGATAAAATCACCTGACACACGGAAGCCCGGCAGCCGCTCGGCACGAGGCGGACAGGGGGCGGTTGCTACTTTGAGAAGCGAAGGGGGTGGTGCCTAATGAGTGAGCAAGTGAAGCGTTTCCTTCGTGAAGAGCAAGATAGATTGCCACCTACTCGCATGTAGCCCCGCCCTGCGTTCGCAGTGAGCGTCGGGCGAGATAACCGGACCTTATGGAGTGGCAACGTCCAGGGCCGACCCACTACAACGACACCCAAAAGCTGCGGAGCTGGGGGCCCGCGAATCCTGTACGGGGGTGAGAAGGAAATATCTGCCGGGGCGAATTACTACTCCGCAGAGTCGGTTCGAGCCCGACCGCCTCCACTGCGAAACATTCCCGAGAGGAGGTGATTACGATGCAAGCGGCGCCTGTGCCGGGTGGTACCGGAAAAGCACAGGCGGTGTGCCCTGTGACAGAATTGGTATGGCGGCGTCTTGCGGTTGACATGCTTCGGAAAGCAACCGTCTGGTGTAATCCTTAGTAGGTTCGAGACCTGCCGGGGGCACTTTACACTTCCCTTTGTATACGGAGAAAACCATGAGCATCCCAGAGAACGGATACCATGACGACGGCTTGGGGCCATCCCGTTTTCTGCCTGAAGGCCGTCGCCTCACGGTCGTAGAGCCGGCCAGGGCAACCAAAAGGCTAAATACCCCGTTCGTCGACATGGTGGGCACGGTCCGTCACGAGGCGGATAACGCCGCAGAGCAATTGCAGAAGGTCGTCGATCAACTACGGCGGGACAAGGCGTATGCAACCCCTGAGTTGCTCCGCTTAGCGATGGAACGGGCACACGACGGATTGGCGGAGGCGTTGTTCGCGATCAGAGCGTGCCGGAAGGCCGTGGAATAGTGCCCGCTTTCACCGACCCCGTGAGCGAGTTGACTCCCGAGGAGCTTGCCCGGCTTCGGGATGAAATGGGGGCACACTCGGCTGAACAACAACTACACATTCAATACGAGGAGAACGATCGTGAAGATCACAAGGCTGACTGCTGAAAACGTGAAACGGCTTACTGCCGTGACCATCGAGCCTACCGATCCCCTGACTGTTGTCGGCGGCAAGCACGAGGCCGGCAAGAGTTCCGTGTTGGACTCTATCATGTACGTACTGGCCGGCGGAAAGACCATACCACCCCAGCCGCTTCGACGAGGGGAAACACACGGAAAGATCGTCTTGAAACTCGACGGCGATGAAAGCGGCGTGGGGCTCCCTATGACGGTTACCCGTAGGTTTAGCAAGAACGGCACGACCTCGCTGGAAATCAAGACAGCAGATGGGTTCAAGGCTCCTGGTCCGCAAGCCATTCTCGACGAGCTGTGCGGCCGAATAGCTTTCGATCCCCTTGCGTTCACGAAGCTCAAGCCTCGGCAACAGGCGGAGGCCGTACGTGAACTGTTGGGGCTTGACTTCGAGGATTCGGATCGAAGGCGGCAGGTACTCTACGACCAGCGGACTATCGTAAACCGGGAGGCAAAGAGCCTGGGGTCGCAACTCGAAGCGACGGTGATGCTTGATGGGGTGCCCGCGGAAGAGGTTTCGGTGTCGGAGTTGGTGAAGGAACTGGAGCGACGGCAACAGATAAACAGGGACAACCAACACGAACGAAGCGAAGTTGCCATTATTGAAAGACGTGTCGGCCAGAAGGCAGACCTTTGCAAAGCATTGGATTCGCAGATCCGCCAGTTGCAATCTGAGTTTGAAACAGCCGCTGGCGAACTCGGGACCTTGAAAGCTGAAGCCACGAAAGCGAATAGCGAGATTGCATCACTCGTGGATCTTGAGTGTCAAGAGATTCACGACCAGCTAACCAAGGCGGACGAAACCAATCGCGAGGTACGCGCGAACGCCAAGCACGCCGAACTGAAAGGCATGTTCGCTGCCAAGGAAGAGGTATCGGCCGAGTTAACCAAGAAGATCGACGCCCTAGACGAAACGAAACAAGCCGAGATTGCCGCTGCCGACTTCCCCGTAGATGGCATGGGCTTCGGCGACGACGGCCTGACGCTTGACGACTTCCCCCTTGAGCAGATCAACACAAAAAGACAGATCGAGGTATCGGTGGCCATGGGGTTCGCCGCGAATCCGACGCTGCCCGTACTGTTGATTCGGGAAGGTTCGCTCATCGACGTGAGTTGCCTTCCGGCTATCGCCAAGATGGCAGAGGAGCACAAGGGGCAAATCTGGATGGAGCGAGTCAGCGAGGGCGCCGAGTGTTCAGTGATAATCGAGGACGGGCACGTTCAGGCCAGGACCGAAGACGACCTAGAATTCAGTGAATGTGATGACTGAAATCATACCCTTCGCCCCCCAGGGTTCCGAAGCATGGCACGCGGCCCGGCGCGGGAAGATTACGGCTTCCCGGTTCGATGACGTGTTGACCCAGCCGCGGTCAAACGCTGCCAAAGCTGCCGGCGAAATGTCGAAGACGGCCCAGACCTACATGCTGGACATCATCGCGGAGATGCTGACAGGGCTCGACCAGGGCCCGCCGACCACGGCCGCGATGGAGCATGGCAACACCTTCGAGCCGGAAGCCCGAGAGGTCTACGAGAACCGATTCGGCGTCCAGGTCGAGCAGTGTGGGTTCATCACCCATCCAGACGAGCCGATGATCGGATGCTCGCCGGACGGGTTTGTCGGCGAAGATGGCGGGCTCGAAATCAAGTGCCCTTTTAACACGGCGATCCACTTGGGGTACGTGTTGGCGGGTGAGTTGCCGAAAGACTACGCCGCGCAAGTCTGCGGCGGCCTTTGGATCACCGACCGGAAGTGGTGGGACTTCGTGAGTTATGACCCGCGTATCCCGGATCTGAATCTCGCCCTGTGGCGTCATCGCGTATGGAGGAAAGACGTGGGTACCGTCAATGGCGAGATCATCGTAAAAGACCAGCAGATTGATACCGCGGTGTTGCGGTTCAAAGACCAACTGCTGGAGACACTTTGCAAACTCAAGGAGAAATGATGAGTACCGATATTGTGCCAACTGAACAGAAGCTGCCCGGACTAAGGGAATGGGCACTGCAACCAAAAATCCACTCGCAACTCGCGGCTGCTGTCGGTGATACTATGGACGCAGACACGTTCATCGCACACATGATGGTAGCCTTCCAGACCGACGCGGTGAGGCCATGCACGGATGAATCGAAGTATGCTGCCCTGCACGAGTGTGCTGCGGTCGGACTCCTGCCGACACTCGGGCAGGTTGTTCTGATTCCCTACAAACAAACCATCAAAGTCACCATCCAGTGGCAAGGGCTCAAGGCCCTCATGGAACGTCACCGCGACGTACTGGAGGTATGTGCCTATCTCGTCCATGTTGGCGACGACTTTGAGCTTCTGAATGGCGAGTTGCGGCATAGCTACGACCCGTTCGATCCGAAGCGAACGATTGACGGGCCGGAAAACCTCAAGGGTGGATACTGCAAGATCACCTACCGCGACGGTCGACCTTGCAAGTACCATGTGGTCACCATCAGGCAAATCAGCAAAGCCCAGCAGTGTGCCCAGACGCAGAAAATCTGGAGCAAGTGGTATGAGCAGATGGCACTCAAGACCCTCTATCGAGATTGCTACGCAAGGCGAGCTGTGCCAATGGACCCCTTGGCTAACGAGACCATCGAGAGAACTCTGAGGGCTGATGACGTGGACTTCGGCAACGACCCAGACCGGGGCCATTCGCCCAACGCGCAACGGCATATCGAGCAAGCTCGCGAGCAACACGCCAAAGAGACCGAGGCAGCCGAGAAGACCGTCGAACCGGAAAGCGGCATCCCCGAGGCAGGCCCAACCGACGACCTCCCGGAAACCCCCAAGCCCACGGGAGACACAGAACACGCCTCACTCGTAGCCATGCGGGTAGACGAGTTCCGCCAAGCATTCGCGGAAGCGGGCGACAAGAAAGCCATCGACAGCCTGAAGAACCAACTCGTCGCCGACACGGTACTCGACGAAGCCGGTCTTGAGAAGTGCGAGAAGTTCGCGACCAACGCGACGATTCTTCTGAAAGAAAAGTAAACCGTGCCCCCGGCGGCCGGTCGGTCGAGATGTATGGCCGGTCGTCGGGCTCTATAAGGAGATCCCATGTTCACCCTCTACACTATCAGTGACATCGACCAGTTGGTTTACACCGCGACCTCTACTGAGCTAGCGGAGTTGATTGAGTGTGCTCGCAAGCGACTCGAACAGGATGACTGCGATTGGCATTTCGCCGTCATCATGGAACAAAGGATACACGTTCTCGACAACAGGTCGGTAACGTGTTCGATGGAGTTCAGGTGGCACGGCCACCGTTCGGAATAGCACGGAGTCTATCGTGAACGGATCCATGCAGTTGCCCCGGGTTACACTCCGCACCGCGGGGGCCCGGGGGTTTTGAGAAAGGGATACCATGCAACGCTTCGAGATGACCCACAAACACGTAACGCTGCTGCGGAATGCGTATGTCTCATGGAACGGTGCCGAACACGGTGCCCCGACTATCGACCCCAAGCGGCCGTATGGCAACGCAGATGTACCTCGCGATATGCTACGAATCCTTGACATCGAATGGCAGCGGGACGAGGAAGACGACTACCTTCCGATGGCGCTGCGTGCTCGCATGGATGAGTTGCACGAGAACTTGGGGCACGCTCTGCAAATCATTCTCGCCACCGGGGCCTTTGAGGTGGGAGTGTATGAAGCGGATGATTGCCGGCGAAACTGGCGGGCTGTTTGAACTAACAAAAAGCGAGGGAGTGATGTGCAAGCTGGGCCCAGTCTACGAACGGGTCGAAGTGATCGACCTGTGGTGTGATTTCAATACGGCTCCATCGGACGGAATAGGAATTTTAGTCTGGCGTAAGGATGCCGGCGTATTTATTGCGTCGTGCCAACTTACCGAGGACGGCGAAAATGATTGTTGGTTTTCATCGGATGGCGACGATCTTACGGGCGACCTCCCGACAGCGTGGATGCCTCTTCCGGTGGGGCCGGAAAAAACTGCCCGGAAATCCGGGTTGAACCCAGGCCAGTGAGTTGGTAGATTGATGGTATGCACGGTACGAAACATGAAAACAAGACCTTGCCCCAGGGTTCTCCGGCAGATTCTCTGCCCGCGTGCCGTGCAAACTGGGGCGAGGTTTTTCTTCATGGGGGGCACGGAGATGGCCCAAAAGCGTAAGTCAGTATCGAAGCGGACCCGGTTCGAAGTCTTCAAAAGGGACAGGTTCACCTGTCAGTATTGTGGGCGGAAGCCGCCGGAGGTTGTGCTTTGGATTGATCATGTGATTCCGGTGTCCAAGGGCGGCGACAATTCGAGGGTGAATCTTCTGACATCCTGCCGAGACTGTAACGCAGGAAAGTCGGACATCTCGCTTGACGAGGTGATGGGCGCCCAAGCCAAGATCATTCAGGACGGCCAGGAAAAGCTGGCACAAATGAAGGCGATGCAGCGATACGTGATCGCGGAGCGCAAACTGCTAGATGCGAACGCCAAGATGGTCTGTGTGGAATTCGGAAACTCCGGTGACAACCCAAATGGCACGATTTTCCAGTCAGCCCGCATGTTTGTGAGCCGGTTGCCGTTCATTGACGTGATGGAGGCAGTGGAAAAGACAACCTCGCGGGACAAGCCGTTCCGGTATTTCTGCGGCATTTGCTGGAAGATGATCAAAGAGCGGAAGGAATTGAACGATGGCTAAAAAACGGCCTGCCTTCCAGTTCTACGCCTCCGATTGGCTCGGTTCGAACAAGCATGCGATGATGACGCCTGCTCAACGCGGGGCCTACATCGACCTCCTGTGTTACCAGTGGAACGATCCGGATTGCACTCTCCCGGATGACGACCAACTACTGGCGACCATGTCCGGCCTTGGCGAAGGGTGGTTCAATGGTGGCTCGGCATTGCTTCGCTTGTGTTTCCCGCCGGCAGAGGGCAAAGCCGGTAGGGTCGCCAACCCCAGATTGCTCGAAGTGAAGGCGGATGCCGACGAATGGAGTCGAAAAAGTGCTATCGGCGGTAAGCGCTCCGGTGAAGTCAGACGCGCAAAGGCTGAAGAGGCAAAGGCTTACGCCGCTTCGAAGTCCCATGGAAGCGATGAGGAGGACGCGAAGGGTGGTTCAACCAACACCCCAACCATTGTTGAACCAAAGGGGGAACCAATAGGCAACACTCCACCTTCACCTCCTTCTCCTTCTTCACCTCCAACTTCAGCTTCGTCTCCAGCGCCTTCTCCAACTTCAGACACTAAGGGTTTGGCTAGCGCCAAACCTTCGTCGGGCAAGCCCGACCGTTCGGCCGACATCCGCGCCGTCGTCGCCCATTATCAGACGTTCCACCCGAAAGCACAGGTGCCCGGGAAAACCTCCAAGACGTGGCGGGCTATCACAGCTAGGCTGGAAGAGGGGTACACGGTCGAGAACCTTGAGGCGGCGATCAGCGGGAACCACCGGTCGCCATACCATTCCGGGGAGAACGACCGGCATACGAAATACCAGAGCCTCGAATTGATCGTCCGGGATTCGGAGCACGTGGTCCAGTTCATGGAGATCCCAGAAAGCGGCCGCGAGCCCACCGATGGATTGACGGCCATGCAACGGCGGGGTGTGGGTCATACTCAGAGATTTTTGGATGGGGAGACAGGATGAAACCCGGCGCCGACTACCCAGCAACCCTTGCCGACCTAGCAAAGCTCAAGACAGCGATGCCCTTGATTCACAACGGCCAGCCATTCCGGACCATCGGGCAAGAGCTAGCCGCGATATTCGCAGAAATCGACGACCCAAAAAGGAAACCAAAAGATGGACGAAAAAGACAAGACAGAATTCGCGACCACCATCAACGCCCTGACAGCACAGTATAGAGTGGAACCGAACACGGCGATGCTTCTCGGTTACTGGATGGGATTGTCGGATCTGACCTTGGATGCGGTGAACCGAGCAGCGACTGAGGCACTGCGTACCAGCGAGTTCATGCCGACAGTGGCAAAGATACGCGAGTTGGCTGGAGTTCTGAATCCAACGGACAGGGCAGTCATTGCTTGGCGGGCACTGTCTAAAGCGATGGTAAAGCACGGCTACTACGACAGCATCCAGTTCGACGACCCTGTTTTGAACGCGACGATCCGCAACCTCGGTGGATGGATCGAGTGGGCCGAGCGATCGGAACGTGAAGAGGAAAAGTGGTTGCGGAAAGACTTCGACAGAATCTACATCTCGCTGTGCAGAACCGGCGTGTCGGATGTTGAGGGTGGTCCGCTCACGGGCTGGCACGATCGAGGCAATGCACTGACGGGCCACACCGAAGCACTCAAGCAGCCCATACGTTTTCTCACCGGGTTGCCGGCAGCATGTTTGCCGGCCCCGAAACAACCAGCAATTACAGAGGACCCATCATGCTCACCCGAAAAGACGTAACGATCCCCCGAACGTGAAGTTGGAAATTGCGGACTTTGAGAAGTCGTACAAGGCAGAGCGAGCTACACATACGTTGGCGTACCGAACTCAGCACCGGATTCTAAAAAACTTGCTCGCGGCGTTGGAAGGTGAGCAGCCGAAGGGGCCAGAATACGTGCAAGACGCTTGAACTAGGAAAGAGGTTGTTTGTATGAAAGCCGACAAAGAGTTCCGCGAAGGCCCCGCTAGATATTTCCTGCCGATTTCCATGATGACACCAATAGGATGGTACGGCGGGCCCTGGGGATACACAGAAACCAACCAGGGGCAGGCTGAAATGTGGGAGCCAGCGCGGCCTGCCGAGAAAGCGAGGGGATGATGAGCCTACCCGAGGTAACAAGTAACCACATCGCTCGTGCCAAGACGATGATAGACTGCGGACTCGATGTAGAGCAGGTCTCACAATGGCTGGCGACACACGAGGCCGACAAGGCAGAATTGAAACGATTGAGAGCGAGCCAGCTCA
>SDBV01012021.1_pt1 | contig 11130 bp, 7 predicted proteins | sample 2277081 | NCBI WGS metagenome assembly SDBV01 (sample SAMN10402039, study PRJNA504765) | marine sediment metagenome | isolation source: marine sediment core GS10_PC15, 223 cmbsf | place: Arctic Ocean: Southern Knipovich Ridge | collected 2010
TTTCAGCATCCTGCTAGGAGAATGGCCTCGAATGGGGCATCCAACGACGCAAAGGGAAGTCGAAGACTTCCCCCGCTGGCGTCCGCCCTGCAAACCGCGACCGAGACGAGCCCCGAAATCACCGCCTTGACGACACGGAACGCGCCGCCGATCCTGCCGTGATGCGGCTGGCCATCGCTCAGGTCAATCCCACGGTCGGCGATCTGGCCGGCAACCGGCGACTCGTCGAGGAAGCCGCCGCCAAGGCGGTCAGCGAACGTGCAGACCTGGTGGTACTGCCGGAGATGGTGCTGACCGGCTACCCGCCGATGGACCTGCTGGAGCGAGATGGCTTCGTTCGCGACCAGCTTGGCGAACTCGACGCGCTCCTTCCGATGTCTCGGAGCATTCCGATCGTGCTCGGAGTGGTCGTTCCCCACCAGGAGACCGGGCGCACCCGGCTTCAAAATGCGGCCGTGTTGCTCGCCGACGGCGAGCGTCGCGCAGTCCGCGCGAAGTCCCTGCTTCCGACCTACGACGTGTTCGACGAGCGCCGCCACTTTTCGCCCGCGACCCGGCGCGAGCCGGTGACACTGAAGGATGGAGGATCGCTTCTCGGGCTGACCGTCTGCGAGGACGCTTGGGTCGACCAGATGGGTTACCAGACCAATCCGGTCGCAGAACTCGCGGCCGCAGGCTGTACGGCGATTGTGAATCTGTCCGCGTCGCCCTGGCACGTATCGAAACCGGCCGAGCGCAGGCAGGTGATCGGAGACCTGGCGCGAAACAACGGGGTGCCGATCTGCTTCGTCAATCAAGTAGGCGGAAACGACGAGTTGATCTTCGATGGGGGTTCGTTCGCGGTGGATGCGCTCGGGCGCGTGCAGAAGAAGCTCGCGCTCTTCGAGCCCGCCTTCGAGGTGGTGGATCTAGACGACGGATCGGCGCCATCGGACGAGGCGGACATCGGCGATCCGGACGCAATCAGACAACTCGAATCGGGGCTGATCCTCGGAATCCGGGACTACTTTCGCAAACAAGGGATTCCGCCCGGCGCGGTGATCGGTGTATCGGGCGGAGTGGACTCGGCGGTCACCGCGCACCTGGCCGTTGAAGCGCTCGGTCCGGATCGCGTTCTCGGCATCGCAATGCCGGGACCCTTTTCGTCAGATCACAGTCTCGAGGATGCCGACGCGCTCCGCCGCACGCTCGGCATCGAGGTTCGACGCGTGGACGTGACGCCCATCTACGACGCTTACATGAACAGCTTCCGGTCGCTGATCGGGGAGCGAGACAGCTATGGGGTCACGGGCCAGAACATCCAATCGAGAATTCGCGGCGCCCTATTGATGGCGATCTCGAACGCCGAGGGGCGACTCGTTCTTGCAACGGGAAACAAGAGCGAGCTGAGCATCGGTTATTGCACGCTCTACGGTGACACTGTAGGGGGTCTCGCGATTCTGGGCGATGTCTACAAGCGCGATGTCTACGCGCTCGCCCGGCACGCGAACGCGACCTGCGAGCGAATCCCGCTGCGCACGATCGAGAAACCCCCTTCTGCCGAGCTGGCTCCGAGCCAGCTCGACAGCGACGACATCCCTCCCTACGACGTACTCGACAGCATCCTCGAGCACGCAATCGAAGGTGGGCTGAGCGCCGAAGGCATCACTCCGCCCGCGGGTGCGACCTCGCAGACGGTTCGCGACGTCATCGACCGACTCAATCGCAACGAGTACAAACGCCGCCAGGCACCCCTGGTCCTGCGGACGTCACCAAAGGCCTTCGGCTCGGGGCGTCGCCTCCCCATCGTCCACCGCTATCGCTTCTGATCCGGTCTCGTCGCCGCAAAGCGAATCCAGAGGATTCGCCAGCCAGCGCCTGGCTCTACTCGGCCTCGGAAATCGAGCGAACGTTCTCGGCGCGGGCTCCGCGGGGGCCCTCCTGGACGACGTATTCCACGACATCACCCTCGGCGAGCGAATCGTAGTCACTCGGACCGAGGCCGGAGCGGTGGAAGAAGACTTCGCGGCCATCATCGCCCCGAACGAATCCGAAACCGCGTTCGCGCACCAGCTTCTTGATCTTTCCCTTGACCTTCGGGCCGGTCGGTGCCGCACTTTGCGCGCTGGCTCGACGCCCGCGGCCTCCCTTCTTGGATCGGCTGCGCCCGGTGTTGTATCGATCACTCGAGACGAACTCTTCGCGGAACAGCTTCACCGGAACCACGAGGTCCTGCATCTCGGAGGATTCGGGGCTGAGGAGAACTTCGTCGTCACCCGCGTCGACCATCGTGTAGCGGAGCCCCGTATTGCGATGCGTAACCAGAGATCCCGATTCGACTTCATCCAATGACAACATGGTGGGACCCCCCTGTTGCGGACACACATCCGAAGCGGGCCGGTTCGGGTCTGACCCGGTTCGGTTCGGACGAAGCTGGTGATGGGCGCCGGGCGGCTGCTCGCACCTTGGGTGGAGTCACCAGAAACCCAGCGAAGGCGGGAGGTTAGGTGATCAGCCGCCCAGGGTCAAACGAGGCTCGGCCAGCGCCGCCTCAGCTGGCTTAGACGCTCGGGGGGTGATCGACGGTTGCCGCCATCGCCCATGCGATCAGCGAGTTCCCCAGACAGCCAAGGCCGGAAGGCTGAGCCGCGAAGCGGGTTAGCCGACGACGCGAAAGCTTTGGCCGAAGGCCAACGCGCAGCTAGTCCTTTGCCAGTTCTTCGTCGATCAAGCGCGCAAAGGATGCGTATGGCTGCGCGCCGGAAAGAAATCGACCATTGACGAAAAAGCTCGGCGTTCCCGTCACGCCGAGTTTTCCCGCCAGCGCCAGGTCGTCGTCGACCGCCTTCCGCACCGATGAAGACGAAAGATCGCTGTTGTATTGATCGATGTCCAAGCCCATCTCGTTCGCGTAGCGCAAATAGGTCGCCGGGCTCAGATCCTTCGGCTTCGCGAAGATCCGATCGTGCATCTCCCAGAACTTACCCTGTCGATGCGCGGCCTCTGAGGCATGGTGGGCCGCTCGGGCTTTGGAGTGCATCGACAGCGGGAGGTGCTTGAACGCTAAGCGGACCTTGTCACCGTATTCTTTATTGATCTGTTCGAGCGTTGGATTTACCCGGACGCAGAAAGGACATTGGAAGTCGGCCCATTCGACGATGGTGATCTTCGCCGACTCGGAACCACGGATCGGCGCGTCGCCCAGCTCGATTTTATGAATCTTCTGGGGATCCGGGCGCTTGGGGCCCGAGGGGCGCGCTGCTGCCGCAGGAGCTGCCGCTGCTGCGGTCTTCAGCGATTCATTGAGATCGGCGAGTTGAGCAGATCCGCGATCGATCGACATCGTCAACAGATAGGCACCCCCCAGGATCGAAGCTCCCAGTATCAATGCCGCTGCAACCAATCCGCCACCCGATGAATGTCCCTGCATTGATTCGTGCTCCTTCGCGAATAAGGCTCGTGGCCGATGCTGTGGCCGGATCGAACGATAACCCAGATTGACAGCAGGTCGTCAGTGGTCAGTAGTTGGTCGTTCGAGCCCGATGTCGGGGGTGGGCCTTCATTGCCGGAAGCTGCCCCCGCGTCCAGAGGGCCGTATCGAGTTGCCGAGCTGTCATCTTGACCCCGGCTTTGCGCAACAACCCGACCCAGCATTCGACGGCGTGGACGGCAGCGGCCCGGATCTCCACCTCTGCCGACGAGCCCGCCTCCAGCAGTTCGCCGGCGCCGATGCGGGCTGCGAGCGCGGGATCGTAGACGAGCACGCCTTCGCGGCGAAGAACGTGAGGGACCAGGTTGTCGGCAAAGATCGTGAGCTGATCGAGATCTGCGAACGCCCCATAGCCCTCCCCTTTGAATACCGTGGCCAGATCTACCGACGTCAACTGGGCGCGCTTGTAGAAGGGGACCTCGAAACCCGCATAGTGCGAAACATCTCGATAGAGGGGCATCTCGATCAGAATTTCGGCAAGGCGTGCCGCGGAGCGGTTGGCGGCAACGATCGGGCCCGTCGGATCTCCATCAAAGCGCTTCAGCAGGAATTCGCCGAGGTCGTTCAGCGCCCGCGAAAAAAGCGACATCAATTCAGCGACTTCGGGAACACCCGGGTCCTGATTCAGTATCCGAGCACAATCATCGGCGGACGTTGCCGCGAGCTGGTGTGCATCCCAGGGGCCTTCGCTCTCCCAGTTTTCTCGGAGAGACGACGCGATCGTGAAGTAACCAGAGTGGCCCGGGCGTTTGGCGAGATACGGGAAGTAACCGGAGCCGAAATTGATCGCATCCAATGTGAGAATGTACGCGACGGTATCCGCGGGCGCGCCGACGTAGTAGTCGATCGGATTGCACTGGATCGAAGGCGCGAGAAGATCGCGCGACCGGCTGAGGGTTTCGAGCGCAACGGTGTCAATCGACACCGAACGGGCACGCTCCATGACACGCGCCGCCCCTTGGCGAACCCCTTCAAAGATCCCGCTGCTCATTAGATACCACCGATCAGTGTTATCGCGTCAGGAAGGAGCTCGAAGCGAGCAGGAAGCACGCCGAGCGACTCCCCGTCAACATCGAGGCGGATCGGCCCTTCCACTCCAGACGCCTCGATCACCCGCCCTCGCCCCTGGAGGATCTGCGGGTCGCGAATGTGGGATCCGCTGTAGAGAAGCGGAAGCTTCCCGAGCAGGGCGAGTCGAGACATCCCGGGAATGATCACCCAGTCGAAAACCCCATCGTCGATGCGAGCGTTCGGGGCAACCCGCATTCCTCCTCCGAAGTACGGTCCATTAGCCACCGCGGCGACGGAGAGTGGGCCCTCGAAGACGAGTTCTCCATCGACGAAAATCGAAACGGGATCGCTCCGATACCGAGAGACACCCCGGACGGTTCCGATCATGTAGGACATCCGCCCGCCGAAGACCTTGGTGGCCCGATTCACCAATTCGTCGACGACACCACTGAGCCCAAAGCTCGCGATGTTCGCGAAATAGCCGATGACCTCCTGCCTCTCATCGGTGCGATAGGTGACCCGGCCCGCGTCTACCCTCGAGGTCTTTCCAACAGCGAGCCGTTCAATCGCGGCGTCGACGTCCGGCGGTTGGCCGAGGCCGCGGGCGAAATCGCTGGCGGTTCCAAGAGGAAGGAGCCCGATCGCCGCGTAATCGCCGAGTTTCGCCGACAGCAGTCCGGTGACGACTTCGCTCAACGTGCCATCGCCTCCCGCAACGATGACGCGTTCGACCCCCGCTCGTACACCCTCTCGAGCGATGCGCTCGGCGTCCCGGGGAGCGCGGGTCAACTCGATGTCGAGCGGACCAAGCGCGCTTCGAAGCCTCGCTTCGAGCGATGCGAGTCGCCGCGAGGTCGCTCGGTTTCGACTTCGCGGGTTTGCGATCACGAGCGTTCGCGCGGGCATGCGCGGAGGGTAGGCGATCGCCTTCAGGTGCCGCCGTGCATCCAGGTCGACGTGACGCGTCCGATCATCTGACCTGGCGCAGAAGGTTCAGTGCGGATCCCGCCCGGAACCAGGCAATCTGATCTTCGTTCATGGTGTGGCTGGCCAGGGCGACGTTCTCTGAGCCGTCTTCGTGGTGGAGGACGACCCGCACGATGCTCCCGGGTGCCAGGTCGCCCAGGCCCAAGATGCTCACGCGATCGGTTTCACGCGCCTTCTCGTAATCCTCGGGATTCTCGAAGCGCAGCGGAAGCACGCCCTGCTTCTTGAGATTTGACTCGTGGATGCGCGCAAAGCTTCGGACGATGACCGCCGCACAACCCAGCAAGCGCGGCGACATTGCCGCGTGTTCCCGACTCGAACCCTCGCCGTAGTTTTCGTCACCGATCGCAACCCAGCGCAGCCCCTCGGCCTTGTAGTGCCGCGCGATCGCCGCAAACCCGACACCGCGGTCTCCCGAGAGCAGGTCGAGACCCTTGCCGGTCTCTTCGGTGAAGGCGTTGACGGCGCCGATGAACATGTTGTCACTGATGTTGTCGAGATGGCCGCGAAACCGCAGCCAGACGCCCGCTGGGGAGATGTGATCCGTGGTGCATTTCTTCGCCGCTTTGATGAGCAGCGGGAGGTTCTCATAGTCTCGTCCATCCCAACCCGAGAATGGCTCCAGGAGTTGTAGGCGTTCGCTCTCCGCTGAGACCACCACATCGACGCCCGATCTCTCCTCGGGCGGCTCCAGGTAGCCGGTCCGGCTGGCCACGAAACCGCGGCTCGGAACCTCGGGAGCGGGCGCAGGCGGATCGAGGATGAAGCGCGTTCCATCGTCCGCTTCGATCTCATCTTTGATCGGATTGAACGACAGCCGACCCGCGAGCGCGTACGCGATCACGATCTCGGGGCTCGCAATGAAGGAGAGTGTCTCTGCCCTGCCATCGTTGCGCCGACGAAAGTTTCGGTTGTAGGAGCTGAGGATCGAATTCGCCTCGCCTTCTGGAACGTCGTCACGCTTCCACTGCCCGATACACGGGCCGCACGCGTTGGCGAGCACGGTGCCTCCGATGGCTTCCAGATCCGCGAGCTGACCGTCCCGCTCGATCGTCAGATGCACCTGCTCGGAACCCGGCGTCACCCAGAGCGCCGATTTCGACCGCGCACCGTGTCGCGCGGCCTGGCGCGCGAGATCGGCTGCGCGCTCGAGATCTTCATACGACGAGTTCGTACAGCTTCCGATCAGCGCGGCTGAAAGCGTGTCGGGATAGGCATGCTCCGCCACGTCGGCCGCCATACGAGAGATCGGCCTCGCGAGGTCGGGCGTGTGGGGCCCCACGATGTGCGGCTCGAGAGTCGAGAGGTCGATCTCGACGATCTCGTCGAAAAAAGCCGTGGGATCCTTCGCGACCTCGGGATCTGCACGCAACAGCTCGGCGCGCTCATTGGCCAGGTCGGCCAACTCCTCCCGACCGGTCGCCCTGAAGTAGGTCGCCATTCGATCGTCGTAGGGAAAGATCGAGGTCGTCGCGCCGAGTTCGGCGCCCATGTTCGCAATCGTCCCCTTGCCGGTGCAGCTGATCGACGCGGTGCCGGGACCGAAGTACTCGATCACCCGATTGGTTCCGCCCTTCACCGTCAGCGTTTCGCAGACCTTGAGGATGACGTCCTTGGGGGACGACCAGCCAGAGAGCTCTCCCGTGAGGTGTACACCGATGAGTTTCGGATAGAGAACCTCCCACGGAAGACCGGCCATCACGTCGACGGCGTCAGCTCCGCCGACTCCGCACGCGAACATCCCCAACCCGCCCGCATTGGGCGTATGCGAGTCTGTTCCGATCATCATTCCACCGGGAAATGCGTAGTTTTCGAGCACCACCTGGTGGATGATGCCCGCGCCGGGCCCCCAGAAGCCGATTCCATGGCGCGCCGAGGAACTGCGCAGAAACTCGTAGACCTCGCGATTGACATCGTTCGCTTGTGCGAGATCGCCGGTCGCTCCGGCGCGCGCCTGGATCAGATGATCGCAGTGCACGGTGGTCGGAACCGCCGTCGCGTCCTTGCCGGCCAACATGAATTGCAAAAGCGCCATCTGCGCGGTTGCATCCTGCATCGCCACGCGATCCGGACGCGTGGCGACGTAGCTCCTGCCAGGCTCGAGATCTTCTCCCTCGACATCAGCAAGGTGCCCGAGAAACACCTTCTCCGCGTAGCTGAGCGGGCGCCCCAGGCGTCGACGCACGACTTCGAGATTGCGCTCGAGGCGGTCATAGACACCGCGAACGAGTGCAGCGGTCGTATCGATCGGGGGCATGGCTCCTCCGGCTGGGAAAAGGCCCTGAAAAGTTAGCAGCCCAGTTCCGCCAGCAGGTGCGCGGACGACAGGGAGGCCTTGCGGAAGTCGTCGAGGTCGAGGCTTTCGTTTTCGCCGTGGGCGTTGCAGGGCGGGTCTTCCAGTCCGAGCAGCAGCGCGGGAATACCACCCAGCACGCTGCTGAACGGGCCTACGAACGGAATCGAACCGCCACAACCGATCTCGACCGAATCGCGGCCAAACCCGGCGGCAAGGGCGCGCCGCGCCGCGTCGAACGCTGGGCCTTCGGACGTGGTGCTCCAGCCGGGTACGGCGGTGTCCGCCTCGAGTTCGACCATCACCCCATGAGGGGGGTCCGAGGCCAGAAATTCGACCAGCAACCGAGTGACCCGATCGGCGTCCTGGCCGGGTGCGAGGCGGACGCCAACTCTCGCCTTCGCCTCGGCGATGAGCTGACTGGCGGCTGTCGCGAGCGGCATCCCTTCGAGTGCGGTGATCGCCAGCGAAGGGCGGTACCAGATTCTTTCATACACCGAATAGCGGCTATCCCCCACGAAGCGAGATCCGCGCAGCATCCCGGCGTCTCGACGAAAAGCGGCTTCATCGAAAGGAAGTGCATCGAGCGCAGCGCGCTGGGCGGCGGAAAGTTCGGGAACATCGTCGAATAGGCCCGGAATCGCAATCTCACCCGAATCGTCCACCAGGCGCGCCAACAGCGTAGAAAGCGCGGTGGTGGCGTCGGGAACCGGGCCTCCCCACATGCCACTATGGATCGGATGATCGATCGCCCGCAGCGTCACATCCACCGACACGATTCCCCGCAGGCTCGTCGTCAGCGATGGAATCCCGGTGTCGAGATTGGCGGTGTCGGAGAGAACGAGCACGTCGGCGTCGAAACGCTCGCGGTGGTCGCGAAGAAACCCGGCCAGGTGATCGGAGCCGATCTCCTCCTCACCTTCGACGATCAGCTTGACGTTGATCGGCAGAGAACCTTGCGTGTCGAGCCAGGCCCTGAGCGCCGCGACGTGCAGCAGGATCCCGGCCTTGTCGTCGACGACCCCGCGACCGTACAGGCGGCCGTCCTCCCGCCGAGTGGGCTCGAAGGCCGGCGTCTGCCAGTGCTCGGGTCGACCCGGTGGCTGCACATCGTGATGGGCGTAGATCAAAGCCGTCGGCGCGTCGGGCCCCGCATCGAGCCATTCCGCGATCACGTATGGGTGGGCGCCTTCGACTCGCAAGACCTCCACGCCATGCAATCCGGCAGCGCTGAACAGTCCCGCAACCCGTTCGGCAGATCGCTCGACCTGGGCGGGATCGAAACCCGCTGCGGATACGCTTGGAATTCTCGCGAGATCGATCAGTTCTTCGATTGTCGCATCAAACCGACGATCGATGGAGTCGAGGACTTCTCGGGGTGCCGGCACGGCCGCGCAGGGTAGCACGAGATCCGGGGCGCGAGCGAGGCAGCTATGCGGTGCGGTTGGATTCGGCGAGTTCGGGGCGGCGTGGGCGCAGCCGAATCAGAGCTGGCAGCACGATCAGGTTGCAAACGAGCGTAAAACCGACACCGAGGGTCAGCAACCTCCCCAACGTCGCGAGACCCAGGTGAGTCGCCAAACCGAGGCTTCCGAAGCTCGCAATCGTCGTCAGGGCGCTGAAGGCAACCGCCCGCGCCGTGCTCGTAGCCAACAGGTTCACCTCGCCTCCCCCGATGACCCGCGCGCGATGAACCAGGTGGATACCACTGTCGACACCTATGCCCAGCAGCAGCGGAAGTACGATCACGTCGGCGAAGTTGAAGGGGATGCCCGCAAGTACCGCCGCCGCCACGGTCAGAGCAGAAGCGAGCAAGAGCGGAATCAACACGAGCGCGGTGTCATCGATGCGCCGCCAAAGAATCAGCAGGAACAGCGTAATCGCGACGAATGCCGAAAGCATGGCCTGGGTCAGGGCGCGAACGACTGCCCGGCCGGATTCGAGAATCTCCGATGCGCTACCCGCGACCTCGGGTGTGGCAGCCTTGACGCCGTCAACGAAGGCCGCCAGCGCGGCATTATCGTTCAGGTCGTCGCGCGGGAAGATCTGGATTCGCACGCGCCCATCGGCAGTGATCATCCGCTCCAAAATCGCGTCCGGCAACTTCTCCAGCGTCACGTGACCGGCAGACAGCGCAGCGTCCAATACCCTGAGCTGTTCTGGCAGGGTGCCGAGCATGCTGCTCTGGAGTGCTTCGATCTCCCGCGTCGAATCCGGGGAGTCCTCGAGTCTTTGTAGATAGCGATCGAGAGCAGGTCGGAGCCGGCTCGCACTCGCCACCAACTCCGACTGCTCGCCGGAATCCTGCAAGCGGCCGAGTTCGCGGGAGAGATCGACGAGCGCCTCCACCTGTTCCGCGAGCGAGGGGGGCGGAACCACGCCATCGGGCCCAGGAGGTGGCGCTACGAACATCGCAACGTCCTCGATGATGCCGAGCTTGTTTTCCTGATCGGCGGGCACGTAGTCTGACACGGTGACCACTCGCTCGACGACGTCGAGCGCTTCCAACCGCTCGGCGAGCCGCTGTGCGGACTCGAGGTTCGGCGCGACCGCGTTGAGCGACCACGGCGACGAAGCGCCCTTCTCCAGCAGCTCGTTGAAGGTTCGAACCGACTCGCTCGAGGGGTCGCGCACGTTGAGCGGATTGTTGTCGAAACGCGCCCTCGGCAGCAGCATGACGGCACCGATTCCCATGACCAGGGCGATGCCACGAATGGCCCGCGGATGGCGCAGCGGTAGATTCGTGAGGCTCGCGTTCGACCACGATACCGCCGCAGAGTACCCGCGACCCGCGGGAATGGGTCGAAGACTGAGCAACGCCGGAAGCAATGTCAGCGTGCAGAACAGGCTGATGAACATTCCGGTGCCCGAGATCAGACCGAGTTCCGCAACCCCGACGAAATCCGTCGGCACGAAGGCGAAAAAACCGATCGCGGTCGTCATCGCACAGAGAAAGATGGAGCTGCCCACATCCCGCGCGGTCTCTTGGAGGGCGACCGAATGTTCGAGTCCACTGGCCATGAGTTCGCGGTAGCGAATGCAGACGTGGATTCCGAAGTCGACGCCGAGTCCGATGAAGAGCACGGCGAAACAGACCGAGATCATATTGAGGTGCCCGATCGCGGCAGCCGTGAAGCCCGCCGTCCAGACGAGCCCCACGATCAGGGTCGCGAGTGTCGCGAGCACCATTCGAATGGAGCGGAGACCGAGGATCAGGACGATCGCAACGAGCACGAGCGAAGCGATTCCCGCCGCTACCGCCTGGGTTCGCAGCACCTCCATTTCTTCGAAGGAGAGCGCGACATCTCCCGTGATCCTCACCCTGACACCAGATTCTGGCGTGAAGCCGAGTTCGCTCACAATTCTGCGA
>SDBV01012022.1_pt1 | contig 11129 bp, 14 predicted proteins | sample 2277081 | NCBI WGS metagenome assembly SDBV01 (sample SAMN10402039, study PRJNA504765) | marine sediment metagenome | isolation source: marine sediment core GS10_PC15, 223 cmbsf | place: Arctic Ocean: Southern Knipovich Ridge | collected 2010
AAAAATAATAATTTTCAGTATAATATATTGTTATTTATAATTTTTCTAGAATAGAATCAATTTCCAATCACTCCTGTATGAAATCCACCACAACTGACATATCGCATATCGTTCATAACATTTGTTGGTTTTGGTCTTTCAGTTTTATCTCCCGTTCCTAACTGTCCATTTCCATTAAAACCAAACATAAAGAGTTTGTTATCTGTTGTAATCACTCCTGTATGATCTCCACCACAACTAACATACTTTATATCGTTCATAACATTTATTGGAACTGATCTATTTTGTGTATCTCCCGTTCCTAACTGTCCATATCTATTACTACCAAACATAAGTAGTTTGTTATCTGTTGTAATCACTCCTGTATGATCCCAACCACAACTGACATACTTTATATCGTTCATAACATTTGTTGGAACTAATCTCTTTTGTGTATCTCCTGTTCCTAACTGTCCAAATATATTATAACCAAACATAAAGAGTTTGTTATCTGTTGTAATCACTCCTGTATGATTTCCACCGCAACTGACATACTTTATATCGTCCATTACATTCGTTGGAAATATTTTATCATGTATATCTCCTGTTCCCAACTGTTCTTCGTCATTATTACCAAACATAAAGAGTCTGTTATCTGTTGTAATCACTCCTGTATGAAGTTCACCACAACTGACATACTTTATATTGTTCATAACATTTGTTGGAATTGATTTATTTTGTCTATCACCTGTTCCTAACTCTCCATTTTCATTATTACCAAACATAAAGAGTTTGTTATCTGTCGTAATTACTCCTGTATGAACTTTACCACAACTGACATACTTTATATCGTTCATAACATTTGCTGGAACCAATCTATTTTGTGTATTTCCTGTTCCTAACTGTCCTTTATCATTAAAACCAAACATAAAGAGTTTGTTATCTGTTGTAATCAATCCTGTATAAAATCTACCACAACTGACATACTTTATATCGTTCATAACATTTGTTGGAACTGATCTATTTTGTGTATCTCCTGTTCCTAACTGTCCATATTGATTATAACCAAACATATAAAGAGTGTTCATGGTGAGAATATCCCAAATACATTTAGGATTATTCAAGCAGTCTTGTCGTAATGAATCTGGAATCTTAATATCTCCAAACCTTTTATAGATTCTCCAATACCAAAACTGTTTGTTATTACATACTTTATCGTAATATCTTTTATTAGTCAAACACAGTGTCATTAGTTCTTGATTTGACAATTTATCTGCTATCTCCCATAATGGATCTTTCGGTATGTTTTCCATTTATCTATGATATATAATAAAAATATTTTTGAATCTTTAACCAAAAATATTTTTTACTTATTTAGAGTAATAGTTGAACTGTTAAAATAAAAACAATTTCTAAGACATGGTGATAGATGTTATCTTTGGTTCGGAACCGGTTAGATAAATCAATAAATCTCCGTCACAATGAAACAGTTTATTATCGTGATGGACAACTTCATTTACATCCATTTCGTAAACTGAATCTGGATAATCTCTAATTAAATCTAACCATGACCCGTCTTTACTCTCTGAAACGTATTTGTTATGTTTTTCAGACCAGGTAACTTTTTCACTATTCATATTGTTTGTATAACCCGTATAGAATACTGGATGTATTACGTCAGATCTTCCATCTTTTTTTCCTATAATTTCTAATTTGGCATAGAAAGTTCCGTTTGCCTCATATACAAACAAAAATTCATCTCCTTTTTCTTCTATTTCTTTTTCAGTCATTTAATGTTATATATATCTTTTTATATGTCTATAACTGATAATATAAATTTTATTATTTATTTATAACAATAAAATGATCCGGACTATATCTTTAGGTGATAAAAATATTAATTTGATAAAAGACCTGGGAAAAGGAACTTACGGATCTGTTTATTTAATACGTTTGGATGGGAAATTAAAAGCTATCAAAATAATTTCAAATAAAAAGAACGACGGGATTAGATCGCTTAATGAGATCGATATTATGTCTAAATTAGATCATCCCAATTTAGTTCAAGCAAACGGAATATTAGTAAGTATCGATAAATTTGTAACAGTGGGTATAATAATGGATTTGGCAAATACAGATCTTTTCAAGATGATAGAACGATCTGATTTTACAACAAATAAGAGATTTAAAGTTCTTTCAGATATAACTAACGGTGTTAAATTTTTGCACGATTCTGGATATATTCACTTAGATTTAAAACCGTCCAATATTTTAATATTCAGTAAAGGAAACGCTAAGATTACAGATTTCGGTTTATCTTATTTATTAGAAAACGGTAGTAAATATTTACCGTCTGAATTAGTAACTATAACTCACAGAGCACCAGAAATATTAAACGGTGAAAGAAAATATACGAAAGCTTCCGATATATGGTCGTTGGGAATCATATTTTTTCAAGTATTATCAGGGAAAATATCTTTATATAAAGATTTTGATAAAAAAACTATAATACGGACGAACATGTTATTGTTTGGAAAACGTAATATCGATAAAACTCTACATAAATATATAGTCGGACCAAATGTTATAAGTGTGATAAAACAGATGCTTGATTTTGATCCATCCAAACGTCCATCGGTCAATACTATATTGAAATTGTTATTTAATAACGTAATTGTAGAAGGAAAAGTAAAATATAGTTCTCCGTTGCCACCTAAATCTTGTGATATTATGTATTATTACGGATTTGATTTCATGTTGAGATTTGCGACTAAAATCGAAATAAAAACCGAAACGTTTTTCTTAGCCGCAGACATATATCAAAGATCTATTCACTATAACAGTTTATCGGGAAATAAAAAAGATTGGGCTAACTTAGTAATATTGGCCATAACTTCTATCTATATGGCCATCAAAATGATAGAATCTTTTGACAAAAATATTAAGAATATGTTAAGATTAATAGAAGAATTAAATGAAAAACTTATTAATAAATTAGCTGACAGTATATTAAAAACAGAAGCAGCGATAGTTCAATTATTTCGAGGTGTCGTATATTCAATTAATCTATTTACAGAAACAGAAGGATTAGACCGATTGATTTTTACTTTTAAATATTTACGAAACTGTTTTATGTATCATAAGATAGATTTAAACGAATGGTCTAAATCAAATCCTTCCGTATATCGTTCTAAATACATTAAATTCTCAGAATTCTTACCCAAAACAGATTATTACAAATCGGTTCATTCCAAAGAACAAGACGTATATATTAAGGATATGTATCAAACGGACAATAAATAATAAAATATTATTTATTTTAACAGTGACAGGTTATATATATATATCTTATAAAGATGATACCGGCAAAAAATAAGAATATATCTGTTTATGTTATATCATTTTCAAATTATATCCAAATCTAGTTTTCAGAAAAATAATTAACAGTTCTTCATCTTTTGATTCATATCATATATCATTTTATGGAATTTGGCTTGATATTCAGGAGAATATTCGTGTATATTTCTAGATTTTTCGTTATTTTCCATCTTTTCATCTGTAACAAAAAGACGATCCCACCATCCGTTTAAATCTTTTGTATCTACTTTTTGTAAAACGCATACTAACTTTCTAATATTATATTCGTTTGTTATATACCAAGTAGAATCGTCCGGATATATATCTTTTTCCAATTCTCCTTCTAAAACTGTACTGTCTTTAATTCTGATCTTTATATTTTTTGTACCAAAAGTAATAGATATATCTGATGATTTTATTTCTGGTTTTAGTTGGATAGATATTTCTGAATATTCGTGCGTTTGATTCCAATTATACATCTTTGTTCGATAATAACAAAGATTTAAACTTTTAATACTATTGTCTAAAATATGAATATTGCAATAGGTTCTGATCACATCGGTTACAACCTAAAAAACAAAATTGTAACATATTTGGTATCAAAGAAAGATGTTGATCTGGTAAAAGATATTGGTTGTGATTCTGATAAATCTTGTGATTATCCAACTTTTGCTCACGTTGTTTCTGAATTTTTACTTTATGAACCTTATCAGTTTGGAATCTTAATTTGTGGAACTGGACAAGGAATGGCAATAACATCCAACAAATACGATCATATTAGAGCAACTGTATGTTGGTCATCAGAAATTTCCAAATTAGCAAGAGAACATAACAATTCAAATGTTTTGTGTTTGCCTGCTAAATTCATAAATGAAGGGTGTGTTTATGATATCGTTGATACTTTTTTATATACACCTTTTTCTGAAGAACAGAGACATATTAAAAGAATATCAAAGATCAAACCCCGGGTAAAATAGGTCTAGCGGATCCTATATCACCATCATTATTTTCTGTGTTGGTAAATGTAGGAAGTGGTTGTAATTTATTTGTTACTATGGGTGAAGATATACCAATATATTGTTCACCTCCGTATCCTTTCAGTTTTGTTAAAGATACATCGACTCCAGGTTCACTGGATCTAATTAATTCCGATTCTAATCTACTCATAATTAGTTCTGTTTCAGTTTCTGTATTTTCTATAGATAAGGTTTCAATAATATCTGTTATAATTACTTTACGATCTGGTTGATAAATAGAATTGGGAGGTACATCTGACATAATATATTTCTCATATATATCTCTAAGAGGTGTAGGATAGTTTCTAATATCTTCTGATTTTTCTGAAGCTGTAAATTCCTTCGATAATTCAGCTATTCTATTGTCGTACATCTGTCTCGCTTGTTCTAAATTGATTCTATCTTCGTTATATTCTTTTAATATAGAAAAAGTTGCAATAGAAGCCTCGATAAAGTGACAGGCACCACATACCAACTGTCCAGGATCGTAATAAAAAGCAGACGATGTAATTTGATTAATGTTGGCGGCCTTTTCAGGTTTCATCTTCATTCTTAACCAAACAAAAAAGAAATCAACATGACGAACAGGTTTTGTGTGTTGATAAGCTTGATCATGAATTTCGAATTTATGATAATAACCGTTTCCAACTTTAGATTCCGGATTAAACCATATAGCGCTTTGACCTTGTTTTTTTCCTAATATATCTGGACATCTGTTAAGAAGTTTACTGACTTGATATACCCTTTGAACAGCTAGCAGATTATCCCATTCTAAATTCCAATTATTTGTATAAATCACAGCGTCTTCGGAAACTTTAGTGGTTTTGTCGTAATAAAATTTATTAACCGAACCTATCATCTGTTCATACGAATTCATTTTTATATATTAAACATATTTTAACATAAGTTTAAATGCATCTAATTAAGATAAAATGAATATATTTGATTTACCAGATGAGCTGATTGTACATATAATTTCTTGGATAACAGTCAAATCGTTTCAAAATTTATTATTATGTTGTAGATACTTATCTAAGTTTGGTCGGGATGAATATGTATGGAAATTAATTGCAAAACAACAAGCTTCCGATATATTCCGTTACAAACCGTTTCAAAAAGATTATAAATGGTTATGTTTGGCCAAAGTTTACGCTCGATGTGAAACGAACAATATGATTGTTTACGGAGAAATCAAAGATGGAATTGAAGAAGGTATTTGTATAACCATTGTCAAAAGAGGTATTCATATTTATTCTGGACATTTCATAGACGGAAAATTAGACGGATACGGTATATGTTGGAATAAATATTTTAAGTATGTTGGAATTTGGAAAAAGGGTGAGAAAGATTCTTATGGAACAGCTGAATATTTTGACGGTGATGTATATCAAGGAGATTGGAAAGAAGATGTGAGAACAGGAAAAGGTAAATATATATGGTCTACCGGTTCTTATTACAATGGAGATTTTTCGAATAACGAGATTGAAGGATGCGGAGTTTATATTTCAAGCAATGAAAAATATGAAGGAAATTGGAAAAAATCGATGAGACACGGAATCGGAGAGATAATTTGGAAAAGCGGCGATTCGTACAAAGGAGATTTTTCCTATAATATAAAATTTGGACAAGGTGTTCATATTTGGAAAGACGGAGGTGTATATAAGGGCGAATGGAACGAAAACAATCGTCACGGACAAGCGGAATCCACATTTGCCAACGGTGTCAAATACATCGGATCGTATAAAAACGATAAAAGAGAAGGAGATGGAATATTGTACTGGCCAGACGGTGATAGATATCAAGGAAAATGGATAAACGGCGATAGAAACGGCCCAGGAATACTATATTCAAAGGGAAAAGAAATAAAACAGATATGGACCGGAGAAATACACGGAATATATTCCAAAATAATTCCGCCAAAATATCCAGATTTATAAAAATTTTGAAAAAAGATATAAAAGAAAATATTTTTAACCAGTAAATAATGGTTAAAAATATCCACCAATTTATCAAAAATGCGGTTTTAAGGTTACTATCTTAAAATTAAATAATTGAAATAGTTTCTATATTTTTTATCTGATTTAAATGTTTAAAAAAGGAGATCAAGTTATTTATACTGATAACGGTGATAATTATCTTGTAGAGATTTATAGAGTATATGAGGGTTATTACGATCTATTATTGCCAGAAAAAAATGTAATGTTAGAATCGTTAGAACTGTGCGATATACAAACCAAACACAGCACAATATATATCAAAGGTGATAATGTGCTATTTAAAAAGAAGAATAATATGTATTTAGCAGTAGTATCAGATGTAGATATGATTGGAAAATCTGCAATTATCAGAACCGTACAAAGATATGTTTCTTTAGATCGTATAAGTCGTATATAATTGATAGTTTATATATTGTAAATGTAATATTTACAATATGGAAAATATACCAAAAGGCCCTTTATGGGTGATAGTTAATGAATTATCCAATCAAGATTTGATGAATCTATGTTTGACAAATAAAAGATATTACAATTTACTTTGCAACAATAAACAGTTCTGGTTTTGGAGAATATATAAAAGGTTTGGAGATATTAAAATTCCAGATTCTTTGAGAAAGGATTGTTTAAACAATCCCAAATGTATTTGGGATATCTTCACTATGAGTACTCTTTATATGTTTGGCGGTAATACATGGGGACAGTTAGGAACAGGAGAGTACGGATTGAATATGAAAAAATTTACACCAACAAATATTAAGAGCGGTATAAGGTATGTTAGTTGTGCTAAATCTCATACAGGGACGATTACAACAGATAACAAATTATTTATGTTTGGTCATAATCATTATGGACAGTTAGGAATAAAAGATAAAGGTTATAAATCGGTACCAACAAAAGTTATGAACAACGTACGATATGTCAGTTGTGGTGGATATCTTACGGGAGTAATCACAACAGATAACAAACTCCTTATGTTTGGTTGTAATGACTATGGACAGTTAGGAATGGGAGATACACAAAATAGATTAGTTCCAACAAATATTATGAACAATATAAGGTATGTCAGTTGTGGTGGATATCATACCGGGGTAATTACAACAGATAATAAATTATTTATGTTAGGTTATAATGAATATGGACAGTTAGGAACGGGAGATGAACAAAATAGATCAACGTTAACAAATGTTATGAGTAATATAAGGTATGTCAGTTGTGGTACATTTCATACAGGAATTATTTCAACAGACGACAAACTCTTTATGTTTGGTAATAATAGATATGGACAGTTAGGAATAGGAGATATACAAAACCGATTGATGCCAACACATGTTATGAACAACGTGCGATATGTTAGTTGCGGTTTATTTCATACAGGAGTGATTACAACTGATAATAAGCTCATTATGTTTGGTCGTAATGACTATGGACAGTTGGGAATAGGAGATAAAAGCGATACAACAAATGTTATGGATAACATACGATATGTCAGTTGTGGAGGAGAACATACAGGAGTGATTACGATAGATAACAAACTATTCATGTTTGGTTGGAATAAAGATGGACAGCTAGGAAAAACTAGTGAAAAAAATACACCTATTGAAATAATGAAAAATATAAAAAAAAATATAAAATATGTTAGTTGTGGTAAAAATTATACAGGGATAATTTCGGAGTAATTTAAATTGGCAATCTTTCACGTATTTTTTTGTATATTTTCGGATAAGACTGTTGAATATGCCATCCTAACACATAAAAAAACTTATCTGGATCTCCTGTAATTTTGTGTTCGTTATTTTTAGTCTTAAATACGTCGTATACATAAGATCCGACCATACACGTTTTTATCGTATCTTTATCCATTTTAGAAATAAATGTAAAACCTTAAAACAGTAATTATATTAATAATTACTGTGATGAATTAAACGTATTATCCAAACTTGTCTGTAATCTTTCTGTGATTCTGTTCATGATACAATTTTTATAAAATATAGATGTACGATCAACTCGGTTGATGACTTCTTCTATTTGATTTCTTAGATTGTGTAATACAGTACTTAACTTATTTATATCTCGTACTTTTAATATTCTTTTAACAACTTCATCTATGGTTGTATTTTTAAACCACCGTTCCAATACGGAAAACGGAATGATCTTTTTATCTGTAGTTAACATATTTGGATCGTAAAAACTTACTGGATATACAGTTCTTTTGGATTCTCGTAAGATAATACTTGAATTAAAAGACCGTGTTACACCCAATAATTCTCTGAACGCAAATATTTCTTGTATCTGTAAAACGAGCAAAGGTGTGAAAGTATCTATTTTGTTCAAGTTTAATTCTTCCTTGATATAACCTTCACCTGTTCTTGCACATTTGATCAATAACATCGTTCCGTTTTTATACTTTAATCGATGTGTTCCTAATTTTTGTAATCCAAAAATAGGCTTTAATTCGTCTATAAGACAAGACGTACTATATTTACAGCTTCTTGCTATACATACTTCTTCAAATATGTTGTCATCATATTCATATTGGATCAACCAGTACTTAATTTTATTATATTTTGTTTCATAAATATCTGCATTCGATAATAAACTAGAAATATCGGAACCGTCCCATGAAAACATTATTTGAAAATATTATATCAAGATATAAGCGTATTTATATCTTATCATTTTTGATATTTTTGAGACGACATTCAAATATTCCATTTGATATAACTTTAACAATAACTTAATGATACAAAGTTAAATATTGTATTAATTTGACATATGCAATTATGAATCTAAACAGTGATTGAAAAGATTTTTCAGTGGCGATGCTTAATCCAAACTCAATATTTGTCTGTTTCATTGTTGGATTAAGAATACGAGTTTCAGTAAACCAGTAGCACCAAGCAATGCAAAACCCCCCTTTATGATTTATCGCTTCTTCGAATGATTTAACGGCAGACTCATTTTCTTGAATTCCGACATAGGGACAATTTTCGAAAGTTTTTGGCAAATATGTTAATTTCAACTTTTTAAAAAGTTTCACTAAATCTTGTTCTAATTTAGCATCATCCAAAATTGGACTAAAAAGTCCGGTAACAGTACTCAAAGGATTATCATCATCGTGGTAATTGCGGTTAAAAAAAGAAAAGATCGCTTGCATTTACCTTTATAAAAATCATTGCATTTAAAACAAAAATCATTATTTATTTAATCGTTTTTCATTTCTAGTCCTTGCATAATATCTGTAATCAGTGTTCCAACAATTGTAATACTATATTGAGACATGATTTCTTGAAGTTCTTCTTTGACATGAACTATGATTCTATCTTTATTTTCGTATAATGATATTTTAGGTACACTGGATCGAACACTGTTCAAGATATAAGCCTTGATTTGTCGCTGTAATTATTTGGAGTTAAAAATTATTTATAATGGCAATCTGGACAGTATTTATTGTCAATCATACAATCTAGACACATGTTACATCCACATATTGAACACGTTTTAACACATCGTTCACAAAATCTTTCAGAACCACACCAACAGTTTTCCTGGCAATTAATACATACATTGTCTGTAGCACATTCCCAACATGATTCGAGAACTATTTCGTTATATTCATCACACCAATTACATTGGGTCATTTTGTAGTCAATGTAATTTTTTAATTTAATCATTATTGTAAAATCAAATAAAAAAAGAAAGAATATATATAAATGGGTAAGATATGGATAAATACCATGTTAGAAGACAAATATATTATTTGTGACTCTGATTACGTTAAAAGTATTACTAATGTTTATTTATTTAAATTCCTAAACAAATGTAAACATAGTTTTGTAGATCAATCTACCACTCTGAAAAAGATTCTCCAGAAAGTAGAACAATTTAAGTATAGATCTATTATTTTATTTCATCTGTCTAATAATACATTTAAACAAGAGCTTCAACAAAAATATACTGTATATGATTGTGGTAATGATCTGAATAAATTTTCTATAGAGATGTCGTTGATGTCTAGGAGAGATTATATTATAGCTCACAGATTGTGCAAAATTGTATCTGAACTGTTATTTAAATATAAGATTAATTATACTGCTACTGGAGGAACTAAAATAGGAATTTTGCGAGATAATAATCTACTTCCGTGGGATTGGGATATAGATTTTGTTATACTGGATACCAAGGAAAATATCCTAACAGCAGAATTTTTAAAAGATCTACACGATAATAATATAACTATACTGGACAATAAACCTCTGCCCAAAGATTTTAAAATTAGATTCAAGAACTACTCATCATTGGATTTTTATTTAGACATGTTATGTACCAGAACCAAAGTAGTATCCAATAAAAATATTCAAAAGTATATTTGTCATTCCTATCCAGTAGATATTTCTTTAGATCATCCGTTAGAATGGAAAGAATGGAAAGAATATATTAAAAGCGCTTATTTTTATTGTTATTTAGTATTAGATTATATGGGACAAGAGAAATATTCAAGAGAAGGAGTTAAAATATATGAAGAATTGACTAACCATAATAAATTTAAAATATCAGAATATCGAAACTATTTAAATAGTGTATTTGAGAGATATGAGTTTATATTATAAAAATATAATAAAAATAATGAATCTTCCTACCGATATTGTCAGATACGCTTTAGAATTTTTAGACGATGAAAATCTGGCAAAAGCGTGTATGTCAAGTCCAGAGTTTTCAAAAAAGATATGCAATAGTAATTTTTGGTTGACAAAGATCAAAGAGAGATTTCCCGAACTGATAA
>SDBV01012023.1_pt1 | contig 11129 bp, 21 predicted proteins | sample 2277081 | NCBI WGS metagenome assembly SDBV01 (sample SAMN10402039, study PRJNA504765) | marine sediment metagenome | isolation source: marine sediment core GS10_PC15, 223 cmbsf | place: Arctic Ocean: Southern Knipovich Ridge | collected 2010
CGTTTACACTCACCAACGCTATGGCAGTGGCAGTCCAAATGTTCCCCGCCTCGCCTGCCACACCGGCGAATCCGGTGCTAGTGATAGTCTGACCAGCAACGCCGATGTTTTGAATCTCGCCTTGGCTGCTCATGTCGACGTTGCCGGTAATAACGTTGGCCCCGACGTCGAACGTGGCAAGCCCCGAAACGTCCAAAGTGCCCGGCAGGTCAACGTTGTCGGTCCACTCGACGCCGGTCCCCGCTGCATCCGTTTGGAGAACCTGGCGCGCAGCGCCGTCGGCCAGTTGAGCGACCGGAATCTCAGCCGCGAACGCCGTCACGCCCGTCGCGTTGATCGTGATGACGCCCGAGACGGTTCGGTTGTCCCAGGAGTCCACGCCGTCCCAGATGAGGATCTGTCCGGCGGCAGGGGCGACGATGTTCATGTCGGCCAGTTCGTCTAGGCTGAGGTCGGCTAGACGAGCTATCGGTTGACCAAATGTCGGAAGGGTCATGTCCTATCCTCCCTTCGAGGCCTTGACAATCGGTTGGGCGAATTCGGGCGGAGTCGGAACTTGAACCGCCCTCAAGATAACCTGTCCGAACTTGGGCTTTGCCATGCTACCCTCCGATCACCTGGCCGGTGTCGCCGACTGGAAGCCTTGCGCATCGGCAGCCCAAATGGGTCGAAACCACAGGCCGGGGGCCTTCGTTCGTTGGAAACCTCTGGCCATTCAGCGGGATGCAGATGCTCTCAACGTGGGCATCTTCCACCGTCTGCCACTCTTCGATCAGTATACCAGCCGAATTATGCGCCAATCGGTTCCCCTCGTCAAATACGCGGGTCGTTTCATTCACGGCGATCAAGCGCGCCCGGTCTTTGCCGAAGGTCGGCTCCAGCGCCTTCACCAGGTCGGGGAAGCCCTGGGAGCCGAGCCCGGATTCCTGCCACGTGGTGATGGCTCGGCGCAGGCTACGCTCCGTGCTGCCCTGGAGTTGTTGCCACCAGTTCGTCGTGAACGTTTCGGAAAAGTCCAGCACTTGAGCGTTCACGAGGGCGAAGTCGACAGCCACACCGATCTCTGCGTTGACAGCGGCGGCAGCGTTGGCCCCGGTGGTTGCCGCAGGCCCCAAAACGGCCTTGGCTTCGGCCTCGAACGCATCCCAGAACTGTTCGTCTCCCAGGATGTCTTCGGGGGACTGCTTTCGCCCGAACCGAGGGACCCTAATCCCCTTGGATTCGGCCGGGAGACCCATGACGCGGCGAGCTCGGCGGAATGCTCGGGCCAACACTTCCGCCATGTCGCCCTCGAGAGATTCCTCCATATCCAGCCGCTCAGGCTCGGCGAAGACTTCAGTCAAGTCGTCGTCGGCCTTCGCCTGGTAGCCCGGCGGGTGTCGACGTCGACGACGCTTGCGCGGGCGCCTACGGGCCTTCTCTGCCCGTTCAGCCGTCCGAACGCCTCCAGTGTTGCCCGAGGTGGGTGTGGTGGTCGGGTCGTTCTGTTCCGCCACCACATCTGGAGTCAGGTCGGTTCCGGCCTGGATCGCGGCGAAGACCTCTTTCGAGATCATCCCCGCGTCGAGGAGTTGTTGTCGCGCCGCCTCGGGCGTCAGGATGGTCGACTCAACCAGAGTGGCCAGCGTCTCCGCTGTCGTGTTGTCTAGCTCAGCCTGTTCCTGGTCGGCCTCCACGTCCTGTTCGTCGTATTCAAATAGCACGTTGCTCGGGAGCACACCTTGGAAGTTCATGACGTATTCGATGCCGCCCATCCAGGTTGCCGGGCCCTTGCCGCGCGACTTCGAGTGGAGGACTTCGGATTGCGCCGAGGTGCCCAGGTTGCCTCCGGGCAGTGGGGCGAAGTCCTGATAATCGGCTCCGAGACCCAACGCGAGTTGGGTGATGTACCACTTCATGAACTGCTCGAAGTCGAACCCGTCCGGGATCGTCTTGAGGTCAATGGTGTCAACCGAAACGGTCGCGGTGGGATCGAGCGAGCCAACTATGAGAGGGATGATGAACCGGGTCATGCCGCGTTCGGCTTGGGTCGTTTTGTGCTGTTCGTTGGCGTCCGAGATCATCTGGGATGTGACGCCGCCCACCAGGTGGATGGCGTTCGGATTGTCGCCGCTGATCTTTTCCCGCTGGTAGATGTTGATGTCCCGGAGGATCTGGGCGGTCCGAAGGATCCTCGAGACCGCGCACATCTGCATGCCGAACATCGAATCGACCGGAGAGGGGAACTCCGTCAACATCTGGACCTGATACCACTTGAGGTTGTGCATCCGCCCCTTGCGGTCGGTGTAGATCACGGGGGTCAAAATGTCCCCGGTGCGCCGGCATTTGCCCGCGTCCAGATGGGACAGGCCCACGACTGCCGCATCGGGCGAGTCAGTCGCCCGGATGGTTTCGAGAAACGCGCCGTTGTCCTGGGTCAGATAGTCGATGCCAATCTTGGTCATGAGCGACTGCCAGCCGCGCCCAAAGTCGCTCGTCTGCAACATGCGCTGGGTCGCCGCGACGGTCTCTGGTGAGCCTTCAAGCGTCCAGTTGAAAGCGGCGTTGCGGGTGACGATGGAGTAGAGCGCGGACGCGAGGTAGGGCTCGGTGGGCCAGAATTCACGGAGTTGTTGGTCTCGAACTCGTGGGTTGCGGCCCCAGGGGGTGAAGGAGTCCGCGACGGAGGCGAGGTTGAGGATGAGCGAGTCGCCACCCGCCGTCAGTGCGTTGACGTTGCCTGCTGGCTCCTGGACGGAACGGCGGATTGCCTGGGTGACATCGGGCGTCGTCATGCTGGATGACCTCCGCCTCAAAGTCTACCACAAAGCAAAAGGGGCGAATGAGAAGGATCGACTCCACTCAAACGCCCCAATTGCCAGAGAATGACGATGCCATAACGTCAAGAACAGTGTATCACACTCGCTCAAGTGGCCTCTAGTCGATCAGCCCGTAGGCCCGCAGAGCCCCTAGGAGGCGTTCCACCTCGCTTCTCAAGTCTTCCAAGATCATCTGACTAACGTCGGGGAATGCCAGAGGGGTCAGCACCGGAGGTTGCCCATTGAACCCTACGGGACCGCCAACGGCCATCCCGCCAAAATTACGGAACTTGATCTGCAAGTCTCCCGTGATGGTGAAGGGGGTGTTTGTGCCGTCAAAGCGGAGTTTACTCTCGGCCTTTGACCCCAACTCGAGAGCGCCCTGCACCTGCTCTGTCCGGTATAGGCGGAGCCCGCTGCCATCCAATCGGGACATGAGGACGGGGCGCCCGTTCACCCGAAGATAAGTCTCCAGGTGGGCGTCGGAGCCATTCGCGACGATGTCCCTCAGGACCCATCGTTGACGACCGTAAAGCACGCTTCTTCCTGCGCTGTTCTCCCCATATACACTCAACCGCAGCAATTCATCGCCCGGTGCGGGAGAGGGCGAATCATGGCGGAAGTCCAGTTGAATCCCCGTTGACAACCCCGCGTCGTTGTAGAACTCCACAGCGGTGATGTCCCCTATCTCCGCAAAGGCCAGACGCCGACGAAGCACTCGGCTTCGGTCAGTGGTTTCCAGAATCCAATGGTTGTCGCCAGACCCACCATCATAGATGCGAGAACGACCGTCACCAAAGTATATGCCGGACGGAGACGGAGATTGCGCTCCGACAACATCCGACGCAACGACAATGATTAGGACGACGATAACTGCCCACAAAGGCCACCTTGTTATGCTGTGGCGCGGCCAGATGAGGCGGTTCATACCGGCCCCATCTGGCTCACGCGCAACCGCAACCCCGCCAGCCGCTGATCCTCATCATCCCAAGTTCTCACGATTCGAGCGCACGTGCCGCACATCCTCACTGGACCGTTGTGAATGGCGAGATCCTCGGTCGCGACTCCAGAGCAGCCCGCGCAGGGGTTGGTCTCAAAGGTTGGCAGTTCCCTGACAAGCAAGGCTTCATAAAGCGCCACGGCTATCGCATCTCGCTCTCTGAGTGCCCACGCCGCGACACTCCATCTTCGCCAGTTGAAGTCGTGGAGCACTGGCGGCATCCCGTCCGCGACCATCCTGGCCCGTGCCGCCTCGATCTCGTCAAGCCGCTCCACTTCGGCTTCTTCCACTCGGCGCAAGGCCCGTGTGTAGAACCTGTTAATAGCTTGTTCGGGGGTCATCGTGTCTCCTTCCTCAATCTCGCAACCGCCCGGCCAATCGCCCGCCGGACAGCCTCATCCACGATCCCATACTCCGCCCCAATCTGGTCGAACGTCCACCGCTGGTTGTATCGCAGGAACAGCATCCGGCGGCTGCGCTCGGTGACGATGCTCAGGGCGCTGTCGGGTAGCCCGACGATCCAGGCTCGCTCGTTCTCGTTCAGGCCGCGGGGACCTCGGGGGGTCAATGCATCACCACCAAGACGATGACGCCCACCCAGTTTCCGATCAAGAAGCCCACGCCGATTTGTAACGTCAATAAGGTTTTTCGTTCGTACTCAGTCATCGTTCTCGCCTCTCTCCGTGTAATAGACATCGCATTCGCACGGCTTCACTCCCACCATCTGGCGCACGCCATCCTCTGTGACTGTCTCGTACAACTGATAGCCGCCGAGGCACCAGCCACGGACCATCTCGTGGTCGACCTTGGAATGGTTGCAGTTGGCGCAGGGGCTAGCCATTGCTCTCACTTCGGACGAAATAAGGGTCAGGCGGAGGAACCATCGAAAGGCCGCGCGACCGCCAATACTCTGGTCCGTGCTCGATGCATAGCGAGTCGCCACGGATGATGTAGGCCATCCGATCATCGCAGAACCACTTCGCGTTCGGGTCGTCTCCGACCAGCCACGAGCACCGGGGGATCGGCACAATTTCGACCGAAGGGACTGCCGTGATCTGGATGCCATCAAAGGACGGGAGACCTTGATCGCCATCATTCATCATCGCTCTCACCTCTCCCGCCCACTCTAACACAACCCGGTGGATTGGGTCAAGATTGGTGGTATGATGATCCTGTCAATGTCAAAACAAGTGCACGAAACGCGTCGATAGCGTACCGAAGGAGACGACGATGGCACACACAGAAGGACCATGGAAGCAAGGCGAAGGAACCGATGCAGACCGGTGTATCGTTCTGGATAACGACGGGAATAACTCGCGTGGGTAATTGGGCCAACGACAACGAGAGCGGCGGAGGTCACCCCCTCAGCGAATAGAGGACGCCCGACTCATCGCCGCCGCGCCGGACCTGCTAAAGGCGTGCCAAGAGATCGTGACACTCATGCACAGCAGAGACATAACGATCAAACCCGTCTATCCCGACCGACAGCCCGATCCTCACTTGATGCTCGAAGCGGCTATCGCGAAAGCCATGGGAATCGGCGCCTAGTCGATATTCAGCCGTAGCAACTCGGCGGACGCCATGCTCAAACACACGGCGAGGTCGATTTTTCTCCCGCTCGACTTCTTCACCAACCGCAACCGCGTCTCTTCGTTCGCCGCCTGCTTCGCGTTGGCGTTGGTCAGGTGCTCCCGGAGATCGAGGTTCCCATCGTGCCGGATGCGCCGATGGGCGATCAACGTCTTGAGCGCCGCGTCCGCCTTCAATCGCTCCTCGCCCTGGCTAAACGGTCTGAACCACGCCACGCCCTCTTTCTGGAGCCGAGTCGCCATGTCGTGGAGCTGGTAGGGATCGTAGGCCACCTCAGTCACGTTGAAATGCTCGGCGAACAAACGGACGGCCGCTTCGGGCTCGGCGAAATCGATCGCTCCGCCTGGCGGAGGCGTCCACTTGCGGACAGCCCTGACGATCAAACCTGGCGGATTCAGCACGTCGGGATCCCGCGATACCGCGATGAAGCCAAAGCAGTCACCCGTTACGCCGGCGTCAAGCGCGATCACCATGGGGGTCTTATCGCCCGGAATCAACGGGATGGCCACCTGGATCGCCGCATCCCACCACTCGATAGGAATGAACTCCGATTCGGCTGAGACCCAGAGATTCTGATGTAGCCGAAGCATCTGGCTGTCGGTCTGCCTCCCGGACTCGGACGCATAATACCGGGCCCCATTCTCGCCCAACTGCCACGGCATTCGACGGCCTTCAACGCCGCTGTCCCAATAGGCGAAGGTTCTGGTCCGTTCGTTGACCCAGCACGGAACGGGACTGTCCGGGTTGGGAGCCTCGGCGAAGGCGGTCAGATCGCCCAACTCCCCCGCGGTGAGCTGTCGTCCCTCGAGCACCACGTTCTGGTACAGGTTCCACAAGAGTTCCGACTCGCCCTCGTATCCGGCGTACGTCTCGATCCACTGAACGCTGTCCGGGCGGGTTGGGCTCGGAGCCATCTCAGCCCAGAAGCGCAGGTCGCCCACGTGGGTGAAGCCCCAGAGCTCGGTCCAGACGACCAGGATCGGGTTGGCGCCCGCCTCGCCTTTATAGTCGGTCGCGATGGCCTTCACCGTTGTGCCCGTGGTCAGGCACCGCGCCTCTTTCATCGTCGTGGTCCAGCGGCCCGGGAGCGTCCCCTTGGACCGGCTGAACCCCTCGGTGAGCTCGATGGAGTGGCTGAGTTCGCGAAAGGCGCGTTCCTGAGCTTGCTTGGCGTCGTTCCCAACACAGAGGATCTCGCCGTACTTGCCCCAGGTTTCGCCGGCCCACCGGGCGACTAGACCCGCAATGGTAGTTTTGCCACTCTTCTTTGGGGCGCTCCAGATGCCCGTATCCCACTGTAGACGACCGTCGGAACCTCGCTGGAAGAAGTACCGGAGGACCGCTTTCTGATGAGGCATGAGCACGATGGGTTGCTCGGTGTCCTCGATGATGAAATGGTTCTCAGCCCAGGTGGCGACGTCACGGCGTTCCTTCTCCCGCAACAACGCCTGGTAGTTGAGGAGGTCCGCCATTTGTGGATGATTCAAGGCGTCCTGCAACGCTGAGGAGGATGTCGAGGTCGGCATCGGAGAGCTTTGAGTGGTCAACCTTGACCTCCTGGTCTATCTCGATAGGAGCGCCGTCCTTACCGGTGAACTCGTGGCGTTCGACGAACATGCCGAGATGCTTCCCGAGCTGGTCGAGAGCATGTTGCTTGTCGGCCAGTTTGAATCGGACCGTGCCGCCATCTCGGGTCTTCGTCTCACTGACCTCGACCACAACTGCCGACGCTCCCTCGGGCAGGTCTTCGCTCCGAGTCAACTTGATTCCGTCCTCGCCCCAGGTGGCGTATGTGGACATGTCGGCAAAGGCAATCTTGGCATACTCGCGAACCACCATATCGGCGGTGATTTCGGTGCGTTTGATCTGCCGCTCTTGGCCTTTTGCGATGGCACATTGAATCTTATCAAGACTTAATAGTCGGGAAGCAGTGGCTTCGGCAGACCGTTCCGAGTATCCGGCGCGAATGGCCGCAAGGACACCAACGAAGTCAATGAGGTACTGCCGAACAAACCCGGCTTGCATCGGGTATATCTTTTCGGACTGCCTACTCATCGGTCACTGCGCGCACTCCACGAGTTTCTGCCAGAAGCCCCATGCCACCGCGAACATGCCTGCGCTCAACGCAACGGAACACACGACGGCCCAGAACCACATCGGCAAGCTCTCCAGCCAACGGTCAATTCCAGTGTCGGTCACGCCTCAGAATCCCTTCAACCCAGCCTGGGTGTCTCACCCAACCCCGACAAACCGCACTCGCGAATCCGGCGTCGAGCTCGGCGTTGGGGTTTTCTTTTGGTTGCTCAGTTTATCAGTTCCTCACCGCCGGGTCCCACAGTACGTAGAGTTCGACCAGAGACGGCCAGAGTGCCACGAATCGCGCTCGATGGCTGATCCGATTGTACTCGAAGAATCTCATTTCCCTCTCCAAAACAAAAACGCTGAATCCATAGGGTGCCTGATCCACACCCCACGAGATCAGCGATTGCCCATACTCTAACCGCGTCCGGGCCCGTTGTCAAACAGATTGGGCACCTGTACTTAGACGATTGGGTGCCTCCACCCACGACCTATGCCCATTACTGGCCCTATAGTTGTAGTTGTAACGACCAACCACACGCACCGGAGGAGACAGACAATGAATGACCGTATAGCTGAAATGATAGCAACGTTGGACAAACGACACGAAGCAACAAGCGTGATGGCAATCAATGATTCGCTCTACGGATACGCAATCCGCAAACTGCCAGGCACTCGCCTGTACCCTATCCAATACCGTATCACAGTCAAGGAACCCCTCGCTTTCGCCAAACTCAAGAACTAGCCAACGCCCAGCCTAGCTAGTCTGACGAGCCCCGATAGCATCGGGACGAAACGCCCACCGCGGGGCGTCACTAGCAAACCCTGAGCAACGGAGATTGACAATGACCGCAAAAGAACTATCCGAGGTCATCGGAAAGACAGCCACCTATGCAACCGGTTCCCTGAGCTTCGAGGTGATCGTGACGGACACGAAGATGTCCTACGGGCACATCCGTTACGAGATTAAGCCTAAGTCGGGCTCTGGCACAGCGTGGGTCGAGACCCTGATATTCGACAATTAGCCATCCCTGAACGAGGAGAATGACATGACCACTGCGCCGAATCCCAGCCACCACGCATTGATTGCCAACCACGAGCCGTCCGGCGATATCTACATACTCGATCTGCAATGCGGCCGCGTGATTGGCGTCGCGGGACCATACACCCAGACACAAGCCGACGCCATCAACATGGTCCCCGCCCTCGCGATCGCTCTCGACCAGGACCGCGACGACGACGATATTGCATGGGCGGACCAACAACTGTGGCGCCCCTGGTAACTAACCCCAAGCACGAAAGGACCGACACATGCCGGGCTACGAAGTACAGGAATTCAACGGTGTCGTCACCATCTACAGGGTCGCAAAAGGCGAGGACGGGTGTACTTTCCGTGAAGCAAAGAAGTGGGCTCTGGAAGAGATCGACACCCTCTACGAAGATGCGAAAGCGGACATCAACGCGATGGTCGCACCTGACGCCGAGGCGCTAGACGCCTAACCCGCCGCCACGAGCGTACGACGAGAGCCGTGCGCTCCCTCGGCTGGCTAGACCTGAGCACAGGAGAAAACGATGGCGATTTGCCTCAACTGCCACCTGGAACCGGTGAACGATGAAAAAGAGCAATCGGATTTATGCTCCGAAGCTACGGGCATGAACGACGGCATTGGATGGCGCATCGATCTCTGCCAACTCCACGCCTCCGCGCCCGCCATGCTGGACGCGCTCAATGCCGTTAACCGTGTTTTGGAAGGACAGATGTTGCCCGGCCCGATCTACCTGTCGATTGAAGAAGGGCATGCGATCAAAGCTGCCATCGCCCAGGCCACCCAGTGACTGGCCGCACCCACATGCGAGCTCGTAGCCTGGCCCTGTCAGAGGACCGGAGCCGCCGGGTCGACGTCACGGCATGCGGGAAGGAGTTTCCGCTGTACTCGCCGCTGGTGACGGCTCACGAGGACCGGACGACGTGCCGAGACTGCCGAGAGGAGATTGACATTGATCGTCAATACAGGGTTCAGGCCCAGCCGGTGTGAGGGGATGTACTGGGGCGATGAGTTTGTGCCGTGCGCGTGGAGTAACCTCGCGACAATATGGATCGTTCTCTATTCTCGCGATGGCATCCCCGAGGTGGAGGACGGATACAGAGCCAGGGCTTTGTGCCGTCCGTGCATTGACACAATAAATTCGAGTGCAATACGGCTCGAACTCGACATCCACACGAACGAGGTGCTCTGATTGGGGTCGGGCAGGACTCGAACCTGCGTTTGCGAGACATCGCCCGTGCTCTGCACTCGGAGCTGCCGACCCCATGATTGGCGAGCCGCCGAGTCGAACGGCTGACCGCTGGGCCGGACTTTCACCGACCCAGTCGGCGCTACCGGCTCCCGCCCCATGTTGGCGACACCGGGCCGACTTTCACGGCTGGCGCGATGACTATGCCCTGTTCGCCCCGCTCGACGCAGGCCTGTTAACAGCGAGAACACCTACGGCTTGCCCGATGCCGCCAAGATCATGATAGCACAGGATTGACCAGACGGCAATGTATAACTAACCCTTGACAAGCGGTGCATAGCGGTATAACCTTGGGTTGAATCAGATGGGAGCGGAGCATGCGTTGGCGCTTGATTGAGGACAGTATCTACAGCGGGATCCGCCATACGGATTACCCATTGCATTACGAAGGGGTCTACGCAACGTTCGGCGAGGCCAAAGCGGCGCTCGTAGAATACCTGCGCGCTCAGCGTGACATGTATCGTTATGCCACACAAGACGCACACGCGTTACGAGCATCGGACATCACGGGGAAAAGCGACTGAGAAGAGGTGAATATGACGACCAACACTAGGCCCGAGTGGGTAGACCGGGTCCGGGTCCGGCTCAACGAGCTCGACACGACCTGGGGCAAGATGGCTAAAGGGATCGGCGTCTCGGACGGCCTGTTCAGCCGGGCGAAGACGGGCAGCATCCCGCTCTCAGCCCGCGTCCGCCACGACATGGCGATTTGGTTGCACCGGACTGAGGTTGAGTTGTTCGAAGGGGGCAAAGGGGGCAAGTGATGACATCGACGCAAGAAAAGCGGCTCCGAATCGTTGATCCATACCTCGACCACGTTCCGCCCGAAGCCGCGCGCGCCAAGCCGGTCGAAGTGGACGGCATCACCTTCGTCTTTGAACGTGGGAAATGCGGCGTGCACTGTCACGGTTGGTGGTGGTATTGGCACCGATTGGCGTACGGATTGACTCACAGGGTGCGCGACGGGATCGAGCAACAGGTGCGAGTCTGCCCAGAGCATGGCGAACCCTTCAGTGTTGGCGAATTCCTTGTGAGCGATACAGTGCAGAGAATCTTGGCGTCTCGCCGGAAAGCTCGCGCAGAGGAAGCTGAGGCCGCGAAGGTCCGACGCGTCGAAAAGGCAGGGCCTGCCCTCCTGTCGGCGTGCCAAGAGATCGTGACACTCATGCACAGCAGAGACATAACGATCAAACCCGTCTATCCCGACCGACAGCCCGATCCTCACTTGATGCTCGAAGCGGCTATCGCCGAGGCCACGCTATGCTAACCCACTGCGCCTGGCACTCTGAGCCGCCGGATACCGGAGAGCCGGTTAGCTCTGGGATTTGCCCAGCCTGCCTCGACACCCTGATTACCGACCACAAGAT
>SDBV01012024.1_pt1 | contig 11129 bp, 8 predicted proteins | sample 2277081 | NCBI WGS metagenome assembly SDBV01 (sample SAMN10402039, study PRJNA504765) | marine sediment metagenome | isolation source: marine sediment core GS10_PC15, 223 cmbsf | place: Arctic Ocean: Southern Knipovich Ridge | collected 2010
TTATTTTAACTTATAGCCACATATTGGTGGCCATAAATTTCCGTTTAAAAGATAAATGAGAAGATAAATGAGAATAATTGCTGATTACACGAACTCGATGTTCGAGACTGTCATATACTTACTGCACGCTGGCTGTTTGCATCCGTGTAATTTGACGCGCAGAGACTTCCTGAACATCAGGCTGGCTCACCAGATCTGCGAGTGAAATCCCCTGTAAAAAACCATAGATTCGGTTGCTCAGCTGTTCCCACAACTCATGGGTCAAGCAACGCTCATCGCCATTGCAGTTGATCTTGCCACCGCAACGTCTGGCGTCAATATTTTCATTGATGGCAACAATAATGTCGGCCACAGTCGTATCTTCGGGCTTATTGGCAAGATTGTAACCACCACCGGGGCCGCGCACGCTATCGACCAGACCGCTGCGCCTGAGTCGCGCGAATAGCTGTTCGAGATAAGACAGGGAAATACCCTGTCGTCGGGCAATTTCCGCCAGAGTGACCGCACCCTGATCAAAGTGCAGCGCCAAATCCAGCATTGCCGTTACAGCATAGCGTCCCTTGGTCGTTAGTCTCATAGTTCTTCACCTTGTTACCATGTTATGGTTGCGACAATTCTACATTCCTGACAAATTTAGTCAAGTATTCCGTTCTTCTTCTTTCCCTTCTTTTTCGGTGTGTTTGGATTTTTGTTCAGGGACATCTGTTTCGTCACCCAGGTGGTGAACGTCAAGCTCGGGTAGCGCCACATCCGCCAGTTCGACACCTGACTGTTTTAATGCACGACAGATCTGCTCCAGCTTGCCATCAAGGGCGTGCATATGATCGAGCATGACATCCACTGCATTGGCTACCGGATCCGGCATGTCAGCGGTCTGGCCATAGGCGTCGAAGCCGATCTTGGCCGCCATCTTGCGCCGTTGCTCAGACTTTTCATCGTCATGGGGAACCACGATGCGCCCGGGAATCCCGACCACAGTGGCACCGGCGGGTACATCCTTAACGACAACAGAATTGGATCCAATGCGAGCGCCGTCTCCAATAATAATAGGCCCCAGCACTTTGGCCCCAGCACCAACGACAACATCGTTACCCAGTGTCGGGTGGCGCTTCTCCCGCTGCCAGGTGGTGCCACCCAGCGTCACGCCATGATAAAGCGTGCAATCGTCACCAATCTCGGCGGTTTCGCCGATCACCACACCCATGCCATGATCGATAAAGAAGCGATTGCCAATAAGCGCGCCTGGGTGAATCTCGATACCGGTCAACCAGCGCGTTAACTGCGACAGCACGCGTGCAATCAGGCGCAGGCGTAATCGCCACAGCAAGTGCGACAGACGATGCATGGCAACTGCATGAACTCCCGGGTAGGCGATGAGAATCTCCAGCACGGAATGTGCAGCGGGATCACGTCGAAAAATACTGGCAATATACTTTCGCATTGAAAACCTTATATCGGATCGTCATGTCTTGCAGTTTTATAACACGACTGGCCCGACAACGTAGAGGATTATCCGCGCCAGTGCTGCGTTTGTTGAATTGCGGTCAACATACCGCGAAGAATATTAAGTTCGTTGTTGTCGGGCCCGGTACGGCCAAACATTCGCCGCAAACGGCGCATCAATTTTCGCGGATTGTCCGGATCAAGAAAACCGATTCCAACCAAGACCTTCTCCAGCTCCACATAAAAACGCTCCATATCATCAGCGGGTGATGGCACACCACGTTCACTGGTCTCTGTGGGCGGAAGGTCTTCGGCGGCCAGTGCCGCCAGATGTATTTCGTAGGCGAGTATCTGTACCGCACTGGCAACATTAAGCGAACAATATTCTGCATTGCCAGGGATGGTGACCAGTGCCTGGCATTTGTCGACTTCCTCATTGGTCAGGCCCATGCGCTCGCGTCCGAAAACCAGGGCCACCGGTCCTGCGACTGTGCGGCTGATGACTTCCGATGCGGCGTTGCGCGGTGTCAGCGTCGGCCAGCCGATGGTGCGCGGTCGGACGGTGGCACCCACGACCCACAGACAACCGGCGAGCGCCTCGTCCAGGGTACCGCAATCCGTGGCCTCGGCCAGCACATCATTGGCACCCGATGCCCTCGCCGTCGCCTCCGGATTCGGGTAATTTGCCGGGTTGACCAGAAAAAGCCGCGACAAACACATGTTTTTCATGGCCCGCGCCGTGGCACCGATATTCCCTGCATGTGAGGTATTCACTAGAACAATACGTATGTTCCCCAGGTTCACTTGGCTGTTCCCCCAAAATAATGTCTCAACACTGCTTTTAACCTGTCGTCCGCACCGATACAATGCCCCGCCTCCCAGACCGAGCAAAGTTAAAAAACATGCATCCGATGTTAAACATCGCCGTCAAGGCAGCACGCCGGGCGGGCAATGTGATTCTGCGCTATAGCGATCAACTAGACCGACTCACTATTGAGTCCAAGGGTCGTAATGACTTTGTTTCCGAGGTCGATCGGGCAGCGGAAAGCGAGATAATTGATATTATCCGCAAAGCCTATCCAAGCCATAGCATTATGGCCGAAGAAAGTGGCGAACACAGTGGTGACAACTATCAGTGGGTGATTGACCCGCTCGACGGCACCACCAATTTTCTCCACGGTTATCCACAATATGCGGTATCCATTGCCCTGCTGGACAAAGGCAAACTGGCCCAGGCGGTGGTGTTCGACCCACTCAGGGACGAGCTCTTTACCGCCAGCCGAGGTGCCGGCGCCCAAATCAATGACCGCCGCATTCGTGTCAGCTCAGTAAAAAAAATGGGTAACGCGCTACTCGGAACCGGCTTTCCGTACAAAGAGTTCGATCACCTTGAAACCTGGGTTAATTGCTTTCGCGAACTACTGCCGATGAGCACTGGCGTGCGACGGGCGGGCTCGGCGGCACTGGATCTGGCCCATGTTGCCTGTGGTCGACTGGATGGTTTTTGGGAGATAGGCCTTAACCGCTGGGATATTGCCGCCGGATGCCTGTTGATAGAAGAGGCCGGAGGATTAGTCAGCGACTTTAATGATGGGCAAAATTTTCTCGATAGCGGTAACGTTATTGCCGGAAATTCAAACATCCACAGCGAATTGTTTACGGTCATCTCCCGCCACCTGCCGCAGTCGCTAAAACGCTAGGAACCTGGATAAACTGTAATTGTTCATCCATGAAGTTCTTCAGGGACGAACAACAATTGTGCGATTCTCATTTTCTTTTGCTTTCAGTTACAAACCGCAATTGGCAATTGTTGACATCTCCCCCGGTAACCCGATAGCTGCTGCCGACGCAATTCTCGATAATTACTCCTGCGCGATAAGCACGACTGCATGGATGCAGGCTAACGTGAATGGACTCGCTAATGCCGTGAACACCCGAAAAAGGGCACGTTGTCACCTCGTTCGTGCGCGCAGGGATGCGCAGAAGCGACTGCAGAACAACTTAAGGACGATTCCATAGGATCGCAGCGGTAGAGTCACGTCGGCAACAAAGACAGAGCAGTTGCGGAGGAAGCTGTGGATTAACCAGAGCTTCCCGGGGTTATCACTTCGGCGTAATAGAGTTGCTCAAACGAACTCGAACGTTCGACGAACTTGAGTGGTCGAATGCGCACCGGCTCCGTATCTTCACCGGTAACCAGCAGTAAGTCGGTCTGTTCGCGAAATACTCCCCGGGGGATTACCAGCGACCGTGGGCGCTTGTTATCTGGCGTTTCCAGTGCAGGCAACGTGAGCGCCGCGTGATACGGGACCCGGCCGTCGGCGGCACAGACCGCGACTGGCGCAACTTGCGATGCAAGTAATTCGATTCCGATCTCGATTGTACCGGTGGCGTCGCTCTGCAGACGACGCACTGCCGCCGGCCACCAGTCTCCCTCGACATCATCGCCAAACCGGACTCCCAGTAACTCGCCGATACGTATCTTCTCACCCGGCAAGACGGCACTGCGCAGAAACATACCACTCGCACTTTGGTCGACTATCTCCCAGCGCGTAACATGATAGTCCTCGACCACAGAGACCGGGAGAGCCTTGGCGGGGTCCCGGTCATCAATTGCATCAACATCGATATCAAGCGGTTCCTCATCCGCGGCGACACTCCGATTGTTCGCTAGCGACGACAAGCTGTCCAGGGGTGGCGAAAACGGGCGCTGGCCATCGGCAAAAAAATGGGTGGCGTTCACACCCACGCAGAGAGACAGATAACCTTTGCCACTGCTGCGACTGTGTTGCCGGGTGATCACCGCGCCCCAGGCGCGCACCATACGATGCAACAATTCCAGACAAGCCACGTCCAGACATTCAGCACCCAGATCCAGATCCAGATGCGACACGGGCTCGCCACTTTCCAATTGTTGCACGAACGACTTTACCTTCATTATCAGTGCCGTCGCATCGAGAATGCGCGCGCGTTGTTCATGCACAGCTTCTATCGGTCGGTTGTAGAGTAAGGGCGGTGCATCACGTAACAGATCAATCTGGAAACAGGCCGCCACCGGTGAGGTACCGCTTATCGATTTGATAGTGGCGATGTTCGCCCAACGATACAAAAATATATGAATCTTGCGGGTATCTCCCGGCGACAACTGGTAAGGGTTGCATAAACCCAGCAAACAGATTTGTTTATAGCGCTCGGCAATGAATGTCGCACCAATATCACGCTCAACATCGATTTCCACCGGGATATTGAGCAATTCATTTTCCTCTCCATAACGATAAAGCTCGTTCAACTCCGACCAGATGTTCGACGGAGCAGGCAAATAGGCGTGATAACAATGCACCAGCACCTCGCCGAAGTACCGCATTGTCCGCTCAATGGCCATCGCCTGGTGCTTGCGCAACAGCCGCTGTTTCCAACTGCCTTGCCGATCCAGCAGCGCGATCTTATAGCCCAGAGCCATTTCGCGATTGAGCTCACGAATAACCTCCGTCATGCGACGCAGATTCACCGCCAGTGGTAACGGCTGCTGCGCCAACGTCTGCTGCAAGGCTACGGTGACAGTATTCACCGGCGTCCGATACATCTCGAAAATGCTGGCGCGCCTGGCAGGGTTGAGCACCAGACGGTTAAGCGTATAAAGCGACCGATACAACGCACGCGCGGACTGATTGCTGTCGGAAAACGGCAGGGAATTGAGCCAGAGTCGGGTGGCCTTTGGCGTGGTTTCGGTCACCCATGCCGTGGTCCTCTTCCGGGGAATTTTAAGTGTGAGATCTGACACCGGGCGCAATAAACAGTTATACAGATATCTACTTTGTAAATCAGTTATTCTGGATGATCAAGTTATAGTATCATTTCATATTTTCCCTATATCATTCATGTCGTTATCCATGAGGAACCCTAGTGAGTAAAGTCAACGTAACAGGAACATTGCAGCGCGGACATGGAGAACGTGTATTATTGCGCCCGCCTGAAATCTGATTGTGAAGGAATTGACCCATGACCTACGTGGTCACCGAAAGTTGTATCAAATGCAAGTACACAGACTGTGTCGAGGTCTGTCCTGTAGACTGCTTCCACGAAGGCCCCAACTTTCTGGTGATTGATCCGGAAGAATGTATCGATTGCACGTTGTGTGTGCCTGAATGCCCGGTCGATGCCATCTATGCCGAAGACGACCTGCCGGAGAATATGACGCAGTTCATCGAACTCAACACCGAATTAGCGGCAGAATGGCCGGTGATTACGGAAATGAAAGAGGCACCCGCAGATGCGGCGGAATGGGAAAGCAAGCCGGACAAGCTGAAACATCTTGAGCGATGAATCATACATTCATCACCTCCCCTACGACGACGACCTTCTCAATCGTCTCGCCACAACACTTCTTGCATGCTACCCGGAAACGCCGATCGATCTGGGTGAATGCGTCGTCCTGTTTCCACTAGCCGGTACACGTCAGCGATTCCGCAAGAAACTGCTCGATGTTGCCCAGGAACAGGGTATTCACGCACTCATTCCCCCCATTACCACCAGCATGGCATTATGGCTGGAACAGTTCCGATCCGACGCGTGTGTCCTGAATCACAACGAGCAGGAATTGCTGCTGCTGCAGGCCCTGGCGGAATTCCCACATTATCTTGAGCGCTATGGGACCTGGCCGCTGATCGACAGCCTGCTTTCTCTCTTCCAGGAATTGACCCTCAATAACAGCAACATTAGTGCTGATGAAACCAGCTTTCGCGAATCTGTCGAGGTGGCCTATGGCACTGCCGGTCTGGCACCACTCACTGACGAGGCAAACCTGGTGCACACGCTGTGGAAGGCCTGGCAAGCGGAGCTGGCGCAGCGCGGTGTTATGGACAGTGCAACTGCTCACGTCGCTGCCTTGAAGGCATCCGTCGAAAATATTTCACCGGACACTCGAATTTATCTGGCAGGATTCCAGAATTTTACTGCATCGGAACAACAGTGGATTGACACGCTCGGACATCGCGGTCAGCTCGATGTCCTGGTGCATGGTGCAACGGATTCCGATAATCTGCGCGCCCACAATAGTGGGAACAAATACGGCGTCTTTCTTGAGGCAGTCTTTGCCTCGCCGGACAAACCGCTGCTTGTGCGCACGCAGAACCAAAAAAAACGAGCACCGGAGAGTCCGATAGTAAATCGATTGCAGGTGCTGAAAGCAAGTGGCCTGGAACAGGAAGCCCGCGCCATCGACGTTCAGATTCGACGCTGGTTACTGCAAGGCAAGAACAATATTGGCATCGTCAGCAATGATCGCCGACTGGCGCGTCGTGTACGGGCGCTGCTGGAGCGTGCCAATATCGTTCTCGTCGATAGCGCCGGCTGGACGCTTTCGACCACTAGCGCCGCTAGTGTCATCATGCGCTGGCTCGATTGTATTGAAACCAATTTTCATATCCAGTCCCTGCTTGATTTTCTCAAGTCACCCTTTTCGGATGCTGTAGGTGGCCAGCCCTGGTTCGCCGATCTGGTTGGCCACTTCGAAGAGTCCGTAGTCTACCGTGCCGGTGTTGTCGCGGACCTGACTCGCTACCGGAACACCATCGAACGCCGGCAAAAGGAAATCGACGAACGTGCGGGCGAAGGCGCAAGCAAAGCCATGCTGTCTTTGCTCGCCAACTTGCAAATAGCTGCACAGCCCTTGCTTGAACTTGGCACCAGAAAGGAAAATAAGCTGGAGACTTTTTTCACTGCCCTGCATTCGAGCCTGGCACAACTGGGTCTGCTACAGACACTCGAAAATGACGCTGCCGGTAGCGGCGTAATTGAGGAAATTGAGACACTGGTTCGTTGCGTTGCCGGGGCAGACCACCACATCGACTGGCGAACCTTTCGCACATGGCTGGCACGTAACTTCGAGCGCCGTAAATTCAAACCCGCCATGACCGGTGGCGGTGTTGAACTGATGGGGTTTACACAAAGTCGACTATATCAGTTCGATGCGCTCATCATTGGTGGTACCACTCGTGAACACCTGCCAGGAACTGTAACGGGATCGCCCTTTTTCAATGAAAGCGTCCGCGCCCAACTCAATCTGCCCAGCGGGTTTCTGACGCAGCAGGAACGCCTGGCCGATTTTCGGCACCTGTTGCAAGCGGCGCCACAAATTCTTATCAGTTACAGCGCCGAAGATAATGGTAGACCGATCCCCCAATGCCCCTGGTTGCAGCGACTCCAGGCGTTCCATCGACTCGCCTATGGTGCACCACTTGAGGCGACAGAACTATTCCGCCTGATACAGAACCCGCAGTCACTTCTGACCTCGGATACACAGGAGCTGCCGCAACCCGAATTGCCGCCTACGGTGCAATCCGTCGCGAACCTGTTGCCGCCCACCCTTTCCGCTTCAAGCTACCAACGACTGATCGACTGCCCGTTCCGGTTTTTCAGCGGCAACCAACTTGGATTAAGTGAGGCAGAAGAAATCAGTGATGGCATTGAAAAAAGGGATTACGGTTCCCGGGTCCACCGGATACTGCAAGCGTTTCATTCCGGCGCGGATAACCTTCCTGGTCCCTTTGACAAAACACTGACGGCAGAAACCATCGATGACGCCAAAACCCTGCTCTGGCAAATCGCCGAAGCGGTGTTTGCGCGTGACATCCAGCGCCACCCTACGGCGCAGGGCTGGCTGAATTTGTGGCAAAGAATCATCCCGGACTATCTGGCCTGGCAACAGCAACGTGAACGAAACTGGTCCACCGGCGAGACAGAGTGCGCTTTGACTAAATTAATACGTTCCGGGCCTGATGTGGCTATCGTCGGACGTATTGATCGTCTCGATTATAGTGACGGTGAGCTCTCCCTTATTGACTACAAAACAGGTAAGGCGCCCTCAAAAACAAGAATTGCCAATGGCGAATCGGTGCAATTGCTGTTTTATGCCTTGCTCACCGAGAAGCGACCCAGGGAAGTGATGGCGCTGGAGTTGGGTGCTGAGGGAATATCATCGTCATCCAGTTTGCAAAATGAGGAGCTTGCCGGGCTACTCGGTGCGGAAGACGAACGTCTGCAGGTGATCACCAATGCCCTGGTTGATGGCGCGGTCATGCCGGCCTGGGGCGATACTGAAACCTGCCAATATTGTGAGTTTGAAGGCATCTGCCGTAAAGAACTCTGGGTGGAGCCGGGCAAATGAAAGTACTATCGAGCCCACTCTGGTCCCCACAACTGGTGCCCCGATCACGAGACATCCAACAACAAATAAATAACAAGCGCAAAAAAAAGGGGCGGCCATCCGGCCGCCCCCACATAGCATTGGACTGCTGCGCCCCTTGTGTGTATCCATACACGGTGGAGACTTCCTTGCAGCTGGCGCTCCCTGCGCCCTGTAAATGTGTGGGTACTTCCCTGTCAGCATCCTTGCTAAAAATAAATATATGCCACCATCCAGCGGTGGTCAAGCAAATAATGATAATTTTTCCAATGAAGGAAATTATATTTAATATTACTTTGTATATCAATGAGTTACATAAATTGGTAATTTTCAATATTTTGAAAAAATACGAAATAAACGTCCTATTCCCTGTTTTTCCTCAGCAAAACACTAGGGTAACGGCTGATGTCTGATATCACCCGCACGACGCTACCTGAAGGCAATTTCGTGGTCCATGCGGCAGCCGGGACCGGTAAAACATGGCTGCTGACAAGTCGCATAATTCATCTGCTGCTAAAGGGCGCCCACCCCGGTGCAATTCTGGCGATCACTTTTACCCGTAAGGCAGCAGCCGAAATTGAACAACGGGTGATGGACCGCCTGCTGGAAATGGCGGCGAGCGGAAAAGACGTGTTGCAACAACAGCTGGCTGAGATCGGGTGTGCGCCGTCACTGGAGAGCCTGGCAAAAGCCGGGCGACTTTACGAAACGCTTCTGGGATCGGAACACCCGCTGAGGGTGACGACGTTTCATGCCTTTTGCCAGGATCTGTTACAGCGTTTTCCACTGGAAAGCGGCCTGCCGCCCGGGTTCCAGATTGTCGAAAATACACAGCAGCTGCAAGATCGAGCGTGGCAAAACTTCGAGAGAAACTTGCGTCACCCCGACCAGAAAGATTGTCTACATTCATTCGGCGTCCTGCTGCAACTGATGGATAACCCGGTAGTGGTGCGCAACGCACTGCACGACTTCCTTCGGCACCGTAACGACTGGTTGGCCTTTGTTGAAGGGGAAGCTGATGCTTGCACCTACGCACAGGACCGCATTGACCAATTGCTGGCGTCTGGTTCTGCGGCAGACTCGTTCAACGTGCTCTCTCGCAATGCATTAAAGAAGAAGGTTTATCGCTACGGGGAGTTGCTGGCGAAACACCCGACCAAAGCAAATCTGAAACATATGGCCGAGATCGAAGCCAAGCCCCTTGAAACGCTCGCCGATTTTCTATATCTGAATAATCCCGGAAAGGTTTTCCGCGACAGCAAAGACGTAGCGCGCGTATTTAACGACAATAAAACCACGCGAAAGAAGCTGGGGGGAAAAGGCCTGAGCGAGATTCGCGAGCTGGAAGCAAAAATTCAGCAGCAGCTTGATCACCTGCACGAACAGGCAAAGCGGGACAAAAATAAACGCATCAACCATGCCTGGATTCGTTGTGGCCAAGCCCTGCTGGACGAATACCAGCAACTAAAGGCGCAACTGGAAGTTCTCGACTTTGCCGATCTTGAGTGGCGGGCTTACCGCCTGTTGAACAAGAGCGAATTTGCGCACTGGGTACAATACAAACTGGATCAGCGCATCAATCATCTGTTGATTGACGAATTTCAGGACACCAACCCTACCCAGTGGCACCTGATTTTACCGCTGCTGGATGAAATGGCAGCCGGTCGGACGGACCGGGATCGAAGTGCTTTTATTGTTGGCGACATCAAACAGTCGATATATCGTTTTCGTCGTGCCGCACCGGGGCTGTTTCATCACGCCAATAACTGGCTAACCATCAATATGGGAGCAGAAACAGCAAACCAGCAGAAGTCCTACCGCTCCTCGCCTGCCATCATCGAATTTGTGAACCTGCTCTTTGACCGTGCCATGGATAATGAATCCGGTGAGGACACAGGCAGCGGAAACCATTTTCAACTACATGGCTTTACAACGCACGATGCGCACCACCGGCAACGCTGGGGGAAGGTGGAGTTACTACCTCTCATAAAGCGGGAAAAACCTGATGAGCAGGAACAACATACAGGCTTCAGAAACCCGCTGGAGATACCCCGACGCCATTGCGAAAACATCAGCGAAATTCAGCATCGGCGCGAGGCCGAACTTATTATTGCCCGAATCCGGGAATTGATCGGCCAGACAATTGACGATGGCGATCAGCCACGCCCACTGCACTTTGGCGATATCATGATACTGGTCCGTAGCAGAGCACATACGGCAGTCTACGAAACCGAATTCCGCCGCGCCGGCATCCCGTTTACCAGTGCCAGCAAAGATCAATTTCTGAGCGCACTGGAAATCAAGGATCTGAACCATTTGCTGCGGGCCCTGCTGTCACCCTTCGACAATCTGGCGCTGGCCTCGGCCCTGCGCTCACCCATTTTTTCGTGCAGCAACCAGACATTGATATCGCTGGCCAGACAAGCTCAGCCGTGGTGGTGGCAGCGACTACCGCAGGCGGCTGCCGTGGCAAATGATGGCGACCCCATTCATCGCGCCTGGC
>SDBV01012025.1_pt1 | contig 11127 bp, 7 predicted proteins | sample 2277081 | NCBI WGS metagenome assembly SDBV01 (sample SAMN10402039, study PRJNA504765) | marine sediment metagenome | isolation source: marine sediment core GS10_PC15, 223 cmbsf | place: Arctic Ocean: Southern Knipovich Ridge | collected 2010
AAGTTCCTGCAGAGTCAGACCGCCCTTTTCTCAGCAAAAACATCAAATAACCCTTTTTCTTTTTGTCCCCCGAATAGAGCCTATCCAGAAGTCTCAAAACAGATGAAAGAGTAATTTCCTTTGTGAAAAAGGAAGTAGCCGAGTCCTCAAGGTTGTGTGCCTCATCGATAATTACCCTGTCGAATGAAGGAAGAATAGAATTGCCTGTTGGAACCAGGCTGACATCCGCAAGAAGATAGTGATGGTTGGTCACGATGATCCCTGCAGTAATAGCCTTTCTTTTCACCCTGTTCACGAAACAACGGCTAAAAAACCCGCATGTGCCCCCCAGGCACGTGTCCGATTGGGAGTTGAGCTTTTCCCACAAAGAATACTTCGGCACAAAAGTCAGGGCGGAAAGGCTTCCATCGTCCGTTGTGTTTATCCAGCTTAGCAGGTTGTTAAATTGCTCCAGCTCCTCGTCATCTATAAAAGAAAAAAGATCCTGCTGCGCGTCAGCCACCCTGTTCAGGCAAATATAATTCCCCCGCCCCTTCATTAAAATATAAGAAAAATCGTGATCAAGCGCCTTTCTCAAACCGGGAATATCCTTGTAAAGAAGCTGCTCCTGCAGGTTTATGGTTTTTGTCGAAATGACGACCCTTTCCATGTTAACTTTCGCCCACTCCACTGAAGGGATGAGGTAGGCTAAAGACTTTCCGATTCCTGTACCTGCTTCGATCAAACCGCACGAGCTGTTGTTCAAAGCCCCGCACACGTGCTCTATCATCTCCATTTGCCCATCCCGCTCTTCAAAGCCCGGGATTGTTCTGCTGCATGGACCGTCCTTTGACACCAGCCGTTTCAAGTTTTCGGCATCGATCGGTTTTTTTGTCCCCTTGACAACCGGCTCAACTGCAGCATATACTTCCGTCACGTCATTGTTGATAATAAAGAAACCGACTCCCCGGTTCGCGGTGACCGACGCGATACTCAAGTCCGGCCCCGACGGGGTAAGCTTTCCGCCCGGGTGGTTATGAATGACAACATCAGCCATAAAACTTCTTTCGAGAGGAAAAGCGACACACTCTTCACTGCCGCGTGCGATTGTCTCGGTTTTTACGACGATGCTGTCTTCGTTGGTCCAGCCGAAAAACAGGACCTCGTTTCCATACGCTTTGTTTATCTCGGCTTTAATTACCTGCACAGAGCTGTCATCAAAATAAAGGCTTACAGGTTCTTTTTCGTGTGCCATTGTCGATCTTTCCTCGATCAGGTTCGAAGCCCTTTATAAGGTTTTATCACAAAACTTTGTTTACTGTCAGCTCTATCAGGGCACCAAGTCTCGAGCCTGCTTTTGTCATGTTTTCCAAAACTTCGCTATGCCTCAATTTTCCTTTTGTGATCCCGCACGCCATGTTCGATATTACAGATATACCGATCACCCTGATGCCTTCCTGGGCAGCAACAATAACTTCCGGGACGGTTGACATCCCCACAGCGTCAGCCCCGATTTTTTCAAAAAAGGATATTTCAGCTTTTGTCTCATAACTGGGTCCATGCACAGCAAGGTAGACTCCTTCGGTGAGCCTTCCGATCTCCTCGTTTGTCCCGGCCGCGTCTTTAACTTTTTTAAGGAGGGCGAGGTCATAGGGCTCGCTCATGTCTATAAAAATCGGCCCATGGCCCAAAAACCCGATCAAAGGGTTGCTGCCCATGCAGTTTATATGGTCGGTTATCAGCATGATGTCACCCGGATCAAAATCACGGTTGATACCGCCGCTCGCGTTTGTTATGATCATGGTTTCAACACCCAGCATCCTGGCGACTCTAATATTTATTGTGACATCTTCCATCGAAAAACCCTGGTAATAATGAAAACGGCCGTTAAATATCATTACATTTCTCTGTCCCATCCTGCCGACAACGAGCTCACCTTTGTGCCCCTCTATCATGGAGACAGGAAACCCCGGGATATCTGTGTATTTTATACTCGTCCCTTCCGACAGCCTCTCTGCAACAGGTCCGGCACCTGATCCCAGTATGATCCCGGTCTTGCAGTCATCTGTGCTCACACATCTGATCTTTTTTCGAATATATCCAGCTGCCCGGTCAATTTTTCTTTTGTAGCTTTCCATTTATGTACCTCCGGGGGTTTGATCAACACACAGAAAATCAGAACTCTCTTTTTGTCCAGTCTGACGGGTCGACGTAAATTCCATTTACAAAAATGCCCCAGTGAAGGTGGTTCCCCTCGGCGATACCGGTTGAACCCACTTCACCAATTTTTTCTCCCTTTTCCACTCTGTCGCCGATACTTACATTTTTCGAATCAAGATGAAAATACAGAGAAAACACACCCAGCCCGTGATCGATCACAACTGAATTGCCCGTTGTAATTCTCACATCCGAAAACACAACATCACCCCTGTTCGCCGAAAATACCGGATCTCCCTTTCCCCCCTTTAGATCCATCCCCCTGTGATAACGTGTGAAAGAGTTTGAGTTTTCAATATAATAGATCCTCTTCTTTCCGAACGCCGAATTCGTTACAGGCTCTTTAACAGGGTATAAAAAAAGGTCTTCCCAGAGTGCCTGGCTGCCGGGTTTTGAAAGTATCCCAGCCAATATCTTTCGTTCTTTTCTTTTCTGCTCGGAGTCCGCGAAAAGGGCCAGCATATCTTCAGTAAGCGTTACCTCTCCTTTGCCGTAATTTAGCGATTTTAGAAAAAAGGGATAGATGATCTCAGAATAATCTCCGTTTTTTGACTTAACAGTTATCGTAAGCCTGTACTTTACCGGCGGGGCCCCAACATCAAAACCTGTCAGGGCCCTGTAAATACCGTTACCAACATCATAGAATGTCAGTTTGTTTGAATAGCCGCTGTCATTTTTAATTGCTGAACTTATATTTATACCGCCGATTTGACTGTCCTCCGGTATGTTTACTATTACTTTCATAGTCTTCCCTTGAACCGGCTCGGGAGAAAAATAAAAAGGAAGATCATAAAACTCACCGGAGGCGGACTGGGATAATTTTCCGTAAATAAGGACAGGTTTTTTTTTGATCTTCAGCACACTGTACGGGTACAGCTTATAGATCCTATCCTTATTACGGAAAACGATTTCGCTGTCCCCGTGGGTCTTAACAAAGATATCTTCTGTTAATTTACCTCCCTTTCTGACACGGGCGTAGGGGTCCGGGTCTTTTCGCGCGAGCACATTTCCAAAAACATGAACAATATCCAGCTCTTCAGCACGTACACATTCCAGTACAAAGATAAAACAGACCGTTGTAATAATAAAAATTTTAAATGTAATTCTTTTCAATATTTTAATTCCCTTAATTCCAAGTATCTTTCCGTGCGATAAATACCTAAGGGTACAGTCTGTTTATCAAACGCGGAAAAGGAATGGCTTCTCTCACGTGGGGGAGTTTGCATATAAAGGCAAGCAGCCGCTCTATCCCCAACCCAAATCCTGAATGGGTCACACTTCCGTAACGGCGGATATCAAGGTACCACCTGTACAATTCAACATTCAATTTTTCCTCTTTGATCCGTGCAAGGAGTGAATCATGATCGTCATTCCTCTGGGAACCCCCGATTATCTCACCGTAACCTTCCGGCGCGAGAAGATCATTGCAAAGGACGGTCCGGTCATCTTCCGGGTTCGGTTTCATGTAAAAAGCTTTGACACCCTTCGGGTAATTGTATATGAACACCGGTTTTTCAAAGCTTTCCGAAAGAACGGTCTCCTCATCGCCACCGATATCATCGCCCCACTCGACAGGCAACCCTTTTTTCACCAGTATCTCGACAGCTTCTGTGTAGCTTATCCGGGGAAATGGCGGCTTGATCTTTTTTAGAGGCCCAACATCCCTGCCGATGTTCTCCAGCTCCCTGCCGCATGAGTTTACAATATTTTGTATAACATAACTTATCACGTCCTCCTGCAGAGACATATTCTGATCGGAATCATAAAAGGCGACTTCCGCCTCAACCATCCAGAATTCGGCCAGGTGCCGCCGGGTTTTTGATTTTTCGGCCCTGAACGTAGGCCCGAAACAAAACACCTTGTTAAAAGCGCTTGCCGCAGCTTCCAGATAAAGCTGGCCCGTTTGTGCGAGGGTGGCTTTCCCAAAGTCGAAATATTCAGTTTCAAAAAAACTTCCGGAACTTTCGCCCACCGCCCCCGTCAAAATCGGGGTATCGATCAAAACATATCCGTTGGTATGAAAATAGTCCCTCAAAACTTTTATTAGCTCACTTCTCACCCTGAGAATAGCAAGCTGTCTTCCCGATCGGACCCACAGGTGCCTGTTCTCCATGAGAAAATCAACACCATGTGCTTTTGTCGAAATAGGATATTCCTGTTCCGGTATATGCAGCGGCTCTATGTCTTTAACAATCATCTCAAAACCGCCGGGCGCCCTGCTGTCAGCACGTATTGTACCCGTTACCGCGAGAGAGGATTCGATCTTTAATTTTGAACAGGTATCAAAGGTTTCATCTGAAACCTCATCCCTCACAACCACGGTCTGCATATACCCGGTCCCGTCTCTCACCTCAATAAAATAAAGCGCGCCGCTTGAGCGGATATGGCTTATCCACCCTCTGATCGTGACTTCACGGCCCACATGATCTGCCGACTTGCTTATCATAAAACCGTCCTCAATCATAAAAACCCTCCCGGTCACCGATAGTACTACCCTTTTATTACACCAAGGGGAACCAGTTTTGCAACCTTGCTGGCAAGCCCGTTTTCTTCGACTATGTTCACTATTGTCGAAACATTCTTGTATGCTTCAGGCATTTCCTCCATAAGAGTTCTTCTGGCATTTGATAATACCAGGATCCCCCTGTCGCCAAGCTCTCTTTTAATATTCCTTCCTTCTGCAATTTTGGCCGCTTTCTTTCTGCTCAAGACTCTTCCCGCGCCGTGGCAAGTTGTGCCGAAGCTCTTTAAAAGGCTGCCCGGCTCCCCTTTTAAAATGTATGATCCCCTGCCCATGTCTCCCGGGATCAGCACCGGTTGACCGAAATTTCTGTAATTTTCCGGGATCTCTTTGTGGCCTTTAGGGAACGCACGCGTAGCCCCTTTTCTGTGAACACAAAGTTTAAGTTTGCTGCCGTCGATTAAATGCTGCTCAAACCTTGCAATATTATGGCTTACATCATACAGGACACTCATTCCTAATTTTTCCCAGGACAAACCAAGAACATTTTCGAAACTATTTCGGATGATGCTCGTTATTATCTGACGGTTGGCCCAAGCGTAGTTCGCAGCGGCTTTCATGGCTCCTATATACTGCTCCCCGAGACTGTCCCCGATATAAATTGAGGAGAGCTGCGGGTCCGGCAGGTCAAACGCTTTTTTCTCCCGCATTTTTTTCAGATAATCGTCACAGATCTGATAACCGAATCCCCTCGACCCTGTGTGTACAAAAATAAAAACCTGGTCCTTGTTTATCCCGAAACCCAGGGCCGCGTCTTTTTGAAACAATTCCTTTACATAACAGATCTCTAAAAAATGATTGCCTGCTCCAAGAGTGCCTAGCTGCTCTCTCCCTCTTTCCCTTGCTCTTTGGGATACGGCCGTATAATCAGCATTTCGAAGCCTTCCGCTGTTTTCACAATTTTCGAGATCCGGCTTTACCCCCCTCCCATTTTCAACAGCCCAGGCCGCGCCAAGTTCTGCGACTTTCTTTTCATCCTTTTTCGAAAGCATCAGAGTTCCTTTGGAGCCCACCCCTGCCGGAACATTTCTATATATCTCAACCAAAAGTTCTTCTAACTTGGATTTAACTTCCTTCATTACGAGATTTGTTCTTATTGCCCTTACCCCGCAGTTTATATCGTACCCGACACCGCCGGGAGATATTACACCATTATTAACCTCGGTTGCCGCCACACCTCCAATCGGGAACCCGTACCCGTAATGTATGTCCGGCATAGCCGCAACAAAACCTTTTACACCCGGCAGGTACGCGACATTTTTCAACTGCCTTACCGCATCCAGAGTTTCCGCACTGGCTGCCATTGCGTCATCGATAAAAACGACGCCTTTTACCTTCATCCCCTCGTCTTTTGGGAGCTCGAAAACAGACTTGCCTATCTTTTTTAAAAGCGCTGCCATTAAAACTCCTGTTGTGTTCCTCTTTATCTCGATTGTATTTATTGCTTGCAGGAAAAAATATAATGCAGGGTACCACCCTAATGTGGACAAGCCACATTCTTGATTTTAAATATGTTTCCTGCAAACTGAAGTTTGTGCCCAAAAAGCAAGAAAATTGTTTTTTAGGTATTATACAAGGGTAAGTATTTCCGCTTCTCCATCGTTTACTAAGATTGTATGCTCAAAATGCGCGGAAGGTTTGCCGTCCTTGGTCACAACTGTCCAGTTGTCCTTTTTAATCGATACTTCGAAACCGCTCATGTTGACCATAGGTTCGATCGCGAGAGTCATACCGGAAAGTAACCGAGGGCCCCGCCCCGGAGTTTTGTAATTCGGGATGGGGGGCTCTTCGTGCAGTTTTTTCCCTACACCATGCCCCACAAAGTCTCTCACAACCGAAAAGCCGCTGCTTTCTACAAGATCCTGAATTGTTTTTGATATATCTGCCACGTGGTTTCTATGAACCGCTTTTTGTATTCCCGCGTAGAGGGACTCTTGGGTCACCTTGAGAAGTTTTTTCGTCTCATCAGATATTTGTCCGATCGCAATAGTGGATGCAGCGTCCCCGAAATACCCCGCTTTTTTCACTCCCACATCAACACTGAGGATATCCCCCTCTTTAAGACGATACTTTCCCGGGATCCCGTGGATCACTTCCTCATTGACCGAGGTACAAATTGAGGCGGGAAAACCGTTGTAGTTTTTAAATGCCGGAATTGCCCCTTTTTTCATAATGAACTCTTCGGCTTTACCGTCAAGCCATACGGTACTTACCCCGGGTTTTGTTATTTCACTTAGATAAATAAGCAGCTCGCCTGCAATCCTGCAGGCCTGCTTTATATAAACAATTTCTGTGCTGTTTTTCAGTTCATGCATCCTGGGAAGGTACCTTTTTTTGTGCTTCCTCTTTTTCCTTTTTGATCACCTCCTCAAGTTGAGGACCTGCCTGATAAGATTCTTCGATTATATTACGTATCCCTTTCCTCTGTCCGCCGCTGATGGAAATTTCCCCTTCAACCACAACTCCATCTTCAATATTAACCTTGGGCGCCTTGATATTTCCTAAAACCCTGCCTGTCGATAGTAGAGATACTTCCTCATCTGCCTCGATATTACCGATAACAGTGCCCCCGACCGTTACTCTTTTCGCTGAAATGTCGGTTTTTACTTTCCCAGTCTCACCTACAATGAGATGCTCTTTTGTTCGGATGTCACCTTCAAACCTGCCGTCGATCTCGAGTGATCCGTTAATATAAAATTTACCCTCAAAAATTGAGCCATCCCCTATAACACTGTTCAATTGCGAATCATTTTTTGATGCCATTAAAAACCTCCCCGCTTTATAAACATTCGGTAATATTTTAATAGTTATGAAATTAAATTAAAATTTTCTTTTTTACAATGTTTTCAATATACTTCCAATCCAGTTCATTTATCTCCTGGAATTTTACACCGTATTCAAAAACATCTTCCTCTATTCTGTAAATGACACCTCTTGCTTCAACCACCCGTTCCGGAAAGGAAATAGACATCTGAACAATTGTGTCGTTAATAATATATTGCTTCAGCTCCGGTTTTTCGAGTTTAAACAACAGCCCGCCCGCACTTATATTGACCACGGGGATTTCATAACCGGCGCCGCTGTCAAGATGGAAATAGTCATATTTCACAAGAGCCTCGACAAGGATGTCGGCATACCCTGCCGCTTTTAAAGCATAAACAGGTTTAATACTTCTGTGATAGTCGACGTCATTAATAAGCCTTATATATCCTGCGGTATCTCCTTCGATCATGAGAGGTATAAAACAGTCGGAAAAAATCCTCTGATTCCTCTTTTCCTGAAGAAGATCCAGAAGTTTCGACTCCGCTATATTGCGTGGGTCTCCCGTTTTAATCAGATAATCAAGAGCGCTTCCGAAAGTCAATATTTCCTCATCAAGAAACCTTCTTTCGACGATGCTGTCCTCAAAAGAATCATAAATTAGAAATATTTTTTTTGTTTTTTTTATCAATTGCTCCTCAAGTGTATATTTTTGATCCGGTTTAAAGACTTTCAGACTGAACTTCTGTGAATATTCAGATACAAGCTGTTTTATTCCACTAAGTATCTTATCGACCGCCGGTCTGGGTTTTTTAGCCTCCTGGTATATCACCCTCTCATCCAGCAAAGAAGACGTCTCAAAATCGTGTTTTACCGATTGTATCATAATCTTTACTTTCATAAACACTTTACCGAGAACATTGAACCTTGTGTACTTCCTTATAAGATTTTTATTTATTATTTCAGGAAAAATGAGGAGAATGTGGTTCTCATCGAGCTGGCTGGCATTTGTATTGAAGTAATGATAATTATTGTGAAACGTAAAGTTTGTTTTCAGGTCATAACCAATTTCACCGATAAAAGGAGACATAACTTTAAGGGTAATTGTTTCATCGGTAAAACTCTCAATTACACCCGGGTATTCGATCCCGTCTATCATGATGTTAAGAGGTTCTTTCATTTTCTTGAGCCTCTGAAAAATAAGGTTTTTTTCGAGATCACTTGTTACGACCATTTTTTTCGGCAGTTCACTCATCTGAAGGTTTCCTTTTTAGCTTTTTCTCTGATTCTTGCTTCAAGAATTTCCATATATATGTCCATGAGCTCCGGATCATATTTCTTACCCGACCCCTCCTTCATAATTTCAATCGCCTTTGCCGCGGTAAAAGGCTTTCTAAACGGTCTTTTTGAGATCAAGGCGTTATAATTGTCGACAATACATACCACTCTTGCCCAGAGAGGTATCTCTACACCTTTCAGCCTGTCAGGATACCCGGATCCGTCCCAGAATTCGTGGTGATGTTTAACAAGTTCAACACCTTCTTTGAATAGATGGAGTTTCTTTTCAACATACTCGGCACCCCTGAGAACATGGCTTTTGATCAGATCAAACTCCTCGGGTGTCAGTTTTTCTTTTTTATTAAATACCCGTTCGTTTATCCCTATTCTGCCGACATCAATAAGCATGGCGGACGCCCTGAGCTTTGTCAGATCCTCACTGGACAATCCAAGTTTTACACCTACCACCTCTACATCCTGTGCTACGTTAAGAAAATGACCGATTATGTAGGGTTCACGTTTTTCGACAACCCGGAGATACTTTCGCGCTATCATCTCCTTTATTTCAAATACCTCGATCTGCTGTTCCCTGCCTTTAACAGCAAGAGAAGTGAGATAGTCCGCTTCGACCAGATACTTTACTTCATCAAAGACTTCCTTCGTTACCAGGATCTGCCCTTTTGCAGCCTGCCCCTCGAGACGAGATGCTGTGTTCACAGCATCCCCTATAACAGTGTAGTCCATTCTGTCAACTGATCCCATATTTCCTGATATGACAAACCCGGTGTTGATCCCGATCCCTATTTCAACACGCTCCAGCCCCTCCTTGTCCCTCTTTGCATTTATAGCTTCTATGTACTCCTGCATTTCAACAGCAGAAAAAACAGCACGTTCGGTGTCGTTGTAGTGGGAGATCGGGGCGCCAAATACTGCCATGACACAATCACCCATGTACTTGTCAAGAGTACCCCCGTACTTAAAAACAACCCCGGTCAAGCCTGAAAGATAGGTGTTCAGCAGGTCAACAACCTCTTCCGGCCTCATCTTTTCAGCCATTGTGGTAAATCCTCTTATATCAGCGAAAAGAACGGTTATTTTCCTTCGCTCGCCCCCGAGTTTTAATTTACCGGGATCAGAAAGGATCCCGTCAACAAGCTGATGATCGACATACCTTGAAAAGGCATACCTGAGGTTGGTTAATTTCGAGGCTTCGATCGCCATGACCATCTGCTGAGCGATACCGTGTATTGAATCGAACACTTTTTGCGTGTAGGGTTTAAGATTGATTCTTTCACCCAGAGCCAAAATACCGACAACCTCATTTTTCAATAATAAAGGGACCAGGGTTTGAGTTTCAAGCTCCGACAATATATCTTTTTCTTCGACGGACAGCACATCCATCAGTTCCGAAACAAATATGTGTTTTTTTTTCCGTCTCAACTCCTGTACAAATATCAATTTTTCTGCGATTGTGACCTTATCGATCAACTTTTTTTCCAGGCCGCGGGAAGCCACGATAGAATACTCGGTGTTATTTTCATTCATGGATAAAAAAATCACCGCTGTTTTGCTCAAAGCTCTTCCCATTACATTTAGTAAAAAGGTGCCGAAAAAATCCTCCTTGCCCAATGATGTCAGATCACTACCCATACCGGTCAGCTCTTTCAACTCAAACGCCTTTCTTCTGAGCTCCTTCCCCTCTTTTTTACTTGTCTTTTGAGTGTTGAGGATGCATGCCATTCTTAAAACTACCGTGCTGCAGACTGTAGAGAGAAAATCGATTTCCTCTTTATCGATCGCCCCCAGGATATCGCTTGCCCACAATATTGAAAAGTGGGTTATGGCTTGATCTCTTTTTTTTGGGATTATTAAAAAAGATGAGTTAAAATCAATGTTGTGTCCGCCGATTTTATCAACAAGGAACCTGACACCCCTTTGATCAATAACACTCCAGTCAAGTTTATTGACCTCCGCGACAAACTTGGGCTGGAGAAAGAACGGCAGTATTTTCTGTACAGTATCATCGAGAACCGCTGACTCGTATACTTTGTTTACATCCAGATCAATAAACGCGTACTGCACCTCATCACCAATCCCCTTTGAAATATGTTTCGAAACATAAGGCGGAATATCTTCAGGATCATTGATGCCGGATATCTCTCTTGCGACCCTTTCCACGATCGAAAGGTAGTTCGCTTGCTTTGTGTCCATTTGATTGATACCCTTTGATAAATCCCCTTCAGAACATACTATCCGGTTGATATTTATACAATTTATCGCTAAATATGCAATATTGGTATAACTTATTGTTGCCTGTAAATATATTTGACGCAGAAATTGCAGATCAAATTGCAGATCAAATTGCAGATCAA
>SDBV01012027.1_pt1 | contig 11127 bp, 13 predicted proteins | sample 2277081 | NCBI WGS metagenome assembly SDBV01 (sample SAMN10402039, study PRJNA504765) | marine sediment metagenome | isolation source: marine sediment core GS10_PC15, 223 cmbsf | place: Arctic Ocean: Southern Knipovich Ridge | collected 2010
TCCACTCCGATTCGCTCCGACGTTGTGAGACATGCCAATAGCAACGCTGGCAAGATCAGAACGGCGGCGAAGCGCAAGAACCTGTTGTTTACCATACGTCGCACCCCCCGGTTCAGTGGACAGCCTACTTCTTGTTGCACATTTATTCTACCCCGGGCAGTATTCCTGGGTATACGGGCACAATCTCACTGCAAAACTGCATAGTCGGGTCGATGCCCCCGAGATTATAAGTAAGCGGGTCAGGAACATGGACGGTTTGTTTCACCCCGAGGGTACCCTCATCCCTAAGGACGAGCTGCCCCCCTATGACTTTGTACCGCGGGAATACGACAACTACTGCGTCGGGGGGTTTCCCAAAGAGGTTGAAGGTCGGTTTGAGAAGTTCGAGGGCACCCACCCAAAGGGCATAAGGGAGTGGTTTAAACCGTAGTGGGCTACACACCTGAAGAATACTGGGCCATTTTGGAGGTGCACAGGCGCTATGCGTCTGCTTTTAGTGTTGATTTCGGTGTGGATTACTATGCTGCACAGGACAAATACCTGGATCTTGCGCCCAGTCTTGGGGTTTTTCCTGATGTTGGTTATCTGCTCTATGCGCTGGCTTCGTCTAGCAGTACACATAATATTCTTGAGTTTGGCTCTGGATGGAGTACGGTAGTGTTGGCGTTAGCTGCTACTAAGGCGGGGAAGTCTCTGTGTACTCTGGAATCCCTACCAAAATGGGCCAACATAGTTCGTGGGCTTTTGAAAACGTATGGTATTTCCCCCCGGTTGTACTGTGGCGCAGACTGCGTTTCCTACAAACCCCCGGCCAATATCGATCTTCTTTGGGTGGATGGGCCTATCGGTCCTGCTATACCTACAGACGATAAGTTGGCTCTACGTATCAAAGCGTGCGAGCAGTATGAAGATTATCTCAGCGGTGCCACCATCGCCTTTGATGATGCTCAGTGGATAGCTGACGACATAAAAGCACTACTACTTCGGTTTGGTCGTACACCTACTTCTTTTTGTTGGTATAATCCAGCCAACCGAAAAGATAGACACATTCTCCTGTCTTTTCCTGACTCTCCTCTGGGGCTTGAGCACCGAGGTTTAGTTTCGGAGTGTGCTTTAATATGAAACCCCGTTGGCCGGATTTTGTAGCCTCTACCTTCAAGGCTTTTGTCTCGGTTCGCCGAGGGGAAGACATCAGTTTTATCCACCGGGACGAGGGGGAGTACTACGGGATAACTTGGGACGAGTCCAGTGTTTACTTAGCTCACAAGAAGAATTTGCCGGGGTGTGTAGGCCCCCAAATTACTGTGTTTGACCGCGATTTGAATATTTGTGGTGTTGTTCCCGGTACCTATGTGGATGTCCATCAGATATTGTACAGGCGGGGAGAGTTGTACATAACCAACACGGAGTGTAACCGCGTCGACATCTACGATGGGGTTGCGGTTCGGTCTGTTAACTGGACGGAGTTTGACACCGGAGTCAACCACATCAACTCCCTCTTTTTTGCTGGTACTGCCCTGTGGTCCTGTCACCACAACCTAGTTTCCCGGGGCAACCACACGTATAGCGAACTGGTGCGTTTGTCCCCAGACCTCAAATACGTTGCCCGGCGGATAAGAGTGGGCCGTGATTTACACAATGTGTTTGTTGGCTACGGTAAGGTCTATACACTCAGTTCTCTCGACGAAGAGCTTCTGGAGGTTTCTCTTGCAACCGGCGTTGTTTTGCGGCGCACTCATATAGGTATGTGGCCCCGAGGATTTGCCGCAACCGACAAGTACTTTTTGGTGGGGGTATCAACCAAAATAGACCGTTCTAACCGCCCTGATGGGCGGAGCGAGGTGCACCTTGTTGACAGGCAAACGCTCAAGGTGGTGGACTCTATGAGGATTGACGGTGTCGGTGTAATGCACGATATCAGGGTGACCTCGGAACCAGACTACGCACACAACGGGATTCCTTTTCCAGGAGAGGTATAGTGTTCAACTGGGCCGAGATACAGCGCCGCGCAGACGGGAAGATACTACTTTTGTATCGGCACGAGCGCATCTTTAACGAGGGGCTGGTCCGCCCGGGTATGCGCGTACTAGATGTGGGGGGTTGGGGTGTTCTCGCCAGGGCCCTTTTGGAAGAGGGGGCGATATGTACGATATTAGATACCTTTTCGGAAGATCAGTACTACTCTGAGCGAGTAAAGGCGCTTCCCCATATAGTGGGGGATATCCTACAGGCCGACCAGTTGTGGGGACAGGAGCAGTTTGATGTGATTACCTGCTTCGAGATGCTGGAGCACTGTACGGATCAGTCTCGTGGCGTGGAGAATATGTATGTGTTGTTGAAGCCCGGAGGAGTTTTGGTGGGGACGTTCCCCATTCCCGGAACAACCCACCAGGTGGATGACCCCTCCGTTACTTTTTTGAACAGAGAAGAGTTGCGTGATCTCTTAACGGCCGTTGGCTTCACGGTTTTGATGATCGAGGAGACGGGGTCTATGACTAAAGAAGCAGAACCCTCGAGTCTGTATTTTAAGGCCAGGAAGCCAGGGAAGGAGTAGCATGGACCTAGAGAAGAAGTTCACTTCCACAGGCGTTAAGCTTTTGAAGCACCTGGACCGTCTGCAGGAATTCCAGGAGGGTAAACCTGTGCGTCCAATTACGCTACATATTATGCCTGAGAGTAGGTGTAACCTCCGGTGTGCTTTTTGCTCTGTCGTTAAACGCCCCACGAACGAGCGCCTGGATTTTGAGTTGGTAGTCAAGACGGTTACTGATCTCCATGCTCGGGGGCTGCAGGGGGTTATACTTAGTGGCGGCGGCGAGCCAATGTTGTACCCACAGTTCGATGGGTTGTTGTCTCTTCTTTTCAGTCTGGGACTTAAGGTTGGGTTAATAACGAATGGCACCTGTTTCAAACGTTCCGACCCCTCCCTGTTAAAACAGTTGTCCTGGGTGAGAATATCCATCAATGTCCTTGATTATGTGGAGGAAGAGAAACTACACATTCCTCAGTTCGGCCCCGAGACGGTGTTTGGTTTGAGTTATATCGTCTCTCCCGACATGACAGAGAAGTCTTTCGAGAAGATTCTTCGCTTTGTGGACGAACATAGCCCGAAGTATATTAGGGTCACCGCAGATTGTATGCTTAGGCGGGGTGAGTTGGAGGTGGAGCACCAGCGTGTGAGGGAGTTGGTGGCCGGCCTTAATGACGAGCGTTTTTTTCACCAGTACAAAAACCACGGCACCCCCAGTAAGTGTTACCTGGGGTACTTTCACCCCATCCTGTACTGTGACGGCTATGTCTACCCCTGCGACTCTTTGGTTCTGAACGACACTAACCAAGAGTTTAGTAAGAAGTGGCGGTTGTGTAGGGTGGAGGACATTGTGGATACCCTGTATAAAGGGAACGCGTTTACTTCTTTGGTGGACACCAAGAAGTTGTGCGATGCTTGTGTGTGGGAGGGACAGAACGAGTTTTTGTGTTCTGTCGTAGACCAGGACCTTACTCACTGGGAGTTCATTTAATGTCCGGGGAGAAGTTCAACGCGGACTATTTTGAGCGCGGTCCCGAGACTAAGGTGTCCTGTTACACTCGATACCGCTGGTTGCCCTACAAAACGATTCCAGCGGTCATGGCCTACATTGACCACCTGGGTATTGAGCGGGGAGCCTCGGTCCTGGACTTTGGGTGCGCCAAGGGGTTCTATGTTCGAGCCTTCCGCCTTTTGCGCAGGGATGCGTGGGGGTGCGACTTATCGGCTTACGCTCTTTCCGGAAGCGACCGGAAGACTCGGCCCTATCTCGGTCTCTGTACCGAGGGGGCTGTCATCCCATTCGAGTGGAGTTTTGACTATATTATCGCTAAGGACGTGTTTGAGCACATGTCCGAGAGCGGCATTACACAGATGCTCGAGCAGGCTAAACGGTGTTCTCCCAAAAAGGTCTTTGTTGTTGTTCCCCTGGCCGAGAACGGCAAGTACGTTATTCCAGAAGATGAGTTGGATACCACCCACATCGTGCGTAAAACCAAGGACGAGTGGTTATCTTTTCTGGGGGGGTGTGGGTGGCAGTTGGACTCGTTTTCGTACCGAATCTGCGGTCTGAAGGACCACCAAGCAAAGTACGCTCATGGCGTTGGGTTTTTCACTCTAACATTAGGAGAGTAGAGATGAAGATCTTAATGAATTGTTGTGGGTATTTTTCTCACGGTTTGGATACTCCCGTAAAGGGCGAGGGGCGCTGGGCAATGAACATGGCGCGGTTTTTGAGTGAGGCTGGCCATGAAGTTTATGCTTGCACTGGCGGCCCCCCTGTCTTGGGGCAGGGGAGACCCTCCCCCGCAAAGTTGGTATACCTGGACGAGGCGCGGTCTCGCGCCCCTTATGATATGTATTTTGATTGTTGTTGGACCAAGGGCAAGGCGCCCATGGCAGAAGCCAGAAAGTATTTTCATGCGACTTGGGGGGTGGAGCACCGACACCTTGACGCGGATTATTTCGAGGATAATCACTATGTGGTGTACATTCTTCATTCCATGGAGTGGGTGTTTACAAACAAGGACATAAATGGAAATATAGACAAGACCTTCTTTCTGCCGGCCCCCTACTGTAAGACCATGCCCGAGCCTGCTTTTGACAATAAGAGGTTGCTTTGGAACACCAGAATTGTTCATCCCAGGGGGTTCCCTGGGCAGTACCACTATCAACAACATTACCACTATGCCCAAGTTGTGTTGGAGGTCCTGGGGGAGGTTCTAACAATGTACCCGGACCTATCACTAGACAGTTTGCGTGAGGGCGAGCAGGCCGATTTAAAGTTTCCAGCGGTTACATTTTATAAGTCTCTTCCTTACCACAAGACCGTAGAGCTTATTCGACAGATCAAATTAGCCCTGCCCATTCGCGAACAATGCAGCATGTTCGATTGTGTGGCCGCCGGGGTTCCGTTTTTAATTTGGGAGGATACCACCCTACCGGGGCAGTGTTTTGTCGACACCGCCCGGAAACACGGCGTGTTAATCGAAAAGGGGGCAAGTAAGGAACGAGTAAGGGAGATTATTCTTACGCTTCTGACAAACAGAGAGGTCTACACCGCCTATACTAAAGACCTGCAGCATTTATTTCGTCATTACACAGAAGGGGCGGTTCTTAAGTACTTCCAGCATATAGTCGACAATGTCTTCTAAGTCCGACTTAAGGGGTTTAAATGGGTAAGGTGTTTACAGTAGTTTCAAACGATGAAATTACACAGGATAAGAAAGAGTTTAACGCACGTCATCCGGAGAGTATGCACAAGGTTTACTTTCACAGTGAGGGGGAGCTTCGTTCTTTCGCACGCTCTCTTCATTTTCTGGTCAACACCCAAAACGGTATGGATGTTGACGATTATGTAGTGGGTGAAAATTCTCCGGTTTACAGCTATTTGAAGGACAACATAGAAGGGAAGTCTGTTCTTCTTGTTGGAACTGGTACTGGCAGGGAGATGACGACCGCTCGGGAGCTGGGTGCTGTTCGGGTGGAGGGTACCACTCTGGGGCAGCGTAACGTTGCTTTTGCCAAGGAGGTAGTTGGGGAGAGCCCTGTTCTTTGTGACAACCACGCGTTGCCTTGGGATAAGGAGACCTTCGATGTCGTTGCGGGTTTTCAGATCATGGAGCACGCTTTTTCTCCGGTTGTTTTCCTATTGGAGTGCAATAGGGTATTGAAGACCGGCGGTCTGATTTGCATGGAGACTCCGCCAGCAAAGACCACCTCTTTGGATAGTTGGCTACACCATGTGATTTGTCCCACCGGTAGGCAAATGTGCTATCTTCTACAAAAGACAGGGTTCAAACCCGTAGAGTTCATTCCTGAGAAAGGGGAGCCGGGAATAGACATCTCTGACGTCAGTATTGATGAAGAAGAGGTTCCCTACTTGGACGACCCTAGTGTAATGGTCTGTGTAAAGGCTATAAAACAAGACCCCATTACGTATGAACGCCGTGACATGCTTAGGTACTACCACATTCTTGCAGGCAATTCTTTTGTTTATTAAGGCTTAGTTATGGGAACAGATTGGACGAACATTAAGGTTATTTTCTGCCAAATGACGCAGAATCGTCTCGACGAGACGAGATCTTGCGTCGAACGGTATTTGGATTACGTTGACGAAATCGTAATTGTAGACGGCGGTTCCATTGACGATACAATTTTCTATTTCCGAAACTGGGCCCAGGAAGAACCCAAGCTGCACTTTCATGTTATTCCCTGGAAAGATAGGTTCTACGAACAGCGAACCAACTATCTTAGGATAGCCGACACGTTGGCAAAGCCCGGCGACTATGTGCTGGTTTCTGACCCGGATGAGTTGTTTGACCTCAGCCTTCTCCAAAACATCCGTAGGGTGGCTGGCTTCTTAGAGAGCCGCGGGGCAAATGTGGGTTGTTTCCAGAGCCGGTCGGTGACCATGCGTGGAAACAAAAGGGTGTACGAGAATCTGGATGACTACTGGAAGCATTTGCTTTACCGGTGGGAGCCTGGGATGCATTACGTGGGCAATCCCCACGAGACTCTTGTTATCCCCTCTCAGTTTAAGGCTATAAATTTTGATCTTGCCTACGAACACGTTAAGCAGGAGAATGTCACGTGGCACCGTGGTGCCCGCAACTTTGTTGTTTGGGGCGTTGGGCGAGACGTTGATCGCGACCCAGACCAACAGAAGATGCGAGTTTGGTTGGAGTTGAGGGACTTGCGGCGGAAGAACGGGCTTCCTGATAGTTGGCAGGACCTCAACATCTACTTGATGCGTGGGCAGGTACATCCCGACCTCAAAGCTTGGATGATTAAGTACCGCAATATTGACGGTTTTGAGTTTGCTTCAGAGGCCCGCGAGGTCTACAAACTCTACTTCCACATTTACCACCCCGAAGAGGAGCCCCCCGAGCTTAGGGGCGAAAATCTGTAGGAGACGATACAATTAGATTTTACGACTTTCTTAAGAAGAAGTACCCTGCTGACCGCAAGTATCGGGGGGCGGAACTAGGTGTCTACGAGGGCGGGAACGCTAAGCAGCTTTGTGACACGTTACAGTTTGAGCTTCTCTACCTGGTGGACCCCTACCGAAAATACGACGAGTTCACGTCCTATAGCGGCCACTCGCAAGAGGATTGGACTGACATAGAACGAAAGATGAGGGTGTCTCTCAACATCGGTGAGGATGGCTGTGGCACTTACCATGACCAGCCACTACGTTTCATGAAGCTTTTTTCTTCGGCCGCCTCCCTTGAGGTGGACGACGACTCTCTTGATTTCGTGTATGCAGATGGCAACCACGAGTACGAGTACATCAAAGAAGATATCGAACTTTGGTATCCGAAGTTAAAGGTCGGCGGCTGGATGATGGGCCACGATTGGCCCGTCTCCGAAGATTCAATGTATATGACTATCAAGCGCGCCGCCACCGAATTTGTAGAGGCGAACGGTTTGGAGTTTGACCCTCTAAGTCATCGGACTGGCTACACCGAGTGGTGGTTTCAGAAGAAGTAAGGGGTTTGTTGTGGAAAAGATAACCTACGTTTGTATCACCCAGAACCGGCTGGAGAACCTGAAACGCAACTTCCCGGTAATTCTACCCCATGTGGACCGAGCTGTTATCATCGATGGCGGCAGTGTCGATGGTACGGAGGAGTACTGCAAGTCCCTTCCCAAGGTGGAATGGCATTACCGCAAATGGGATGATAGCTTTGCTAACCAGTACAACGAGTACCTAAAGTACATCGACGAGGGCTGGGTGTTGCTTTGCGATGACGACGAGCTTCCCTCGTCAGACCTATTGAAGAGCCTCCGTAAAATAGTGGCGGATTCGGAGCAGGGGAACCGGTTTTGTTGTGTGGAGTTCCGTTCTTGGGCCATAAATCCCGATGACGAGGTCCCGAAGGACCACCCCGATGACTACTGGCGTAAGTTGTTTTTCCGGTACCACCCGAAGATGCGGTATACTGTGGACCTTCACCAGTGTTTGGTAGGGTACCAGAACAACAACCAGGCTCGCAGTGATTTTATCTATTACCACCTTAAGACGACGCGGGACGTGGCGCGTAATGCGTGTCGCAACTACTTTATCGCTGGTATTTGGTTGCCAAACGCATCTGACGGTCTTAGGGGGCCGGAGTGGGACGAGTTGCGGGCGGTGGTCAAGAGCTGTTACCCGGAGATAGAGACTTTTTCGGAGCTAGACACTCTCTTTATTCAGGGAAATCTGCACGAAGATTTGAAGGCGTGGATGATTAAGTACAAGGATTTCGGGTCCAGTCTTTATCACGAACTCCACCACTTCTTCGAGTACTACTGCGAGCTGCGTCACCCCGAGGAGTGCACCGATGCTGTTAAGGAGCGGGTGGAACAAATGTCCTCGGAGAAAAAGTTCTTCGACATTTCCCTCAAGGGCGGCACCTGGTCGCCACCCAACGATAGCCGCGAGTTAGGGGTTGCGTTGACTGAGCTTTCCTACCAGTATGGTGATTCGTGGCGCCACCTCACAGTGCTGAGTCCCGACATGGAACTCAAAGGTTTTAACGGGGTAGAGGGAGGCAACTCAGGAACCAACTTTTCCTGGTCGGGCAAGGAAGCTGTCGTAAGGTTGTATGGAATTGAGGAACCGCCCGCACAGGTTGTGGTTAAGTTTGCGTGGCCGCCGCGTTCGGGACAGCGGGTTGTTGTTCGTGTGGGCGACCGCGAGGAAGAACTCGTATCTCCCCATAACGTTGTTACGGTTTAAATCGAGTACTAGGCAAGCAAGAAGGAAGTAAGAAAATGATGAATAACATTCTTGTCACCGGCGCTAACGGCTTTGTCGGCTCGGCTCTTTGTCGACGTCTATTGGGTATGGGCGGCAAACGAGTGGTTGGTTTGGTTAAGGATAGGAACTTTAAGAGCAGGCAAGATATACTGGACGGCATCTCTGTGGTGTACGGAGACCTGTGTGACTACGACACCGTGCGTTACGCGATGTCTCACTACGAAATCGATACCGTGTTTCATCTTGGGGCTGTTACGATCCTTCGTCAGTCGGTTGTCGACCCTATGACGTGTTACCAGACAAACATCATGGGAACTATCAATGTTCTGGAGGCCGCCCGCCAGGTTGGTGTCGAAAAAGTGGTGGTGATGTCCAGCGACAAGTGCTATGGTACCTACGAGGAACTGCCTTATGTGGAGACCATGGCTGTGCAGGCTTCTCCCGATGCTTACAGCACCTCAAAGGCCTGTGTTGACTTGGTGTCCCGCTGCTATGCACAGGGCTATGGTGTAGATGTTTCTGTTGTCCGGTCTGGGAATATCTACGGTCCCGGGGACCTTAACATGTCCCGCCTGGTTCCCCGCTCAATCATAAAGTGCCTTGATAACGACCCTCCACAGATATACAAAGGCGTTGGCAAGTACAAACGCGAGTTTGTGTATATCGATGACGTCGTCGATGCTTTCCTAGTGATTCGCGAGAAGGGTTTGTCTGGAGAGGCCTACAATGTGGGGGAAACCGGGTTTCTCTCTATCGTTGAGGTTGTGGATAAGGTTGTCAAGTTGACCGGCTGCACGAAGACGCCTGAGGTTGTCGAGAAAGATTTTGTCGAAATCAAAGAGCAGTGGTTAGACGCTAGCAAGCTTAAGGCTTTGGGCTGGGAGCCCACCCACGGAATCGACAGGGGCTTAGAAAAGTCTGTTGAGTGGTACAACCATTACAAAGACACCCCGTAAAGGAGACAACATGACGGCCTACCAAAAAAGAGAAGACCATTTTGATGGGGACGACACTGCCAAATGGTCCGGCGAAGCCGAGCGGCAGATGAGGCTTCTTCCCCTTGGTACAGAGCGCAATGTATCGCATCCACTGGTTAAGAGCTGGTTGGAGGACCGCCAGATACAAGGAACAGCGGTAGATTTTGGGTGCGGTACGGCTTTTTATCGCACCTTATTTTCTGGTATGCGTTATATAGGTATTGACCAGAACCCAGATATGATTGCTGCGTCCAAGGCACGTTGGCCGGGGCCCGATGAGACTTTTTATCAGGTCCCCCTCAACAAGATCTTAGATAACCACCCAGAGCTGGAAAATGCTGTGGATGCCGGTCTCTTTCTCACCGTTCTTCAACACAATCACCATGAGACCGCCGATGAAATTATGGAGCAGGTCAAAAGAATGTTGAAGCCCGGCGCACTCCTCTTTGTGATGGAGGCCACCTATGTAGAGGAATTCTACCCCTCTAAGACCCGCCAACAGCTTGGTTTACCGGACCCCGACCCTGAGAGGTTAGACTCGATGGTTTACGGTGCGGCAATATATACAGTGAAGGGCTGGGCGCACTTTCTTGACCGTTTTGGTTTCGACTATTTTTATGATGGTGCTGGGGCCCACATAGGTATAAAAAGGTAGTCTTATATGCGAGTATTGATTGTAGGGGGCGCTGGGCTCTTGGGTACCCGCTTGGCTCCAAAGCTTCAAGCTTTGGGGCACAAGGTGGCCCTGTGTGATAGCTTCTCCGGGAGTTTAAAGCACCGTACCCCCACCGACTACCCGCTTTTCATCGCCAATGCGACCGACCAGAACATGCTGCGGCACGTTTTCAAGGCATTCGAGCCCGAGATTGTTGTCCTGGCCCCGGCCTATGTTTTTCCTCGCGAGGTTGTATACAGCCCATACGAAGACTCCCGGCTCGTCGTTGAGAGCGCCAACACCCTTACCTCTCTATTGCGTCGGGGAGTCGAGCACGTGTATTTCTGTTCTAGCAGCGAGGTTTACGGCGCTCCGCAGAGTAGGCGCCCCCTTAAGGAGGGGCGCAAGATTGTTCGTAGTGCTAGTTCTCACGGTGCAGCCAAGTACGCCGCCGAGGGGCTGTTGTCTTTCCGGTGTCAGGAGCTTGGTGTACCCCTTACAATTTTGAGGGTGTTCGATATGTTTGGTCCCCGCATTGTCTTTTCGGCTCGCACCGACGTTGTCAACTTCCTGATTGATGGGTTTTTACGGCGGGATCCGATGGGTTTGGTGGGAGCCCGCCGCGCCCGCGATTTTGTTCATGTAGACGATGTTGTTGCTGCCTTCCTAGGCCTTTTAGCGGGTGGGTTTGCGGGTACTGTTAATGTCGGTACAGGTCGGGGAG
>SDBV01012029.1_pt1 | contig 11126 bp, 8 predicted proteins | sample 2277081 | NCBI WGS metagenome assembly SDBV01 (sample SAMN10402039, study PRJNA504765) | marine sediment metagenome | isolation source: marine sediment core GS10_PC15, 223 cmbsf | place: Arctic Ocean: Southern Knipovich Ridge | collected 2010
TAAATCTCATGGATTAAAAATAATCAAATAACAGGCATAAAAAAAGCCCCTCTGTTAATGGGGGCTGTATAATATGGGGTATCCATTTATTATTCCTCGATTGCTACCAGGCTTTCCCTGAGAACCTCAATCTGCTCGGTGATACGGGGAAGATATTCTCCTGTAGGTTTGGTATCGGGTGTCCAGTTGGCAATCATTTCCTTGAAGTTTGCCTCAACATATACCTGCTTGAGCTTGTTCATCTCAGCCATGAATCTTTCTCCCTCTTCCTCTTTCCTGATCTGGTTTAACAGCTCAATAAGATTGTCAAGAGGTACTTCCTGGTCGGCGATGGCTATCATAAGATGCCTCAATAACTGGCCGCGTACATCATCCGGCAAATCGGTCGGGTATCTCTTGATTACCTGGGTTCCTATGTACATTTTCTCAATGAACTCACCAGTAATATACAGGGTTACACTTCTGGCTTTATCAGCATTTGTCAATTCCCTGTCCACATTCTCAGCAGTAAGGGTGAGATGTTTCCTGAGCGAATCCGGATGGGCGCCTGCCGCAATATAATCCTCAAATATTCTCTGCTCGTATGAACTTTCAAGCCCTATTGTACTTGCAAGTTTACGGGCCCGCTCGTACTTAATAATGGCTTGTTCCGTCTTACTGTATGTGACCAGGTAGGCCATATCAACGGTATAAACCCCTAACATAAGTGCTGCTTGGGTCTCATCCCTTGCATAGAAATCGACATTTTCCATGGGGTTAACCAAACCTTCCATATAATCTGCTCCCGCCATATCAAGGGCAATCATAATTTTTGATGGATCTCTAAGTCCAGGATTAATACTTATCACAGTTTCTGCGAACTCGTCTGTTTCGGGAGCCGTGGCATCTGAAGATTTTTGCTGACCGGCCTTTTGCTGGCAGGATGAAAGAACCATAGCAACCATCAGGGTTGCTGCAAGCAAGATTCGGTAGATTTTCATGGGTATTGTAATTTTTTAATGATGATTATGTGCGTTAAAGATGGCTAAAGATAACAAAAAATTGAAATGCAGACAACAGGGAATAATAATTATCTTTAGTCCCCCAACCTCAACTGTGAAAGCATTCGGACAGCACATCATTGATTTCAGTAATCTTATATGGGGAACTCCCTTGCTGGTGCTGCTTTTGGGAGGAGGACTCTTTTTCCTGATCTACTCCCGTCTGATCCCCTTCCGGTATATCAGGCATGCCATTCAGATTCTTACCGGAAAATATGACGATCCAAATGAACCCGGACAGATAAACCATTACCAGGCATTATCAACTGCTCTGTCAGGTACTGTAGGAATGGGCAATGTCAGTGGAGTTGCAGTGGCTATTACCATGGGTGGTCCAGGAGCCATTTTCTGGATGTGGATATCAGCTTTGCTGGGGGTTGCTACAAAATTTTTCACCTGCTCCCTGGCTGTCATGTACAGGGGAACAGACTCCGAAGGGGAACTCCAGGGTGGACCAATGTACTTTATAACTGAGGGACTGGGTAAGAACTGGAAGCCTCTTGCAGTTTTCTTTTCCCTGGCGGGAATGGTTGGTGTTTCCCCCATGTTTCAATCAAACCAGCTAACCCAGGTGATAGGTGATGTTATACTTTCCCCCAACGGGATACAAACCGGTTTCTATAGCAGGCTGATCACCGGACTAATAATTACCCTTGTTGTATCACTGGTAATTTTTGGTGGGATTAAAAGGATAGGCAAAGTTGCCGGGAACCTCGTCCCCCTCATGATTATCCTCTATGTCATTGCCGTATTGTTTATAATTTTCTCACAACCGGATCAGATCATCCCGGGATTCCGAACAATTTTCGAGGATGCTTTCAGTGGACAGGCAGTGCTGGGTGGTGCACTTGGCTCCCTGATCGTCGAAGGGGTGAGAAGAGCAGCATTCTCAAATGAAGCCGGAATTGGCACAGCTCCCATGGCACATGGAGCAGCAAAAACATCTGAGCCTATTCGAGAGGGACTTGTTGCAATGCTGGGTCCTATGATCGACACATTGCTAATTTGTACAATGACTGCCCTGGCAATTATTATGACCGGAGTCTGGATGGATCCAGGCAGTGACGGGATTTCAGTTACAGTTGAGGCCTTCGAACAAGGTATGCCCGGGATAGGCCCGTATATTCTGATTCTATGCGTTACTGTCTTCGCGGTCACATCACTTTTCGCATTCCCATATTACGGTGCAAAATGTTTCAGTTTTGTTTTCGGAGCAAAATATAAGATTATTTACAACATCCTTTATGTTATCTCAATTAGTATGGGTGCTGTAGGAACACTTCGGGTTGTAATCAGTATTTTTGATAGTGCCTATGCACTGATGGCCTTTCCAACCATGCTGGCTACCCTGTTACTATCACCCAGAGTAATCCGTGAAACCAAAAAATATATCGGGAAATATAAAGCTCAGAAATCATCTAAATCCAATTAAAATGAAAAAAACTACTGTTTTCTTTTGCATTATCCTTGGCAGCCTCATGGCTCAGGCTCAGGATACACCGGATCCCAAACCGGTAGCTCCCTACAGTCCCGGCGTTATGACTGGAGATGGACTATTATTTATATCCGGACAGATCCCCATTAACCCGGATACTGGTGTTATTATGAAGGGAGATATAAGTAAAGAGACACGGGTTGTAATGGAAAGGATAGGCATTGTGCTGGAAAATAATGAAATGGATTTTTCCAACCTGGTAAAGTGCACAATTTTTCTTACAGACATCAGGGATTACAAGGCCGTAAACAAGGTTTATGCAAGTTTCTTTAAGGATGGATTTCCGGCACGTGAGGCAATAGAGGTGTCAAACCTCCCCCTTGGAGCTGCTATAGAGATTTCCGGCATCGCTTCAAAAAGATGATGAGAATCACCTAAATATGATCATCAGAAAATCGATTATGTACTATCTTGGTCATCTCTAAGAACCATCACTACCATATGGATGAAATTCTAATTGAATCAAGCACCGGGTCAGGGATTATCCGGTTGTACAACAGTGGGATTATGTACCAGACCTATAAGGATGGTTCAGAACTGAAGAAAGAAGACAGCGACCATGAGATGATGCTCTACCGGAAAAAATTCTGCAAAGATACAAGCCGGCCCATCCTGGTTGAATTAGATAATGTAAAGACAGTAAGCAAAGAATCCAGGGCAATTTACTCCAGCCCTGAAACAGCTGAGGTTATCTCTGCAGCTGCTCTGCTTGTCGGCAACCCGGTGAGCAGGATCATAGGTAATTTTTATCTTGGATTAAATAAATCCGTTATGCCGGTAAAAATGTTCACCAACCGAGATGAGGCATTTCTTTGGCTGAAAACATTCTTACCCGGTTAATCCAGTGAAAATGAAAATGGATAACTCACGCATTGAGGAAATCATAAATGCAATTCAGGAGATTGCTTCGGGAAATTTCTCCACTCAAATCAGTATTTCTGATGCCCGGGATGATATAGATGGCATTTCTACGGGGATAAACATGCTTGCCGAAGAGGTCCAGATCAGGATTGACAATTATACAGAAGAGCAGGAAAAACTTAACAAAACCATAAACCAGCTGAAGGAGCTGAAAATGGAGCTTTCCCAATCGGAGGAACTTTTCTGGCAGATTTTTCAAACTACTCCCGATGGAATTAGTATCTCCAAGCTTGATACCGGGATATTTGTTGAGGTCAACAAAGGATTTGAAAGCCTGACAGGATATAGCAGGAAGGAACTTATTGGTCATTCGGTATTTGAATTCGGTTTGTGGACTGATCTTAAGGACAGGGAAAAATTGACCGAAGGAATAAAGGAGAAGGGTATATACACAAACCTGGAATCAGAATTCATGGTAAAGGATGGTGGGATTAAAAGGAGACTCGTCTCTGCCACAATTTTGAATATTAATGAAGTGCCACATCTGGTTACTATCAGCAGGGATATTACCAAATGGCGTGCCGCAGAACAGGATCTGCAATTCTCACAGAAAAAGTACGAAGAGCTGATACAGCTTGCACCCGATGGTATAATCCTTGTAGACACAAAAGGTAAAATTGAAATGGCCAATGACGCCTTTCTCCGAATAACCGAATTGACTCCAAAGGAAGTAACTGGATTGCATTTCAAAGATTACCATGGTTTTTCCGAAAAGGATAAGAAGGAATATGGCAAAGCCTTCTCCAGTATACTAAAGGATGAGTATTCCAAACCACTTGAAATGCGGTTTCAGACAAAGAAAGGAGAAACAAAGCATATTGAGCTGCTTTCAAAACCCCTGAAACATGAAGGCAGAATAACCGGCATTCAGGCAGTTATAAGGGATATAACTGACAGGATAAAGTCAATGGAGATCATTAAAGCATCGGAGATACAGTACAGGACTTCGATGGACTCCATGCATAGTACAATTTATCTTGTTGACAGTGAACTAAAAATTCTTCTCGCCAATAAAGCTCTGAAGCAGGGATTGAAAAATATTGGCTTATCTGCTGATGTTGTAGGTAAACCGTTTATTGAAGCCTTCCCTTTTCTTGATAAGTCAACTGTCGATGAGTATAAGGAGGTTTTCCGGAACGGCAAAGCTATCCAGAAGGAAGATACTTTTACGCGTACTGACCACGATATATTTACGGATACAAGAATAATTCCAATTATTGAAGACGGTGAGGTAACGAGTGTACTTACCATCGTTCAGGATATCACAGAAAGGAAGAAGGCAGAGCGTGTACAGCAGATAATGTACAACATCTCCAATGCCGTTAATGTTACTGATAACCTGAATGATCTTTTCATTTCTATACAGAACGAGATCGGAAAGATTTTTGACACCCGGAATTTTTTTATTGCATTTTATAATAAGGAGGATGATACCTTAAGCCTGCCCTTCTTTGTTGATGAAAAGGATACCTTCGACTCATTCCCGGCAGAACAAACCCTTACAGGATACATGATCCGGAATGATCAACCCATCCTGATGAAGGATACTGATATAAATAAACTTATCCGTTCCGGTGAAATTAATGATGTCGGAGCCCCCAGCAAGGTATGGCTGGGAGTACCCCTGAAGCTGAAGGAAGAGATCATCGGGGCAATCGTAGTGCAGCACTATGAAGACGAGCATGCATATGATGAAAAGGACCTGGAAATCCTGAGATTTATTTCTTCGCAGATCAGCCTTTCTGTCGAAACCAGGCGTGCATATGATGAGATCCAGGTCGAGAAAGCATATTTCGAGCAACTCTTTGAAGGCTCACCGGAAACGGTTGTCCTGACAGACAACGATGGAAGACTTCTCCGTGTGAACCATGAATTCGAAAAACTCTTCGGATATACAAGGGAGGAAGTTATTGGCCGTTTTATTGATGAATTGATAGTTCCCGATGACCAGATCTCAGAGGCCAGGGACATCTCAAAAAGGGTAGCGAAGGGAGAAGTAATTCGTGCCGAAACCCTTCGCAGGCATAAAGACAGCAGATTAATTCATGTATCCGTATTGGGAACACCTATCGAGATTGAAGGTGGACAGATAGCAGTTTATGGTATCTACCGCGATATCACAGATCGGAAAAATGCAGAAATCGCCCTTCGGGACAGTGAAGAAAAACTACGGAATATTCTCTATTCTTCACCCGATGCCATAACAGTTTCTGATCTTCGTGGAATGATGACGGAATGCAATCAGGCAGCTCTGGACGTATTTGGATATGAAAACGAGAGTGAACTTATAGGTAAGAATGCCAATGATTTTGTTATTCCGGAACAAAAAAAGAAAGGTATCAGATCACTGATTACAGTTTTAAAAGCAGGGCATGTAAAAAACGCTGAATTTGAGCTTATTACAGGGAAAGGAAAGCATATTTATGTGGACGTGTCTGCAAGCCTGATAAGAGATGCAAATGATAATCCTATCGGTATTGCAACAATCACCCAGGATATTACCGAGCGGAAAGCCTGGGAAAAAGCCCTTACAGCTGCTAAAGAAAAGGCAGAGGAATCGGACCTTCTGAAATCTGCGTTCCTGGCAAATATGTCACATGAGATACGGACTCCAATGAATGCAATACTTGGTTTTTCGGAATTGTTGAAAACCGAGGGACTAAGCAGGGAGGCCAGGGATGAGTACATTAAGATCATTAACAGCAAAGGCAATGAACTGATGCTCATCATAAATGATATTATTGATATATCAAAGATTGAAGCCGGAGATATACAGATCAGTAAATCAGAGGTTACGGTGCTGAAATTCCTGCAGAACCAGTTCAAGGAGTTCAGTGAGGAAAAAAGCCTTATGAATAAGGACGAGATTCAGTTTCGCCTGAAACTTCCTGAAGAAGATAACCCGGTTGTTCACACAGATCCAGCAAGATTGAAGCAGATACTGTATAACCTGACCAGTAATGCTCTGAAATTTACTCATGAAGGATTTATTGAGATGGGTTGTTACATCCAGGATCAAAAGGTAATTTTCTACGTTAAGGATACCGGGATAGGAATAGAAGAAGAAAAGAAAGAAATCATCTTTGACAGGTTCCGTCAGGTAGATGAATCAATCAATTCCGAGTTCGGGGGAACGGGACTTGGACTTTCAATTTCACAACATCTAACCAGCCTGCTCGGTGGTAAGATATGGATGGAATCATCCCTGTACCAGGGTTCAACCTTTTCATTTTCCCTTCCCCTGCTAAAAAATCTGGCCCAGAGAGCAGATGCAGTCAATGGTACACTGTCCGGTCACTCTGACAATAAGATATTGGATTTATCCGGCAAAAAGATCCTGATTGCTGAAGATGACTCGGCCAATTATCTGTTCTTAGAATCATTTCTTAAGCGCACTAATTCACAGATATTCTGGGCAAGGGATGGAGGACAACTCCTAGAAATGTACCGGGCTGATCCTTCGATTGACCTTATTCTAATGGACCTGAGAATGCCTGTCATGAACGGGATAGATGCCACAAAAATAATCCGGGAATCGAACACTGACCTTCCCGTAATTGCCCTCACTGCATATGCTTTTGCTGACGACCGGGAGAAATGCCTGCAAGCCGGGTGTAACGACTACCTGGCAAAGCCCGTTAAAATTGAGGAATTGACTCAAACACTGTCAAAATACCTTACCTGAGCAATACTCTCAATCTAACCCTGCCAAATAATTACCGTATTATAAACCCTTCCTTCAGGGGATCTTCCGGATCAAACCAGAATTCTGAACGGCCGGTAAAATGAGCCATGCCTGAAACCTCTGGAATGACAGCTTTATGAGGGCCAAATTGGGTTTGCTCAACCACCCTTACCTGCATCGTTGTTCCGAGTATACTTTCTATAGTGATCCATTCCCCGAGTGAGAGTTCACCCCTTGAATAATGGATGGCAGCTCTGGCACTCACACCTGAACCGGTTGCAGAGCGGTCCAGTTCACCATCGGCAAAAATGCAGACATTCCGGCTGTGATTGTCCTGATCCATTGCTTCCCCTGTAAAAATAGTCCCATATAAAAATCCCAGGTCATCCTCAAATGGGTGAACAATATCATGCCCTGTCGAAACAGCATCTTTGATTTTCCGCCCCATGGCTATGAGACTCATGGCATTCCGACTGCCTAATTCCAGACCAGGATCATCTACAAAAGCATAGAAAGCGCCTCCGTAAGCTACATCGAAAGGTACCTTCCGTCTTGCTCCGATCTCAATTTCCTTGCCGGACATAAGAACAAAAGAAGGGACATTCCTGAAAACGATCCTTTCAACAATCCCATTATTTAGCCAGGCCGTAGAGACAATTCTTCCGGGAGGTGCGTCGATATTCAGAATTACCTCTGGACCCTTCTTCTTAATGAGTCCGGTTTCAATAACTAATTTGGTGAGTGCGATTATGGCATGCCCGCACATTGTACTATAGCCTTCGTTATGAAGAAAAAATACACCAAAATCTCCATCTTCAGTTACAGGTTCAGTAATCACTGCTCCATACATATCTGCATGACCCCGAGGTTCAAACATGGTACCTGTACGAATAAAATCCAGGTGTTCCCTGAAATAACTTCTTTTTTCAAGGATATTGCGGCCTTTAATTTCAGGCAGACCATTTATCAGCACCCTGAGAGGCTCACCACCAGTGTGCATATCAATCGTCTGGATGCGTGACCAGTTACCGGGTGGATTCCAATTAACTGTATGATTCATAAATTGATGTATCAGGGAAAATCAATAGTTATACCCAATTGCCTTGCTTTGGCAGACTCATAAATCTTTCGTGCAACCACCAGGTCAAACAGGGCCATTCCAACAGATTTAAAGAAATTAGTGGAACCAACAGGTATTTCGTAGGGATCATTCAGAAACCTGCCAAAAGTGCTTACCTGAGAATTCTTTAATAATCCTGATTCAATTGCAACAGAGAGATCGCCGGATTCTTCAAGGGCCTGCCTGGAATCGACATAAACATGTTCGAGCATGGGATAAAGCTCGTCCGGATACTCCCTCATTTCGGGTGTGAATGAGCCAATACCAACAAATGTTTTTCCTTTAAGTAACTTGCTGTCTCCGGGTATTACCGGCTGCAATGATGTTGTGGCCGTAATGATCACATCGGAAGCTTCCAGAATTTCTCTCCCGGACTCCAGCACGGAAACCTGAAGTCCGTATGTTCCCCTGAGCTTTTCGGCGAGTACTTCAGATTTGTTCCGGTCTAAATCTGCTATATAAGTTTTATCAAACGATCTGGCCTCATTCGAGAGAACTGCCAGATGCCGGGCCTGTACTCCCGCTCCTATTATCCCCAGGTTCCGGGCATTCCTCCCGGCAAGATGCTTTACCCCAACTGCACCTACCGCACCAGTCCGCAGTCCGGTTAATACAGCTGCATCCATCAGTGCCATTGGTGATCCGGAATTTCCATCATTCAGGATCATAGTCCCCTGAATCACCGGTATCCCTTTTTCCTGATTGCCCGGAAAAACACTTACCAGTTTAGTACCAAATGCAGAGGAGGTAAAAGCAGGCATAAGCAGAAGTACATTCCCCTCATGTTCGGCATGCATTCTGGGAGGCATATTGAAATTCTTACCTTCATACATAACCATAGCCTCTTCCACAGCCTCAATCAATTCTGCTGGAGAAATTGCTTTTTCAAGATCTTTTCCTTTGAGTACAAGCATGTCAGAGTTTGGTATTTATAATTATGTCTGAATTTAATCTTTTTCTTTTATCTTTATTCTTTCTTGAACACAGGATTTATGATAATCAAGTAGCTTCCTCACCGTTTACTTACTTACCGGTTCGTTAAACTTAGTTGCCCCTCTTTCAGGCGGATAGCTCCTCCCCTTATGAATAACAAGATCACAAATAATAGTGTTCAACACAATTTAAAGCAACTCTGGAAGTCAGTCATCGAGTCCATTTCAGGAACCGACCTGGATTTCACTGAGGGAAGGCTTGGCAAGGCCATTCTGCTGCTAAGTATTCCCATGGTTCTGGAGATGGTCATGGAATCGGTATTTGCAGTAGTTGATATTTTCTTTGTGTCCAAACTGGGGACCTATGCAGTAGCTACAGTTGGTATTACGGAGTCTTTAATGACCATCGTTTATGCTATTGGCATGGGACTGGCGGTGGGAACAACCGCTCTGGTTTCCCGAAGGATAGGAGAAAAAAACCGGGAAGGAGCATCCGTTGTTGCCTTCCAGGCTATTTTTGTAGGACTGATAATATCAATCGTAATTGCTATTCCAGGAGCCATCTATGCCTCCCGTCTTCTCGACGTAATGGGCGCTGAAGATGAAATGGTAAGAGATGGCTTCATATACACCGCAATTATGCTTGGCAGCAACGGGATCATCATGCTGCTGTTTATCATTAATGCAGTATTCAGAAGTGCAGGGGATGCCGCAATTTCAATGAGGGTTCTCTGGCTGGCCAACCTAATCAATATTATTCTGGATCCCTTGCTGATACTGGGAATAGGGCCCTTCCCGGAATTGGGCATCAAAGGTGCTGCAATTGCAACTGCTACCGGAAGGGGGATCGGAGTTATATACCAATTCTGGTTACTGTTCAATGGAAAAGGGAGGGTTCAGCTAAAGACAAGGCATCTGTTTGTTCAGATCCGGATCCTGCTGAGTCTGATCAGGCTTTCTCTGGGGGGAATTGGCCAGAGTCTAATTGCCACCACCAGTTGGATAGCTCTGGTCAGGATAATAGCCGAATTTGGGAGTGGTGCCCTGGCAGGGTATACCATCGCTATACGGGTTATTATTTTCACACTGCTCCCCGCCTGGGGATTAAGCAATGCCGCGGCCACACTTGTCGGCCAGAACCTGGGAGCAAATAAGCCCGACAGGGCCCAGCGTTCCGTATGGTTGACCGCCAAGGCAAACATGATCTTTATGGGACTCGTATCCATCGTATTTATAGCATTTCCGGCTTTTTTTATCCGGATTTTTATCCAGGATCCTGAAATAGTAGCATTCGGGGCAAACTGCCTCCGGATAATTGCGTTCGGATTTGTATTTTACGGGATGGGCATGGTTATGATACAGGCTCTTAACGGAGCGGGTGATACCACAACTCCAACAATTATCAACCTGGTTTGTTTCTGGATGCTCGAGATACCTCTCGCCTATACTCTGGCACTGAAACTGGAAGCCGGGGAGAATGGTGTTTATATTGCAATTATAGTAGCTGAGACCTGTATGGCCCTGATCGCAGGGTATATCTTCAGAAGAGGAAAATGGAAACTCCGGAAAGTTTAGTCTCACTCATATCGCAGATTATCAACGGGATTCCGGGATGCATCTATCCAGGAGCTTAAATACATACTCTCGAAATACCTTGGGTAAGGAGGATGGAAGGCTATCGCCGCTCTTCCATCCGTTTCATAAGCTTATTGCGATAAGATTGTCCGACCGGGATATCACTTTCAATTATCCTTAGTCTGTTGCCTTCCAGAAAACTGATCTTTTCTATAGCTATCAGATAGGATCTGTGTACCCTGAGAAAAAGCTCTTCCGGAAGTATTTCCTCCATTTTCTTAAGGGTCTCATAAGTGGTGATAACACCATTATCTGTGTGTATACGTACATAATCCCCCATTGCCTCCAGAAGGTAAAT
>SDBV01012030.1_pt1 | contig 11126 bp, 7 predicted proteins | sample 2277081 | NCBI WGS metagenome assembly SDBV01 (sample SAMN10402039, study PRJNA504765) | marine sediment metagenome | isolation source: marine sediment core GS10_PC15, 223 cmbsf | place: Arctic Ocean: Southern Knipovich Ridge | collected 2010
TTTTTGACTCCTAGAATATCATAAGCACAAGTACATAGTCTCTTTTTAAATATTGGCTTAGTAAACCATTCACAAAAAACATAACACAAAACTTTCTTCCACCAAGGATGTTCAACTGCCATTATGTATATCCTCATATAATTTTATAAATTTTCTTGTTATTTTTTTAACATCAAATTCTTTTGATTTTTTATAAGCGTTTTCTGCTAATTTCTTTTGAAGTTTTTTATCTTTTAATAATCTATTTATTTGTTTTGCTAAACTTTCAGAATTTCCCGATATTGCTATCAAAACGTCTTTTTCAGGCTCAACAATCTCTCTTAATTCTGGCAAATCAGTTGTAACAATTGGTTTTTTACAAGCCATTGCTTCTAAAATACAAGAAGGATTCCCTTCAGTAGCTATTAAATCTATATAAGGTAAAGCTACAATATCTGCAGCATTAATATAATCTTCTATATTATATAATTCTCCTTTTATAAATAAGACTTTTTTTTCAATATTAAGCGATTTCACTAGTTTTTTGTATTCTTCAAAAATTTCATGTCTTACAACAATAACAAGTTTCAAATCATTATTCTCTTTGAACACTCTTTCCATTGCTTTTATTAATAATTTTGGGCCCTTATTTTCGAATAAACTCCCATAATAAAGAACAAAATTATTTTTTATATTTACCTTTGTTTTTGATTTTTGTTTGTTTAAAGGCTTATATTTTTTTATATCAATATAGGATTTTATAATCCTTATTTTATTTTTATTACACCCTTTTTTTATAAGGTCTTTTGCGAATGTTTTAGTTGGAACTGTAATTATATCAGCAAAATTTAATAATCTAGCGAACTTATTCCCTAATCTGAAACGAGAATAACTCTTTAATGTATGGATTGTCTTGACATCTTTACTCTTAACTATTTTTTTAGCAAGTATTGTCCTTAAAACAAAAAACCTTGCAGCACTAAAACTATGAATCACATCAAATTTAATACCTTTTTTTCTTAACTCTCTTAACTTTAATATAGGAGAAACAAATCTGTTAAAAAAATTTGAAAAGCCGAACTCCTTCCCTCTATAGATAGGAATTCCTTTAAATAATTCATATTCAGGAAAACCCTTTATCCCTTCACTTATTATATAAACATCATGACCATTTTTAATTAGTTCTTTTGCTAACAATATTAAGGTAATGTGCGAAGATTCAGCGTATTCGTTTGCAAACATTGTTGGTAAAAAAGCAATTCTCATAATTATTTTTTAAGAAGGATACATTTAAAAACTTTATGCTTTAATATAATTGTTTATTTTCATCGTAATCTATTCGATAAGAAAAGAAACTAACATATATATTCTCTTTCTAATTTAGTTTCATAATCAAGCGGTTTAATTTTAACAAAATTATCTTTCTCTAATAAACCATTAAAAAAATTAGATGTTGGAACATAAATTGATTTAGCATTCTTAGTTAAATATAAACAATCCAGTTTAAGGTTTTTGGGATTATTAATAGTATCTATAATTTTTATAGAATTCTTTAATAAAATTATCTCTCTTTTGTACTCTAATGGAAAATCTTTAACCTTTAATATTAACTTATTCCTCATCTTTTTTTTGAATAATCTTGAAAAGAAACTCCATCTCCCTAATGTAATAAGAAAACTTCTCAATAAAATGTTATAAAAAGGAGTTAATTTTTGAAGGGAGCAAAGTTTCTTGAATTTACCTTTAATAATAATTTTGTTTTCATTAATCTCATAATCAGAAGCACCTAGCCATTGTGAGGTTATAATATCTCCTTTATACTTACCAAAAAAACCGCAGTCATTTACTATATTCTTATTACCAGAAAATAATCTAAAGACGCCTCCTTTCTTCAGATTACTTATTAAAAGATAATGATTAGATTTGACAAAAAGTCCAGATTGTTCAAACAATTTTATATTGTCTTTTTTGGCTTCGCCTTCTATTTTATTTATTGGATTTAGTGCTATCAGAAGGAACGAATCCAGATACGCTAGTGCATATCTATCATCCATAAATGACGGATTTGTTGTACTATGGATGTTTTTACTAATCATATCAATAATATAAGATGCTTTTTTATCATTTTGTGCCATTAAACTAAAACCATAAGGGAATTTAAACTCAGTATTCCTGGAAGCATAACAACCACCTATAGAACCGTCTGGATGGACAAAGTGAATGTAAAAATTTAGAATCTTATCTATGATTTTTTTAATTTCCTTATCTTTTGTCTTTTTGAAGTATATTGCTAAGTATTCTAAAGATAAACTTAAATAACCAAAATCTGTACCGCCGTATTCATCAAACCAACCCTCTTTAGATTGTAGTTTTGCCAGTTGAACTATCTTATTCTTGCAATGTAACTCATATTTCTTTAATGGGCTAATCATAAATACATTGTAAATAGCCAGCAAAGCCCCGATTGACTGGTTTGCCACTTCCTCCTTGTTTTTCATAAGCCAGTCTGCAGACTTTTCAAAAGCTTTCATATACCCTTTCTTATTTTTAATGTGATTCTTTAATAATAAAAAGACCTCAGTACATTTATACAGGGAAAAAGCCGTAGCACAAAAACTCCTTTCATTTGGATACCATTCATTGAAGGATCCATCTTTGTTTTGGATACCTGTCCAGTAGTTAAGACCAGCGATTGCTAAGTCTCTAACCAATTCTTTCTTATAATAAATATTTCCTTTGAAGTTTTTTGAATATAAAAGTGCCAGAACAAACGAAGCCTCTTGGTGTCTTGCACAGGGGAAGTCTGAAGTATAATAACACCAGTAATTCTTGTCAAAACACCCGTATGTTGAAGAAAAAGGATTCCTATCTAATGAAGATAGGATTCTAGGAACTGTTTCCAAAACAATCTTGCCAAATTGGTCATAACTCATATCAATCAACCTTTGCTTTATTAGTGGTTCTGATCTTTCTTAATAAGACTACTGGAAAGGATAATATCTTGATTGGAACAAACCTTAATATAAGCCGCATTAAACTAATTGTGCTTATAAAGTTAATTGTTAAAAACATAAACGATGAAAATAGTTGTCGAACACTAAAATTGTTCTTGAAACCATAATTCGGAACTTTTCTTCCTAATAACTTAAATATAGCTATCCTCGCGAAACCAGCTTGTTTCTTATCATCAATTGTGTGTTTATGTGCTAAATATGGATTAGAAATCTTCCATGCTGTTAGATTCCCTTTCTTTATGGCGTTATCGAATATACTCTTACCTCTTTTAGTCCTAACCAAAGCTAAAGAGTATCCTTTTTTATTATTCATCAACTCTGGAATCCAGGCATCCCCGACACTAATATCTGAAAAATCAGCACACAAGTCAACACAGGTTTTGCATCTTTCTGGGACAAACAACATATGGACAAAATTATAACTAAACTTATCAATAAAATATGACTTATTATTTTTTAGTGTTATTCTAAACCCCCCAGGCCAGCTGCCAGCCCTATATTCTACAGACTTAACGTTTTTATAATTGCCCCCATATTTCTTTACAAGAAAAGATATACAATCAATTGAAGAATTGAGATGACAATACAAGCCTATCTTCAATATCAATTTTGAGGTTATTTCGTTGTCCTCAATCTTGGATATTCCATGCAATTCACAAGGCAAAGCAACAATCGCAAACTTCTCTCTTGAGCTCTTAACTTTTTTTAATAGACAATTAATAGGCAAAACTTGATATTTGGACTGGGCAGCATTGATTATTTCATTCTTAGATTTTGCTATGAATCCTTCTGATAGCCACGGCTTTGATTTGTTTTGTCTTACGACAATTGCTTTATCAATTATCTTATTCTCTAATGCATAGATTAATAGAGCAGTAACAAAACCCCCTGAACTGGAAATTGATCTAATTTTCTTGTCATTTGAATGTCCATAAAAAGCCTCAATATAATGGCCCATTACAGGTTCATCTGACTTTCCAAAAACTTTCTTATTATACTTTTTAAAATTAACTCCTATTCCCGGACAAACTTGAAGGCATTTCTTACAATTTATACATTTAGACTCGTCAATATTTGGAAAAGGTTTCTCACTTGATATAGAAATACAAGAAGCAGGACATACAGCATAACAAGTTCCACACGATAAACATAATTTATCTTTAACAACTGATGATACATTATTTACCATACCTTACAAAAAGCTTTATAAAGTATTTAAATCTTTTGAAGGTATAATGAAGATAATGCTTTTAAACCCCCCGAGCAAATATTCGTCGAATGTAGCAAGAGATTTGTTTTACGGGTGTTGGTGTAAAGGAAAGAGAATTGCTAGCCAGGATTTTCCACCATTAAATTTATTATATCTTTCGGCGATTTTAAAGAAAGATAAACATGATGTTATTATTCTTGATTCGCAAGCTGAGAAAAAGGATTTAACCGCAGTTAAAGAAGCAGTTGATTCAAAGAAACCTGAGATAATCATTATCCCTACTTCTAGCATGAACATTAAAGAGGATTCAGAATTATTAAATGAGCTAAAAAAGAATAACAAATGCATAACGATAGCATTTGGTTCTCATACTACATTTTACCCTGAACAAAGCTTAAGTTTTGGAGGGCTGGATTATGCTGTTCAAAGAGAACCTGATTACATTATAAGGGATTTTGTAAATGCTTACAGTAAAGGAAAAAATTACAATAAAACCAAAGGTATTGCGTATATGAATAAAGGTAAGTGTATTATTAACAAACAATACCCTTTTATTGAAGATTTAGACGAACTTACATTCCCTGACAGGGAATATATTAAGCATTTTATGTATTTTAGCCCATTAGTAAAAAGACTGCCATGGACCACTGCCTTAACTTCAAGAGGCTGTCTAGGAAAATGCAATTTCTGCACTACTGTACCATTTTATGGTCATAAGTTGAGATTTAGAAGTGCAAAGAATGTAGTTGAGGAGATGGAAGAGATTAAAAAGTTAGGGTATAATGAAGTTTTCTTCAGAGATGAAACATTTACTGCCCATTCTCAGAGATTAATTGAGATTTGTAATATCATAATAGAAAGAAAATTAGATATATCATGGATATGCAATGCTAGAATAGGAAATCTTAGTGAAAAAAACCTAAGGTTAATGAAGAAAGCTGGTTGTCATTTGATTAAATTAGGAGTAGAATCTGGTTCTCAAACCATTTTGAATAATATTAAAAAAGGAATAACTGTTGATATGACTAAGGATACATTTAGGCTTATGAATAAAGTTGGAATAGAAAGCCACGCGCATATGATGCTTGGGTGTCCTGGAGAGACATGGAAAAGCATAGACCAAACTATAAAATTCATAAAAGAGATAAACCCAACTACGGTTACATTTAATGCTTTTACTTTGTTTCCTGGTGCTGAAATTTATGAAGAGGTCAAGAAAAAGTACCCGGATATTGATGGAACTGAGCATGATACTTCCAAGGAACATAGTGTTGGATTTCACAGTAAATGGATTTGTGATTTGAGTGATGAAGAAGTTGGTAAAGCCATAAAAAAGGCGTACCGTTCTTTCTATTTAAGACCGAGTTACATATTTAAAACTTTATTGAGAATTAGGTCTTTGAATGATTTTAGGAGAATTGTTTCTGCTGGACTCGATGTTTTTTCATATATTAAAGAAAAATAAAAGATTAAAGGATATTCTTTATTTATTGAATATCACCAAATTTATATAAGTCTTAAGCGCCCGTGTATATCCTTTTATTCTATAAATGGATGTGGCTTTAGATAATATAGAAAGAATTTTCAGTGGTCTTAGATAAAATTCAAACCATGCACGTCGCATTAACTTCTGAAATTCTTCAGAACCGATTGAAGGAATTTTATATAAAGGTGTTGTAAAAGCTATTAAGTAATTATCCCAAGAATTATCTTTATTATAAAGCTTATTCTCCTCTAGATACTTGTGCAAATCAGTTCCTGGAAAGGGTATTGCCCTAAAGAAGATTGCGTATGTTGGATTGACTTTTTTAACCCATTTGATTGTCTGTAGCATGGTTTCTCTGGTTTCACCAGGTAGTCCGAAAACAAAACTTCCATTACATTCTATATTTGCCTTTTTTGTTAAAGCTATTGCTTTCTCAGCTTGTTCCAATGTACTTCCTTTATTTATTACTTTCAGCATTTTCTCCGAACCGGTTTCAAGACCATAAGAAATCATATGACAACCCGCTTTTTTCATTTTTTTTAATAATTCATAATCAACACGATTTACCCTGCTTAAGCAACACCATGTTAAATCTATCTTATTTTCTATAAGAAGGTCGCAAATTTTGTTCGCTCTATTCATATCTAATGTAAAAGTGTCGTCATAAAAAAGTATTTCCTTAACACCAAACTTTTCAACCAATTCCTTGATCTCTGCTATAATGTTTTCTGCACTCCTGAACCTTGTTTTTCTTCCAAAAATGGTGTGAGAATCACAAAAAATACATTGAAAAGGGCAACCCCTTGCAGTGAACATTGTGGCGAGAGGAGTTCTGTAACACCATTTTATGGAAACACGATATTTGTCCATAGGCAACAAATCTCTCGCAGGAAATGGCAGCTCATCAAGATTCTCAATTAGAGGTCTTGGTTCTGTTCTTATAATTTCCCCATTACTCCTATAAGCTATACCTTTTACACTATTTAAATTTAGGTTATCTTTCCTAAACTCATTAACTAAATCAAAGAGGGTTTCTTCGCCTTCACCAATCACAGCAATATCCAATGCCGTATTTTTCAAACATTGATCAGGTAAAGAAGTTGCATGCAGACCACCTAAAACTACTTTAATATCTGGATTGACTGATTTTATTAATTTAGAACAATTCAAAGCAAAGGTGTAAGTTGGAGTACTGGCAGTTAAACATACTATTTTAGGTTTTAATCTATTAATGATTAATTTAAGATTACTATCACTAATGTTAAGAGGGGTACAATCAACCAAATCCACTTTAACCCCTTTGCTTCTAACATAAGAAGCAATATAGCAAAGCCCTAAAGGTGGAGCAATTGCTTCGGCAGGTTTTGTTGCGCTTAAGTAATTAGGGTTAATAAATAAAACCTCTACTTCACTATTAAACCTTTTCTTTAATTCATTTAAACGCATCAAAGTCACCTACTCTTCATATCAGCCAGAAATCCAAATAGTAATATTTGTAGTGCTGTTAAAAAGAATAATGTTGCTAATATAATAGAAGGCAACATCTTATCAAGCTGCATCTGTCCGAACTGGATGAATTTAATTATAACAAATATGAATAATGCAATACTCATCAGAAATAATAATACGCTGATCCTTCCAAAAAATTTCAAAGGTTCATAGTCTCTATAGACTCTTATTAGATTAATCCAGGCTTTTATCGCGTAATCAAAAGGATTCTTCATCAATCTGCTTTTTGTTTTCCCATGGCGTTTTGCAAAATAAACTGGTACTTCAATTAATTTAAATTTATTTCTTATTGTTCTTATTATTTGTTCTTGAGTGTAAGTATGATTAGAAGTAATTGGTAATTCAGCAATTTCTTTTGTGAAAACTCGAAAACCACTCTGTCCATCAGTAATCTTTTTTTTGGTTATTTTAGAAATAACATTAGAAAATGCCCTATTTCCTAACCTTTTGATGATTGGCATACTTTCTATTTTTCCCATAAATCTAGAACCCAAAACAAAGTCATAACCTTCTTCAACATAACTGATAAGTTTTGGAATATCTTTTGCAAGATATTGACCATCTGCATCTGTATGGACTATAATGTCAGCTTTATGCTTTAAACATTTAGCTATTTCAGTACGGAATGTTTCAGCTAGACCCAAATTTTGTGGGTGAGAATAAACTATTGCTCCTGCTTTTTTTGCTACCTCTGCGGTATTATCCAAAGAACCATCATTAACTACAATAATTTCATATTTGTACTTAGTGTTATTCATTATACTTTTAATATCATGAATAACTTGAGCAATAGTTTTTACCTCATTATATGCTGGAATAGTCACTACAACTTTCATATTTTGGTTAATTTAACAGATATATTTAAATATATTCCTTTTTTTAATGGGATATGCTTAAAATCGAAATAAAATTAATATGATTGTTAAAAAATGACTGCTAACTGGAAAGAATATTGGAAATCTAACTCTATTAGAAGAAAAATAACTGAATTTTTTAGAGAAAAATATTTCTCTAAAGTTTTTTGTGACATAATTGAAAATTATTGTGATAAAAATTCTTTAATATTAGAGGCAGGTTGTGGTTCTGGCAAGTATTTAAAAAAGTTAACTGAAAAGGGATATACTTGTAGTGGGATAGATAATTGCAAAGCTTCTGTAAATAGAGCAAAAAAAAATTGTAAAAATGTTATTCTTGGAGATATATTTAAACTTTCTAATCATTTTAAACATAAACAATTTGATATAATATATAGTCAGGGTGTTATGGAACATTTTAATCTGGAAGAAACAGATAGAATTTATAAAGAGATGAGTAAAATAGGGAAAAAGATTATAGTCCTTGTCCCTTCTAACCTATCATTGTTTAGATTTTATGATTTTTATAAAGATGATCCTGATAAAATATTCTTTTCAAAGAAAAAGTTAGAAAAAAGAATGAAAAGATCTTTTAAAAATGTTGAAGTGATGTATTTACCAAAAACATTTTTTTTGACTATAATGGCATATGGTGAATCAAATGATTGAAGTAAAATGAAACTGACAAACAAAAAAGCAATACTCATATTATTATTACTATGTTCTATATTTTTCTATGATATAATTTTACACCCAACAGATGTTTTTTTAAGCAGAGATATGAAAGACCTTATTATTACAACATACGAATATAGAGAAGATAGTTTTGACAAGTATGAACAAATACCATTCTGGGACACTTTCAAATATAGTGGAGCGTTCTCTATGCTGACAATAACGCATTATTACCCAACAGATTTCCTGTTTATATTATACTTTGAGCCATATTTTATAAATTTCTTTATGATAATTCATATATTTTTAGCAGGAGTTTTTATATATTACTTTGCAAGAAGTTTCAAATTAAATAAATATGCTTCTTTAGTGAGTGGAATAATATATATGTTTAGTGGGTCTGTAATAATGAGAATTGCTAATTCAACAAGCACAATGGCATCCATAGCACTTATCCCTCTTAATTTTCTGATGCTGAAAAGATTAATAGATAATCCAAATATAAAAAACAGTATATTCCTTGGCTTAACATTAGCTTTACAAATATTTGCAGGAGAGTTCCATTATTTCTTTTATACTTGTATAGGATTAGGATTATTCTTTTTGTTCAGCATTTTTACATCAAAGCAAAGCAAAGTAAAAATAGTTCTGTTTCCAGCACTTTCATTATTAATAGGCTTATGTCTAACATCAATATATGTGCTGCCTTCATTAGAATTTTCAACACATCTAAGCAGGATTAATGGCAACCTTATGGAAGGTTCAGGTTATGAATACACTACCTCTGCGGGTTCTTTACCATTACCTCAAATGATAACATCTCTCATGCCTTTTGCATTTGGTGATGGATGGCAGGGTATTTACTGGGGTGCTCCTGAACAATCTGAATTATATTTCTATTTAGGTATATTTCCATTGCTACTTGCTTTATTATCTCTTTTGTTTGTAAGAAATAAATACACTTGGTTCTTTTTTGGATTAGCTGTTTTTGCTCTTTTATATTCTTTAGGAAAATATACTCCTTTTTTCTATATTCTGTTTAAACTTGTTCCAGGAGTGAACTTATTTACGATTCCTGCAAAAATGATGGTGTTGTACAGTCTTTCTATTGCAATAATGAGTGGATTTGGTGTAAGCTACTTATTAAATAAAATAAAAGCTAAAGATAAAAAAATATTTAAAAAAATCTTAAAAGGTTTATTTTGGATAACTGCATTATCATTCATTACTGTTATTTTAACTTTTCTATTTAAACCTCAAATTATTTCTTTTGGAGAAAATATGCTTCATACAATGTATTATCAAACCTATGCAGATTCTATATTTGTACAAAAAAATTCTTACGAATCTTTATTATCCTTAATAGGGCCTGCTTATAATATTGTCTCTAAATCAATATTATCCTTTACTATTTTTGCTTTTTTTGCTTCATTGCTATTTTATTCAAGAATAAAAGAGAAAATCTCTCTGAATAAATTTAAAGTGTTGTTGGTAGTATTCTTATTTTTAGATATATCATTTTATGGAATAGGATTCCATTCAATTTCTTTTGAAAGTCCAGACAACCTTATAGAAAATAAAGAAGTTCTTGAATTTCTAAACCAAGATAATTCGCTTCATAGAGTTCTTGTTTCAGACCAAAAAGAGATATTTAGTCAGTATGCTTCTGTAAAATATAATATTTCTCAATTTTTAGGAGCTGGTTCATCTAGATTAAATCATTTTGATGCCTTTCTTAAGGAAGGAATCGATATTGTTGATTCAGCTCATTCAAAAGTAAAATGGGGCTCATTAACTGTTCCTGCAAATCTAACAAATCACTCATATTCATCTAAGCTTTTGGGAATGATGAATGTAAAATATCTTCTTAGTAAAGAAGAGTTGAATGATAAAAACTATATATTTAAAAAAAGAATAAATAATATTAACATATACGAGAATAAGAATTTATTACCAAGGGCTTTTATAGTTTCAGAAGCTAAATTTAGTGGCAATAAGGATTTAATTTTGAATAGGATGAAAGAAGATTCTTTTGATCCAAAAAAAACAGTTATATTAGAAAAACAGATAAGTATAATTAATACCAATGATACACAAGAATTTAAAGAAGCAGAAATTAAATTTTATTCTCCAAATAAAATATCTATTTATGTGGAAACAGAAGCTCCTTCATTCTTAGTATTATCTGATGTATGGTATCCAGGATGGAAGGCTTATGATAATGGAAAAGAGATTGAAATCTATAAGACCAATTATGTAATTAGAAGCCTCTATTTAGATGAGGGAAAACATAATATAGAATTTATTTATGATTCTATTTATTTCAGAATAGGAAAAATTATAACTCTAACAACTCTTCTTTTGATTTCTTTGTTTTTTGTGTATACACGGCTTAGAAA
>SDBV01012031.1_pt1 | contig 11125 bp, 7 predicted proteins | sample 2277081 | NCBI WGS metagenome assembly SDBV01 (sample SAMN10402039, study PRJNA504765) | marine sediment metagenome | isolation source: marine sediment core GS10_PC15, 223 cmbsf | place: Arctic Ocean: Southern Knipovich Ridge | collected 2010
AACGTGCCGTCCTCCGGCATGTCACCAGTGTCGCTCGGATCGATGCCAAAGCCGCTCCACGCCATCCCATGGTCCACGGTTTCCTCACCGGTGAAATTCAGCGCCAGCTCGTCCGTGTCATCAGGGTCGACCAGAGCGAAATTGTCGCTGAGGTGATAAACGCCACGCGGCTCGGACGGGTCTAGGGCATCAGGGTCAAGATCGGCCATGACCCGCCCGGCCGGGTCGGCCCGCCAGTAGAGAATGGGGTGACCGAAGGTATCCAGGTACATCGGATACTCGCGCAGCGGCGCGTCGGCGCCGAGCGCTTCCTCCTCTTCCGGTATCACGAAGTTCGCTGCCCCGGCGCCGCCGCGGTTCACGGTCACCTGCACCTTGTCGGTATCCACGTACGCGGATGTACGCGGGTGCACCGGCTCCCTGGTCTCACTATCCAAGGCATAAATGTTGATATCCGAGGCCGCGTCGTCGCTCCCCGTGCAGGCAGCCCACTCGGTGGCCCCACCAATCGGCCGGAAACCCGGCGTGCCCAGCAGGTCCGCGCCCGACAACGCCCATACGAGCAGGCCCGCGCCTGAGATCTGCGCATCCAAACCGGTGTACGGGCTCACCACCAAGCGATCCGTGACGCGATCCGACATCGACGGCGGATACGACCCGCCCACACGCCCGTCGGCCTTGAACGTCTCCAGGCCCGTCTCCATGGTCTGGAGCACCGCCTTCGTCCCCGTCTCCCTCGCGATGCGCCGCACGGACGCCACCGCGGGCACCAACAGACCGACGAGAATCGCGATGATGGCCATGACGACCAGCAGCTCGACCAGGGTGAAGCCCCGCGGCTCCCGTCGCCGATCGAACCGGGTCTCGGTCTGCCTGTTCATGAGTAAACTCCTGTCTCACCGGAGCGACACAGCCTTCGGCCGCGTCCCACTCCGACTATCCCGAATGAGCCGTCGGCTCAGAAACTCGTCACGTCGTCGGCCGTCCCGTACAACCCGTCCGGCCCGGGCGAGATGAAGAGGAACGTATCTGCTCGGTTGGGCCAGATGCGCCCCCCGCTCCCGGTGTCCGTCTGTTCGTACAACGCCCGATCGTAAACAACGTCGGCAAAGCTCCCGGGCGGATCCGCCGGCGAAGTCTGACCCCGCTTCCACCCCACGAGAGCCATCGGATGCGTGGCTCCCGCACCGAGGTCGATACCGTCATCCAAGAAGTTCGAACCAGTAAACGCCTCGTTGTCTCGTTGGTCGTACCGCCCGACCACTGCGCGCGCGCCCACGTCGCGCCACCGGGTAAACGGCGCCTCCGCACGCTCTCTCGCCACGTAGTACAGCACCGGAAACGAGAACGCATCGACGGCAAACGGTAGCCTCCCACCGCTCCAATCGGACGCGCCCGCCCAAACGTCGCCGTGGGTAAGCGCGCTCGACAACACGGCACCCGTGTTCTCCTGGTAAGACTTTGGCGACTGCGCCATCTCCGCACTCACATCGATATACGGACCCCAACGACGCAGGCCTTCGGTCCCCGCCTCGCCGGAATACCAAATGAGCCAGTCATCTGCATCGCCGCGCGCCCCGTCCTCATCGGTGTCGTAGTCCTGGTCCGGCTTATACTTCACGAACCCGCTCAAGTCCGCGCCCGCAAGCTGCAGCACGAGCCATTGCGCACCGGACAACCGAGCACCCGAAAAACCAGAGGGGTCCACGGCTTCGAACGGATTCCCGCCGCCTGACCGCGGATAGCGCCCCATGTCGGCATGGAACATCTCACAGCCCTTGCCGAGCACGGAGTGCAGGTTCTGCGTGCTCACGCGCTTGGCCTGCTGGCGAACCTTGCTCAACGCCGGTACGAGGATGCCGATCAACAGCGCGATGATCGCGATGGCCGTCAGCAGCTCCACCAGCGTGAAGCCCCGTCTTCGTCCGGGCTTGCATGTCCGCATGCCGTTCACCTTCGTATCCAAAGCCTTCATCGTCACATCGGCCGCCGGCGCTACATTTGTGGCACCGGCGTCCCGCCGGTGAGAACGCCGGACTCGGAGGTCCGGCGCTACAATTCGCGGCGGTCTATCCCATCACCGCCTGAATCAGCGTCACCAGCGGCAGGAACAACGCCACGACGATATACCCGACGATCAACCCCAGCGCGACCACCATGATCGGCTCGAGCAGGCTGACCAGCGAGGCCACCAGCGTGTCCACTTCGTCGTCGTAATTGTCCGCCACTTTCATCAGCATCTTGTCGAGCTCACCGGTCTCCTCGCCGACGTCGACCATGTTCACGACGATCGAGTCCACCGTCTTCGACGCCCGCAGCGGATTGGCGAAAGAATCGCCCTCGCGAATGCCGTCGTGCACCTTCGCCAGCATGCGCGCGTAAACCTCGTTGCCGCTGGTGGCCTTGGTGATCGTCAGCGCTTCCAGAATCGGCACGCCCGCGGCCACCAGGGTCCCCAGCGTGCGCGTGAACCGCGCCACGGAGGACTTGCCCATGATCTGCCCCAGTACCGGCACCTTCAGCCCGATCGTGTCCAGTACGTACCGCCCCCCTTCCGATTGCCGGATCAGTTTGAACACGACGATGATGATGGCGGGCGCCAGCAGAATGATCACCCAACCCGGCGGCGTGCCCTGGGCGAACCAGGTTGAGATGTCGATCAGCATCTGCGTCATCGCCGGCAACGTCGTCTCGAAGTCCTCGAAGATCTTCTTGAACTTCGGCACCACCGCCACCATGATGAACGTCACGATGGCGCCGGCGATCGTGATTACCACGCACGGGTAGATCATCGCGCCGATGATCTTCCGCTTCAGCTTCTGGGCCTTCTCCAGAAAGTCGGCCAGCCGCTGCAAGATCACGTCCAGCACGCCGCCCGCCTCGCCGGCGGCCACCATGTTGCAGTACAGCCGGTCGAACGCCTTCGGATGCCGGCTCATGGCCTCGGAAAGGGTCGCCCCACCTTCGACGTCTTCGGTGACCTGCTGCAGGCAACTCCGCAGCATTCCGGGTTTCTGCTGTTGTTCGAGGATGCGGATGCTGCGCAAAATCGGCAGGCCCGCGTCCTGGAGCGTGGACAACTGACGCGTAAACGTCGTCAACTGCTTGGTGTTGACCCAGCCAAGGCCGGTACCCGCCGCCTTCCTGCGCTTCGACCCGGCCGCCCGGCGCGCGGCAGTGCGTTTCTTGTCGACTTTCTCGACGACCCTGGTCGGGAAGTACCCCAGGCCGCGGATCTTCGTGACGGCCTCTTCGTTGGACGGAGCTTCGACTTCGTCCTTAATCTCCTGCCCGGAAGAGTTTAACGCCGCATACTTAAAAACCGCCATACGAAACGCCTCCAGACGCCTGCTGACCGGTAGCAACAATCGGACCGAATTCCAGCCGCGGTCGGGCCGCACGAACGTGACCTACCCGACCGCCATTATTCGCGTTACCAAGTGGCCGCGAACAGCTTACAAAATATATAGGACGCAGCCGGGCGCGGCGGATCGCCCCCGCCGGGGGTTACGCGGCGTCTTCGGACAGCGTCTCTCGGACGACCTCCTCGATGGTCGTGATCCCGTCAAACATCGCCAGCAGGCCGGATTCGCGCAGCGACCGCATGCCGCGCTTGCGGGCTGCCTGCCGGAGTACGTTCGTCGACGCGTGCCGCATGATCAGCTCACGCAGCTCATCATCCAGGATCATCGTCTCGAAGATCCCCCGCCGGCCCCGGTAACCGGTGTGATTGCAGTAATCGCAACCCTTCCCGAAGTAGAGCGGCCGGCCCGCCACGTCTTCCGGCGTCAGCCCCAACTCCAGGAGCTGCTGCTCTGTGGGCTCGAACTCCTCCTTGCAGTTGGCACAGATCTTGCGCACAAGTCTTTGTGCAACAATGGCTTCCAGCGTCGCAGTCAGCAGGAACGGCTCCAGCCCGAGGTCGAGCAGCCGCGCGATCGAGCTCGGGGCATCGTTCGTGTGCAGGGTCGAGAACACGAGGTGGCCCGTAAGTGACGACTGAACCGAGATTTGCGCCGTTTCCAGATCTCTAATCTCGCCCACCAGGATGATGTCCGGATCCTGACGCAGGAAGCTGCGCAGGCAACGAGCGAACGTAAGTCCAATGTCCGCCTTGATTTGGCACTGTACCATGCCGTCGATGTCGTATTCGACGGGATCCTCGCTGGTCAGAATCTTCACTTCGGGCGTATTCAGCTCTCGTAATGCCGAATACAGCGTCGTGGTCTTCCCCGAACCCGTGGGACCGGTCACGATGATAATCCCGTGCGGTTTCTTGATGAGCTGCCGGAAAACGGTCATATCCTCGTCGCGCATGCCGAGCTGAGCGATGTCCAGGTTCACCTGCGCGCGATCCAGCACGCGCAGCACGACGCTCTCCCCGTACATCGTCGGCAGCACGCTAACCCGCAGGTCCACTGGCCGCCCCTCGACCAGCAGCTCAATGCGGCCGTCCTGGGGCACGCGCCGTTCCGCAATGTCGAGGTTGGCCATGACCTTGACGCGCGAAGAGATGGCCATCGCGACGTGTGTGGGCGGGGGGACCATCTCGAACAGCATGCCATCGATGCGATACCGCATCTTGAATTCGTCTTCGAACGGTTCAAAGTGAATATCCGACGCCTTGTCCCGGATGGCCTGCAGCAGGACGAGGTTGACGAGCTTCTTGACCGGGCTCGACTCGACCATCTCGCGCAGCTCGTCCAGGTCGATGCTCTCCCCGCGACCCTTGAACTTGGCCAGGTCCTCGTCGGCGGAAATCTCCGAGATGAGGTCGGTGATGCTGACGGCGGCCTCTTCCGGGTAATAGCGGTTGAGGGCCTCCGACATGTCGTCCTCGGTGGTGATGCGAGCCACGACGTTGAAACCCATGAGCGTCTTGAGGTCGTCGGTGGCGTGGAAGTTGTCGGGACTCGCCAGGGCCACCCCGAGCGTGTTCGTCTCGCGTTCGTACTCGGTCGGAACGATGCGATAGGATTGCGCCATCTGCGCCGGAATCATGTCGGTCACCGACTGTTCAATGTCGATATCGCCCAATCGGATGGACGCCATGCCCACCTGCGCGGCGAGCGCGCGGTTGACGTCCGGTTCTTCGACGTAACCCATTTCGATAAGTAGCTGTCCCAGCGGGCCGCGCTGCTTCTTCTGCAATTCCAGGGCTTCCGAAACCTGGGCCCGCGTGACCTTGCCCATTTTGATCAGGATGCGCCCGATCGGACGACCCCGGAGCTGTTCAATCGGCGGCATGCCGTCTACGACCATGAGCCTTACTCCTCAACCGCGCCGCATTATAGATTCGATCGGGCTCGAAACAAACCGCGCCTGGCCGGCAAGGTCCCCTGCTTCCCCTCCGGCCTCGCGGCCCACGGTGCGTCATCCCGGAATCGCCTCTCGCTCAACCTAATTCCCGTCCCGCGCCGCTGTCCGACGATTGACCGGGGCCACCAACCGGCTTCGGTCACTCGCCGGCGCTCTTGGCCGCCAGAGCTCGGTAATACGCATCCAGCAGCTTTTGCAGCGGCGCCGGCACCGTCTGCTCCGCCGGCGGCGTGATCCGCCGCAGCTTGTCTTCGTGCCGCTGCACCGCGCCAGCTCCCTGAACAACGTCGTCCGACACGCCTCCGCCCGCCCGACGTTCCGCGTCACCGACGCGGGCATCAAACGTGAATCGCCCCGTGCCGACGCTACCCGCGCGGCGCGCCGCCGCGTGCAACGCCCGCAGGTCACGCACAAACTCGGCCGCCTCCCGCGCCGACCACCCGGCGTCCGTCAGCATGTCCGCCGTGATCCCCTCGCCACGCTCGAGCATCTCCAGCAGTTCAAGCGTCTCCGGCAGGCCGGTCGAGTCGTCCGGCACCTCCGCCAGCGGCCGTTCCTTTGCCGGGGAGGAATCGGCTGCATCCGGCTCTGCCGACTCGGCCCCGCCACCCGCATCATCGGCGCCGGGTTCGCCACCGCCACCCGGTGAATTGGCAGGGCCTTCGCTGGCGCCGTCCGGCTGGCCGTCTGACGACGAATCCTCACTTTCCTTCCCGCTGTCGCTCGATTCCTCAGACGCCTCTTTTCCCGCCGCCGGGTTCGTCTCCCCGGTCGCTGAGCCACCGGTCTCGCCGCCGGAGCACTCGCCCGGCTTGGCACCGGCTGAATCGGCCGCGTCCTGTTCGTCTGAGTCGGTCTGCTCCTGGTCCGCGGCTTCACCAGAGGGCTGCGGTGAGTCCCCCGACTGCTCGTCCGACCCGGACTCCGACTCGTCCGACGACTCGTTCGTGTTCTCTCGCTCTGGTCCGCCCGATTCCTGCTCCTGCCCCTGGTCGGTCGGCGAGCCGGCGGTGGAGTCGTTCTCGGCATCTCGTGCTTCGCGGGCGCCGCGCAGCGCCTCCTGCGCCTGCTGTCCGTGCCGCTTCACGAACTCGTCTAACCCTTCACCGAAACCGTCCTCACCGGACGCGTCTTCGCCGTCCTCCTCCTCGTCGGACTTCATACCGGAACCGCTCTCGTAGTCGTCCGCCGCGTCGCCTTGCACTTTCCCCTCGTCCGGCCCATGTGCCTGATCGTCCCCACTGCCGGCACCATTCCCATCTTCATCACAATTGCCGCCGTCCGCCGGCTTCTCATCTTCCTGCGTGCCCGGTTCCGCGTCCTGACCCTGGTCCGGCTTATCGGACTCCGCTGAACGGCGTTTGCGGGAGCGCTCCTCAGCGGGCCACACCAGCGTCACCTTTGAGCTGGTCGCCGATTGCGGAGCGGGCCTCCCGCTCGGCAGAACACGTCCGTCCTCGGCCTGAAACCAGACGATGGCCATCGAACCAGGCCGGAGCGGCAGATCCGCCACTGGCACGCGGCCACTGACGCTATCACGGTCCCCCGCGCCGCCCAAGGGCAGATTCCTGGTTTCGGCGGCGCCCGCACCTTGCGGTTGATAATGAAACGTCAGAGTCGCTATGCCAACATCGTCCTCGGCGATCGCGATCAACTCGGCCAATCCCCGAACGTCCACGGCCCCGCCACCCGCATCCGCTTCGGACGGCACCGCCAGCTCGACGCGCGGCGGCAGGTCACCGCGCACGGTTATGGTGTGGCTTCGAGGATCACGAAGCGCATATCCCCAGCGATCATTGAACTCCACGTGATACGTACCGCTCTGCGACAACGTGAGCGACAGCCTGGCTTCGCGTGGCGATCCGGGTGGGACAGTCATGCGCGTCCGCGCTTCGCGCCGCCCGTCGAATAGCACAAAAACAGGGTCCGCAATAGCCACATTCGCCCTCAGCGCGAACGCCGCCTGCGTTCCGGCCAGCACGTTCAAATCCGCGCCCGCGTTTCGTTCCGCGGGCCATCCGGTGTACGCCGGCGGTGTCAGATCAACGGCTAGTGTCTCGACGTCCGGCCGCGGATGAACGGGAATCACACCTTCCAGCTTCCCGTCGCCGGCCCGGCAACGGTAGTGCAGGTCCCCGGTTACCACGAAAGGCGCAAGAACAACCTGACGGCGGTCTACGCCAGCCCCGACTGACTCGGACAGCGTGTACTGGCGCAGCGCTTCGTCTGGCTCGCCGCCGGGACCCAGAATCTCGAAGATGACGTCCGTGACCGGCCGCCCGTGCATCGCGATTTCGATCTCCAGCGGCTCGCCGACGTGGGCCACGTCCTCCGGACCCGGACGAACCAGCTCCAGCCAGGTGGCCGTGGGCGCCGGGACATCCGCGCCGAAGAAGCGGGCCACCGACGGGCCGATCGGCTTGGGCGAACTGACCACGTACAGGACCCACACCGCCAGCGTGGCCAGCAGCAGCAGGCCCGACAGTCGGCTCGGACTCAACTCCGGCGCTCGGGCCGGACCCTGGGCCGCAAGGTCCCCTGCCGCCCGGCGCAGTGCCGCGTTCTCCGCGTATGTCGCCTGTCCGTCACGGCGCAGCAGCAACGCATTGACCACTGTGTTGTGGCGGATGCCGTGCGCCCGCTCCAGGTGGCGAGCGATAAAGATGGGGCTGAGCCGCCGCAAGAGTGTCACCAGGACTGTGCCCAGCAGCGTGACCGTTACCGCCAGGCCCCACACGGTCAACACCGCTCGGAGCAACCCGCGCGGCAAGCCCCCGCTCCAGAGGTGATCCCCGGCGACCACCACCAGCGGGAACAGCACGGTCAGCGAGAGGACGACCAGCACACGGGCCAGTAGTGCCCGGCGCGTCAAGCGACTACGGCAGGCTTCGACGGCCTCCTGCAACACGGCCTCGGGCGGCGTGGGAGCCGCTGCGGGAACCGGGCCCGCCGATGTACCAGGTCGCGCTGCCATCACCCCATTGTACCATGGCCCCACCTGGGCGGCGTCGGGCGGACGGGGGGCTCCGGCTGCCTGCGGCCCCGGGCAACGTGGCTTCGTGCGGTGTTTGACGAAGCCAGGTCGAGTCGTCAGAATACGATGTTTCATGGCGTAAAGAGGAGGATTGGCCATGGCGGCACCGATGACGCGACGCGTTCAACGGCTCGTATCGACGACAGGTTGCATAGGCGCGGCCCTGATCGGCCTCGCTCTGTGGGGTTGCAACACGTTTGGCGGCAGCAGCGGCGGAACCGGGCAGGCCACCGAACAACCGCCGGCCCAGGCGCGTCAGCACTCTTTGCTCGAGAACATTCCTCTGCCGCAGGGTTTCACGATGGTGCCCGAACGCAGCGTGGCCCACCAGAGCGGCCAGACGCGTGTGGCGCAATGCGAGTTTCGGGGGCACACGGATCCGGATGGCGTCAGCCGGTTCTACGTGAGATACATGCCGACGGCCCGGTTCACGTTGCGGCAGAAACGTTTCGATAACGGGGAATACATGCTGCGGTTCGAGAGCGATACGGAGGAATGCAACGTCCGGGTCAAGCCCGGCAAGCTGAACACGACGCTCGTCATCGATATCAGCCCGCTCCCGAAGGGCCCGGTGGAACGAAAACCCACGCCCACTGACCGGCAACCGTAAACCGGACGCTGGGCGCCGTCTCGAGGTGTATCCATGGACGCCGACACTCGTCATCAACTGAAACAGAACGAACTGGCCGAATTCCTCGGCCGGTTGCGCGATCTCAACGACCCGAGGTTCCGGTACACAATCGCCGTCGTCGTGGTGGCCGTCATCGCCATCGCCGCGTGGCAGCTCGTCAAATTCCAGCAGCGGCATGCGCAGGAGGAGAGCTGGCGTCGCCTGACGGATCTCGCGGTGGCCACCGGCACGACGGACCCGACGGAACTCGCCACGGCCACCGACGGCCTGCGGGCGTTTGTTCAGGAAACGTCGGATCCGGCGCTGGCCGGTTATGCCCGCCTGCAGCTCGCGCGGCTCCGCTACGACCAGGCTTTCAACGATCCCCAGCAGCGGCCCGCCGGTTTTGAGGAGGCCGCCGCCCTGTTGGAGGAGATCACCGGCACGCCCGGCATGCCGCCGAAGGTGGCAGCCGCGGCCCTCTTCCTGCTGGCCACGACACACGAGTCGCTGGGGCAGGCGGACGCGGCGGCGACGCTGTACGAGCGCCTCGCAAGCGAGGAACAATACTCCGGCGCCGGCTTTGCCAAGGTCGTTGACGAACGTCTCGAGGACATTGACGAACTCCGCACGCCGATCGTCTTCGAGCCCGGCGATCCGCCCTCCGCGGTGCAGCCGCTGACCCCCGCCACACCGGGCTCGATCGACTTCAGCGACTTGCTGAGAAGGGGCGAGCCGCCGGATGAGATCCGGCGGGCGCTGGAAGCCCAGATGGCCCAAATGCAGCGTGAATCCGCGGGACCAGTCTTCCCGGTCGAGGCCGCGGAGCCTGACGCGGCACAGCCTGACGAACCTGCCGGCGAAGAACCGGCCCCCGCGCCCGAGGAACCGCGGCCGCAACCGGCACCGGAGACTCCGCCGGCCAACTCCGACAATCCGAATGCCGGTACCACGAATTCGCCGTGATCAGCGACAGCGAGGATATCCTCGAACGCCCCATTCCGATCGATGCTGGCGAGGCCCAGCGCGTCAGCCTGCGCGTCCGGCGTAAGCTGCCGGGCCGCCGCCTTGACAAATACCTGCACGGGCGGTTTCCACACCTGTCCCGCACCGCGCTCCAACGGCTGATCAAGCAGGGGGCCGTCACCGTCAACGGGAACCCGACCAAGCCCAGCTACGAAATGTGCGGCGGCGATCTGATCGAGCTCGTCATTCCGCCGCCGGAGCCGCGCGAGGTCATCCCCGAGGACATTCCACTCGACATTGTGTACGAGGATCGCTACCTGCTGGCCATCAACAAGACCACCGGGATCATCTGCCACCCGGCCCGCGGCGACCAGACCGGCACCATCGCCAACGCCCTGATGCACTATGCCCACTCACTCAGCCACGGCGAGGACCCGTTCCGGCCCGGCATCGTGCATCGGCTCGACAAGAACACCACCGGTGTGATGCTGATCGCGAAGACCGACGAGGCGCACTGGCGCCTCTCGCTGCAATTCGAGCGGCGGACCATCCAGAAGACCTACCTCGCGATCGTGCACGGCAACCCGCAACTGGACGGCGACACCATCGACGCCCCCATCGGCGTGCATCAGGTCGTGCGTGAGAAGTTCGCCGTCATGATCCGCGAGAACAAGATCGACGTGGCGAAAAACGCCGTAACTCACTACGAGGTGCTGGAGCGCTTCAAGAACTTCGCGCTGGTCAAGCTCATGCCGAAGACCGGCCGCACCCACCAGTTGCGCGTACACATGTCGCATATCGGACACCCGATCATCGGCGACACGCAGTACGGCGGGCGCGTGATCAGCGAATTCGACCTGACTGGCGACCCGGCGGCCGCGGTCGAGCCGCTGTACGTGCACCAGGCCCTGCACGCCTGGAAGATCGCCTTTCGTCATCCCATTCTCGAAAAGCCGATGGAGATCGAGGCCCCGTTCCCGGAGCCGCTCAAGAAGGTCGTCAATACACTGCGGGGCACGACCGGTGCGTGAAGCGTCACCGCAGGTCCAATGCCTACCATGTGCACCGGTCCGGCGCGGCTGGACCTGGCGGTGGCTCGGAATCGTCGGGGCCCTCTCCCTCGCGGTCCCCGCGCTCGGTCAGGCAAGTGGCTCGTCCCAGCCAACCGCACCCGAGTCGGCCACCGAGTTCCAGCG
>SDBV01012032.1_pt1 | contig 11124 bp, 13 predicted proteins | sample 2277081 | NCBI WGS metagenome assembly SDBV01 (sample SAMN10402039, study PRJNA504765) | marine sediment metagenome | isolation source: marine sediment core GS10_PC15, 223 cmbsf | place: Arctic Ocean: Southern Knipovich Ridge | collected 2010
TTTTCAAAAAAGCGCCTTTTGTGTAGCTATGGTGCGCGTTTGTGCGCATATTTGTATTTTTTTGTGTTTTTTTGTCATAAAAGTCACGTTTTTTCATAAGTTCTTTTTGTTATTTTTCCCGCACTAAAACGACTCCTCTTTACCACTTCCAGCCAATTAACAGCCGTTTCACCACCGTCACAGCCGTTTTCCGGACCCACCGCCTCTCGTTGAACGCCTCCGATCCCCCTCATTGTATTTTCACCCTTTTTTCTATTCACGACTTTTACTGTCTAATATCTATTATCTAATATCTATTCAATCAGCCCCGGCCAAAGGCAGTTTCTTTTACTATCTAAATATCTATTATCTAATAGCGACGATGCAGAGCGTCGGCCCGTCCGATAGACGCTGGTTTAGGGTCGATATTATTCATCGCCACAGCCGTATTTGGGGCTATTTATTGGACGGACCTATAATTTTTCAATTTTTTTTTGCATAAGGGCGTTGTTGATATTTGGTAAGGTCCGATAAATATTCACTTTTATTTTGGCCCAGTGAAAAGATTATAGGACGTTGGCAAAAATGGGTTTAAAGCGTCGTAAAGCGAGATTTTTTGCGCCCAAAAGGGCTAAAGTGATAACGTCCGGCTCCGATAATACAGTTTGTCAGCAGGACAGATCAAAAAGATTATCAGCCCTTGCTGTTATACGGTTAGAAAAATTGAATATTAGTTCCGGTAAAAAGATAGATAGTCAGCCTGTTAGCTGCGTTTATATCCGGACCTGGATTCGTGTATTACCTGACAAGTTTTTGTCGTTTATGAAGTAGGAGAATTTGATATGGCTTTGTTTATTAAGAACAACATAATGGCGGAAAACGCCGCAAGACAGCTGGGCAAGAGCTATGCTCAGCTTGGAAGATCGATCGAGCGGATGTCATCCGGTCTTCGCATTAATAGTGCGAAAGACGATGCTGCCGGACTGGCGGTTCGAGAGTTAATGCGAGCGGATATCGCGGTTATCCGACAGGGATCCAGAAATGCCTCAGATGGCATTAGTATGATGCAGACCATGGAAGGTGCAATGGCGGCCATCGATAGGCTCCTTATTCGTATGAAGGAACTGGCAGAGCAGGCAGCAACGGGATCATATTCGGATCAGCAGAGAAACATCATGAATAATGAGTATGGTCAGATGATCGATGAGATCGACAGGATCGCGACCAGAACCGAGTTTAACAGTACGAATATGCTCAACAGTGCCACAGGGTCGCAACTTATCCATTTTGGCATAAACTCTTCAGGTTCGGCATCGAGTATTACAGTTTCCTCTGTCGATGTGAGAGTGTTAGCTATGGGTATTGATGAAACCAGTGCAAGCCACAGGATCAACACTGCTACGGGTGCAGAAAACGCGTTATCACTAGTAAATGAAGCGATCAAGACAAAAGACTCAGCTCGTGCTGCCTTTGGTTATTCGATGAACCGCCTGGAAACAACACAGTCAGTTCTGGACATACAGGCAGAAAACGTAGCCGCTGCAGAATCACGTGTTTCCGATGCCGATATTGCTATTGAGATGGCCGCTTTGACTCGGAACCAGGTTTTGGCTCAGGCCGGTGTTGCTATGCTGGCTCAGGCTAATACTCTCCCGCAGATGGCACTTACCCTGCTTCGCGGATAATAAACAAACTCCAATTTCCTTGATATAAAATAAGAATGGCTGCTTCAAATGAGGCGGCCATTTCTTTGCGCATTCAGTCATTTCACGTTTTTTTTTCGCTTCAAATCCTCATTTAGAGCTCGTTAGGGCATTTTTTCGTAAAAATAATATTATCGGACCAAAAGTTCTAAAGTTATATATTTAGGTTCCGATAATATGTGATGTATGGACCGATAGGTGCTGTTATTATCGGAACCTGCAAAATGGTAAAAGGCTTAAATGAGTATCTAAGGAGATTTGATAATGTTAGCGATAAAAAACAATGTAATGGCAAGCAGCGCTGCGAGGCACCTGGGCAATAGTTACGATGCTTTGGCGCAATCTGTACAGCGCCTAAGCTCAGGCCTTCGGATCAATACTGCCAAAGACGATGCGGCGGGGTTGGCAGTTCGCGAGTTGATGCGAGCTGATATTGCTGTTATCCGGCAGGGATCGCGAAATGCTCAAGATGCGATCAGTATGCTTCAGACTTTTGAAGGGGCGTTGGCAGCGATCAACGGGGCGTTAATTCGTATGAAAGAGCTGTCAGAACAGGCAGCGACGGGATCTTACTCGACGACTCAGCGAAACATTATGAATGCTGAATTCCAGGAAATGGCTAATGAGATCGACAGAATTGCGACAAAAACCGAGTTTAACTCTGTTTTGATGCTCGATAACTCAGCTACGAACTCTATACATTTCCAACAGGGCTCGTCGATCGATGTTTCCGGTATCGATGTACGGACAACGGCACTGGGGCTTTCCGGCGTAAGCATTTCCGGAACCGATGGGACCAATGCCCAGGCGGCACTTGTATCGATCAATACGGCAATTAATATAAAAGATAGTGCGAGAGCGAGTTTTGGATACAAAATGAATAGAATTGATAGTACATCACAGGTTTTGAACATACAGGCCGAGAACCTTATGGCAGCGGAATCACGAATATCCGATGTTGACGTTGCGATCGAAATGGCAACGATGACTCGGAACCAGGTTCTGGCCCAGGCAGGTGTTTCGATGCTGGCCCAGGCGAACGCAATGCCGCAGATGGCACTGACGCTGCTTAGGACATAACGAATTTAAGCTTCTTACCATATAGGGATGGCTGATCCAGAGGTCGGCCATCCCACCCTTTGAAGCTTATGTTTAGTTGACGTTTACTTATCATAAAAGGAGTTCTTATGAACGGGGTATCAGTTTATGAGGAAAACTCTGTAACGACTCAGAACAAGGAAAAGATCATCGTGCTGCTGTACGAAGGTGCGATCAAGTTCCTTAAGAAAGCGAACGCGGCGATAGAAGCTAAGAACTATCGCGTCAAGGGTAACTGCATCGTTAAAGCGCAGGAGATCATCTTCGAACTTAATATGTGTCTCGATATGGAGGTCGGCGGTGAGATCAGCGATAATCTGAGGGCTTTGTATAATTTTATGTATAAGCGACTTGGCGTTGCGAACCGTAAATGCGATAAGCGAATGGTTAGCGAAGTGATCGGGCTGCTGGAGAACCTTTATATTGGGTGGTCGAAAATCGCTGCTGATTAGCGGATATCGGACAGCGATCAGGAAAAGCACGAAACAAACACTCATTTCAAACTGCCTTAAGGCAGATAACCCGCTGATAGTTTTGTAATGGAATATCGCCTATGGCGATGTTGATCTGCGGGTCCTTCGACTGCGCTCAGGATGACAAGTCAAACACATCTGTAATCGGATGAAGTATAAGGACAAGAAGCATCCAGTATAAAAAATGCTCGCCAAAAAAAATAAGTGCGTCCCGAGCCGCTCAAGGAGAGACGGTGGGTCTGGAAAACGGCTGTGACGGGAGCGTAAGGGCCGAAAAATTGTGGAGCCGGTCCTCCGTCTTCGTTGAAACTTACGTCTTCGCTCTACCGTCTACGCCAAGGCTTCGACGTGCCAGGCGAGCTACGCCGCCACAGGTCGACGCGACAGGTTGGCTGGGGCTGATTAAATATATCCTTCGGCTGCACTGAAGGATGACCTGTCGAAGTTTTATGTACCATTTCCCGCCTTTGAGACCTACGGTCGCTTTATGCTGATTTTCTGAGGTATAGTGTATCTATAGTTTTTCTTGCGTCCGTTGCTCTTTTTTCCAGTTTTGCGATGATGTTTTGTGCCCGGATGTTTGTTATATGCGAGCAGAATGCGTGTAGTCGTTTTATGACGTTTTCCAGGTCGAGGACCTCTCCGATCCTTTGTTCCGCTGTCAGGTCGCGTCCGATCGTCTGTTCTACCATTGAAATGTAGTCATTTATGTCGATTATTTCTGCCTGTCCCATTTTATTTCTCCTTTTTCATTTATTAAGGTTTCAATTTGCTGCTTTCACTAATAGATACACGGTGATTTACTGTGTCTTGCGTGTGATACAGATTTTTTTATTGCCGTCGGTGTCGAATAGTAGGGCGGAACCAGCTTTCGGCAGGTGCTATTGTATGGGTTCGCTTGGCTTGCTACGTTTGTTCAGGATGACGAAACGCCGTTTTTGGGATGTTTTGGGGGATTATGGGACGTTGTAGGGTTGAATCGGCTGGGGTGGGTGTTAATTGATCGTTTTTTTTCAATTTTTACATAATTTTTATTTTGCCATAATCGGTGATTTGGGGTCTTGGTTTAAACGACTATCGGTCCTTAGCCCTAACTCGCTATTTTCCCTAAATTAACCTCTCAAGTGTGTGCGTATATTGACGATAATTGCAAATGTATCGAAGCCGGAGTGTATATTTACCGGTATTCTTTTAAAATTTGTGTAAAGGAAGGCTCTGACAGGGGCAATTTCATTTTTGTTAAGGAGTTTGGAACATGTTAGCAATCAAAAGTAATATTATGGCGGATAACGCTGCGAGGATGTTGGGGAACAGTTATGATGCTCTATCCAAGTCTATCGAACGTTTGTCTTCAGGCCTGCGAATCAATTCTGCGAAGGATGATGCGGCTGGCCTGGCTGTCCGTGAATTGATGCGTGCCGATATCGCTGTTATCCAACAGGGATCACGAAACGCACAGGATGGTATCAGTATGCTGCAGACTATGGAAGGTGCCATGCAGGCTATTGATGACGCACTGGTTCGAATGAAAGAGTTGGCAGAGCAAGCAGCAACTGGTTCTTACTCGGTTCAGCAGCGTAACATCATGAACAATGAGTTTGATCAGATGAGACAGGAGATCGATCGTATTGCCTCACGTACCGAGTTTAACAGTATTACTATGTTAAACAGTGCCTCAGGAACAACAACGGTCCACTTCGGTATCAGCTCGGCAGGTTCGGCATCAAGCATTGATGTAACCAATGTTAATGTATCATCAGGAACAGCAGGTCTTGCTATCAGCGGTGCGGCTATTGACACAGCTAGCGATGCAGAGGCAGCACTTAGTACTGTCAATACAGCTATTAAGTCTAAAGACAGTGCACGTGCAAGCTTTGGATATTTCATGAACAGGCTGGAAAGTACCGGCAGCGTTCTTGATATCCAGGCCGAGAACCTGATGGCAGCGGAATCCCGTGTATCTGATGTTGACGTTGCATCCGAAATGGCTGCGATGACACGTAACCAGGTACTGGCCCAGGCTGGTGTATCGATGTTAGGTCAGGCAAACACAATGCCTCAGATGGCTTTGTCACTGCTTAGATAATTAACTGTCATATCGAGTTAATAACCCGACGGGCGGCTGCTTAACGGCGGCCGTCCGGCGGAAACCTATGGAAATGGAGTAAGAGAATGAACGGACTCAGTGCATATCAGGAAGCATCCGTGATGACGCAGAACAAAGGTCGTCTGATCGTGATGTTGTACGACGGTGCGATCAAGTTCCTGAAGCAGGCAATCCGAAATATCGAGACCCGCGATTTTGAGGGCAAAGGTAAGAACATTGCCAAGGCCCGTGACATAATAACGGAATTAAACACGGTACTTGACATGGAGACGGGGGGCGAAATAGCTCAAAATCTCAGATCGTTATATAATTTTATGTATAGTCATTTAGGCAAAGCAAATGTTAAAAGCGACGCACAAATGATCCGTGAGGTTGTAGGATTGCTTGAGGAACTTAATCAAAGCTGGAGAGCGATTACGGCATAGTATCGGTCTCTGCAATCGAAAACATTTTAGAATGCCCGTGATCTATGTTGCGGGCATTTTTTTTATACATTTCCACTGCATATCATAATACAGGGCTTGTTGCCCAAATCCTAAGCACTATCCGCCGTCGCCAAGGCTATGTCGAGACAGGAATCCGAAATCCGAAACAAGCAATAATGACCAAAATACAAATGATCCAAACGGTTCTGACTGGGTCAGAATAAGGTTTTGAATTTTGAACATTGTTGTTTTTAATTTGTACCTAAGGCATAAATTTCGTATTTCGATATTCGGATTTCGTATTTGAGCAACGCTCCCTTTAGGTTGCGTCGGAATTTTATTATTTCACGGTATTATCGGTCGTTGAAAAGCCCGACATTGCTATAAATCACTATTTTTTTGTTGTTTATGTATTTGTAATTAACCTTGGTATTTATATGTCCGATGAATGTCTGGTAAACGTAGGGCTGTTTATAGGGATATATTGTGAGTAATCAAGAGATATTAGCGGTTTTGATACAAAAGGCGGCATCGTCAATAACGATGGCCAGCCCCGGTGATCTCTCAGATATCGAACAACTCCAGAAGGTTCTCGACGAGATCAGCGCATGTGTAGACGGCATTTCCGAAGTGCCGGAACTGATCAAGGAAAAGACGAAAGACGCAACGAGCGATGCCGGTGAGTTGGTCGAGGGATTGCTTACGAAAGAGATCGAAGAGACTGAAAAATCACTCGAGATGATAAGCGATACGATCGTAGCTTTGCAAAATCTTGGCGATCAGATAACCAAAGACACTGCAGCCGATCAGATGCAGTTTAGCTTTCCTGGAGAGTCTGTTTCTGAGATTCCATTAGAAGTTGAAGCAGAAGAAGTTGAAGCAGAAGAAGTTGAAGCAGAAGAAGTTGAATCAGCAGAAGTTGAATCAGAAGCGGTTGAAGAAACATCAAGTCAACCAGAGACAGCGGTTTCGGAGCCGGTATCGGCAAGTTCTGTTGAGAGTAAGTTTTCAGAGATGACTCTTGATGACGACGATATAGAGCTGATAGGCGATTTTCTATCAGAAGCGAGCGAGCATATCGAATCAGCAGAGGCAGGCTTGCTGACTCTTGAGACATCGCCGGAAGACAGCGAATCCATAAATCTTATTTTTAGAGGCTTCCATACAATCAAGGGTATGGCTGGTTTTCTTAATTTAGAAATGATAGGTGCTCTTGCCCATGCGGCTGAGAACCTTCTTGATCTTGCGAGAAAAGGCGAGCTTGAGCTTGTCGGAACGAATATGGACGTCATATTCGAGTCGCTCGATCTTTTAAAGACGATGATCGAAGAACTACAGGGTGCGTTAAACGATACAAAGGTGGTTCCAGTAAACCCAAAACTCGATGACCTTCTTCCCAGAATAAACGCCTGTGTGGAAAGTGACGCGGCATCGGCAGTTTCGGCACCAGTTGCTGAAAAAGCAGAAGCTGTTGCAGAGGCACCTGCGGTTGAGGTTACGGAAGAGGCGGTTGCAGCGGCGCCTGCGGTTGAGGTTACGGAAGAGGCGGTACAAGCACCAGCGGCGGCTAAAGTTCCTGTTAGGGCAAGGCAGGGGACCGACGAAAAGATCAAGGTTAGCACGCAGCGATTGGATAATCTAGTAAATATGGTTGGCGAGATGGTTATCTCTCAGTCAATGGTTTTACAGGATGCGGCGGCGTCGCTTCCACCTGAGCATGAGCTGGTTCAGAAGATCACCCACCAGGGTAAGTTAGTTCGAGAGCTTCAGGAACTTTCTATGATGATGCGTATGGTTCCAATTCAGGGCGTTTTCCAGAAGATGGCCCGTCTTGTACGTGATCTTTGTCAGAAGTCTGGCAAGAAAGTCAATTTCACCACCGAGGGCGAGGAAACAGAACTTGACAGGATCGTAGTCGATCAGATCGCCGATCCTTTGGTACATATGATACGAAATTCTATGGATCACGGTATCGAATCCGTCGAGGAAAGAGCAACATCGGGTAAAGATGCAGAAGGCATAGTGAAATTGCGTGCGTTCCATCAGGCAGGTAATATCGTTATTGAGATCGAAGATGACGGTAAGGGTCTCAATCGTGATAAGATCCTGAAAAAGGCGATAGACAACGGTATCGTTGCAGAGGGTCAGGAGATGAGCGATCAGGATGTTTATAAGCTTGTGTTCCATGCCGGTCTTTCCACTGCGGCGAAGGTTACTGAGGTTTCCGGCCGAGGTGTTGGAATGGATGTTGTCAAGAAGAACATCGAATCTCTTCGCGGAAAGGTCGATATAGATTCGACTCAGGGTAAGGGTAGTGTGTTTACAATTCGTCTTCCGCTTACGATGGCTATAATCGAAGGGCAGATCGTCAGGGTCGGCGATTCAAAGTATATCGTTCCTATAGTATCTATCGAAAGCTGTCTGCGTCCTGACGCCAAACATATCTCAACGGTTCAGGGGCGAGGCGAGATGGCTATGGTTCAAAACGAACTTGTTTCTATTGTACGTCTTTATAAGCTGTTCGGCGACACACCCAAGAGCGAGGTTCCTTGTGAATGCTCTCTTGTTGTTGTCGAAGAAGACGGTAAAAAAGGCGCGTTGATGGTCGATGAACTTCTTGGACAACAGCAGGTTGTTATCAAGAACCTTGGCGAGGGTATCGGTTCTATCAAGGGTATTGCCGGCGGTGCGATAATGGGCGACGGAAAGATCAGTCTTATTGTTGACGTTCCCGGTCTTCTTGGAATCGCTTGCGAGTAGTTACCGGTTCATAGTTCATGGATTCAAATCCGAAACAAATACTAAATTCAAGTCAAAGATCAATCCGTTTTCGTTAAAACTTTTTGCTGTCATGGCGAACAATTATTAGATCGTTGTTTATTATGGGACCTTTTGGGTAATGGATTCTACTGAAAAAAATGGGGGATTTTACGATAATCGAGTTAAGAAGCAATGCTTAAAGGTCGAAAAATCGATGGAAGGTATTATAAGGGATATGTTATGATAGAAAGTGTTCTTGAAGATCTTGTTCTAAGCGATGAAGAGTTTGCTACGATCAGCAAGCTTGTTTATGAACATTGCAGGATCAATCTGCATGAAGGTAAGCGAGAATTGGTTCGTGCCCGGCTTGCCAAGCGTTTGCGCAAGTTGGGTATCAAGACTTTCAGGGAATATATAGATTTTGCTCTGAACGATGAAAGCGGTCAGGAGTTTACGAATCTCATCGATTCATTGAGTACGAATCTGACAAGTTTTTTCCGCGAGAACCAACACTTCGAGTATTTGAAAGATGTTTTCTATCCGATGATCATGAAACGCAAAGTTGCTCAGGATGATTGCAGAATACGTGCATGGAGCGCGGGATGTTCATCGGGCGAAGAGCCTTATACAATCGCTATAACTCTTCAGGAAGCGATAGCGGGGCAGGGTAGTTGGGATGTTAAGGTATTGGCGACGGATATTTCAACGCGTATGTTGGAAAAGGCTAAATGCGGTATATATGAAAAGAAGCGTGTAGATCCTGTTTCTCCGCAGCAAAAGACAAAATATCTTTCGCAGACGAAAATAGACGGTGAGGTGCATTATGAAGTTGGCGATGCATTGCGTAAGACGGTAGTGTTCGGGCATCTTAATTTGATGGAGCCCTGGCCGATCAAACCTCCGATCGATTTTATATTCTGTAGAAATGTTATGATATACTTCGATAAACAGACTCAGGAAAAATTAGTGGACCGTTTTTGGGAGATGCTTGGCCACGACGGGATACTTTTTACCGGTCATTCCGAATCGCTAACCGGGATAAAACACAGATTTAAATATGTTCAGCCGACGATATACCGTAAGGATTAAAGGCGTAAACTGTGAAGAAAAGAGTTGTTATAGATATATCAGACGCTAAGGTTTCGAGCGATCCTGGCGACGTTTTGACGACGTACTCGCTTGGTTCCTGCATAGGGGTTGCTTTGTTCGATCCGGTAGCTCATGTCGGTGGGATGCTTCATTATCAGCTTCCTACATCGACACTTGATAAGCCCAAGGCCGAGCAGATTCCGTTTATGTTTGCCGATACTGGTATGGCGATCCTGTTGAAAAAACTTATGGCTATGGGAGCCGGTAAAAAACGTATGCATGTTAAGATAGCCGGCGGCGCGAGCATGAGTGCCGGTCCCAAGGGATTCGATATTGGCAAGCGTAATTATCTGTCGATAAGGAAAGTGCTTTGGCAGCATGGTATGTTTATAGATACGGAAGATATAGGCGGTCAATCACCGCGAAATATGTATTTGAATATGGCTGACGGCAGCGTTACAGTTCGTTCGGTCGGGCTTGAAAAAGCTTTATAAACAGGAGACTTACAATGGCATATAATATATTGATCGTAGACGATTCCGTTCTTACCAGGGCGGCGATCAAGAGGATCATCGATATGGTCGATCTTGATGTTGACGAAGTTCTTGAGGCAGAGAACGGCCTTGAAGCATTTAAGGTTCTTGAGAGCAAAAAAATCGATGTTGTTCTTGCGGATCTTAATATGCCTAAGATGGGTGGTGTTGAACTTGTTCATAAGATGAAGAGCGAGGAAGCTTATTCCGATATTCCTGTTATCGTTGTCTCTACGGAGTCGAGCGTTACGCGAATCAAGGAGCTTCTTAGTGAAGGGATCAAGGACTTCCTGCATAAACCGTTTACTCCGGAAGAGTTCAGGGCGACGCTTGCAAAAAACTTAAAGGTATAATAAGATGGGAACTATGGATACGACAAATATTGTAACTGAGGCGATAAGCCAGGCTTTGGAGAAGATGGCGTTTCTGGATGCAGAGGCATTTGACGAAGAATCGGAAGCACCTTCTGTTATCATAACGGCTGACATAGATTTTTCCGGCCCGGTTAACGGTACGATACGTATGGTTGCGGGAGTCGATTTCGCTCAGACGCTGGCAGAGAATATAAGCGGTATGTTCGATCTTACCGAGGAGCAGTGTGCCGATGCCGTAAAAGAGCTGGTAAATGTAACCTGCGGTCTGGTACTTCCAATGATAGCATCGTCCGAGGCCGATGTGTTCGATCTTACGGTTCCTCATCTGGCCAAATCCGAGGACAGGATGGACTGGGATGATTTTGTGTCACAGGATGAAGTGACTGTTTTAAATGTAGAGGGATATGCGGTAGCAACCAGGCTTATTTTAAAATAATACTATGGAATGTACAACAGATGTCATAAAGGTTCTGGTAGTAGACGATTCTGCGGTGGTTAGGGAGATTCTCACCAAGGAGTTGGCGCAGGATCCGCAGATCAAAGTTGTCGGCAGCGCTGCCGATCCTTACATCGCGCGCGATAA
>SDBV01012033.1_pt1 | contig 11124 bp, 9 predicted proteins | sample 2277081 | NCBI WGS metagenome assembly SDBV01 (sample SAMN10402039, study PRJNA504765) | marine sediment metagenome | isolation source: marine sediment core GS10_PC15, 223 cmbsf | place: Arctic Ocean: Southern Knipovich Ridge | collected 2010
ACTGAATATAAAAAAGCCATACTGGCTTTTAGTAATAATTTTTTGGTTGGAGATTTAATTTCCCAACCACATAAAGATTTTCCAAGAATTTTAGAATTAAAAAATATGAGAATTCATCCAAAATTACAAAAAAGATATTTTGGGGTTTTTATGATGAAACAAGCAGAAGCAGAAGCAAGAAAAGGAAAATATAAAGCAATTATTTGTGATCTCCACTCTAACAATATACCTGTTCTTAATCTTTTAAGGTTCATGGGTTATGAAGAACTTTTGAGGGTTCCATTGTATGATAAAAATGTTGAAGATATTATTATGGTTAAAAAGTTTGAAAGGACCCCGAGCGGTCTTTTTGCTCCGATAAAGCAAAAGATTATTGTTGGTGCAGCTTAATAAATGTTAATTTTATAAACTTATTTTTAATCTATATTATATGGGTTTTTTTAGAGGTGGATTATTAGTTATTCTGAGTATTTTATTATTACTCTCACTCTTAGCAGGAAATCTTTTTTTAACTATGAGTCTTTCTCTGAAATATGAAAATGTTCAGCCAGAACTTGTTTCTGCTGTGGAAAATATGGCTATGGGTGGGTTTAATCTGACAGAACAACTTGAAGAAAATTATGGAGTAATGCAGGAGTATTGTGAGAATAATTCAGAATATGTTTTTAGTTATGAAGGGCAGACAATTGTGGTTTCCTGTGATACTATACTCCAGGGTCCTGAAGCAGTTATTAATCAGGGGATTGAAGATGCTGTTGAAGATGTTTATTATCAAGAGTATGATTGTGGTTTTTGGGATTGTTTAGAACAAAATCCATTGTTTTTGATTTCTGAAAAAGCTCGTGATTATTGGAAATCAAAATTCTATTTAGCACTGATAGTTTCTGTTGTTTTGATTGCTTTGGCATTCTTTTTAGTAGAACATAAACAGAATTTTCCTATTGTAGTCGGAGGTTTGCTCATAGTTTCAGCCTTACCATTTATGAAGCTCAGGGTTTTCTTTTCTTTCTTGGACGAGACTTATCTGCAATTTTTAACAATATTCATTTCTAAGGCAAATATAGTCTTTTTAGGTGGGATTATATTGGGATTTGTTCTTTTAGGAGCAGGAATAGTATTACATTTTGTAAATCTTGGTGATTTTATCGCAGAAAAAATTGATAAAGGAAGAGGGAAGAAAACAGAAACTAAAACTAAAGAAAAGAAATAATTATTTCTTTTTCTTCTCACCATCCATTCTTTTTAAGAAAGAACTTATGAATTCCCTGTGCTCGCCCCGGTCAATCATTTCTTTTACTGTATAAACCGGAACTTTATCTCTTGTATGCTTTTGGGTTTTTAAATCAGAGCCAAATCTTTCATTCATTTCATGAGTCAGGAGTATTTCACCCTCTGAAAGATCAGCAACTTTTTTTGCCGCAGTTATTAACTTTCCCATGCTCATAAATTTTAGTATATTATCTTCAAGTTTTGCAACTATCTCTCCATGATTAAGAGATATACCATAATTTATTTTTTGTTTGAATAACTTATTATGTTCTCTAAGAATTTTTTCAATTTTTTGTGCAAGTTTTATAGCTGGTTTTTCATTTTTGAATGTTTTTGTTATTGCCGGAGCTAAAATAAAGAAGATATTATCATGATTTTCATATACAAATGCCTTATCTCTTTCCACTACATGTATTATTTTTTGCAATGCTTTTTCTGAACCTGCTCTTTCAGATTGCAGCTCTTTGAGATTTTTTATTTTAAGGCAGACCACACTTGCATTTTGTTTATCCCCTTTTAGAGAGAGGGAAAGTTGAGCCTTATTTGTAGAACTGATTAATTGTCTTTTTCCGAGGGAGGCTATCTTTATTCTATCCCATCTGGACCTGTGTTTTTCCAGTTTTTTCTTTTTTTTATCTTCTTTTCCTTTTTTCTTTTTGAAGGATGGCATATGCCCGAAAAAACTCTTTTTATAGCCTTTTTTGAAAATCATAAAAGCTACAAAACCGAGAATAACTATTATAAAAATCCAAACCACAGGATATTTTACCAGACTTACTATTCCCTCTGATGCCTTTTTTATTTCAACAGTTTTTCCTGTGAGTACAATATTCTCTGTTGTTATATTTTTGCCATCACTTATTATTTCTATCTGATACTCTCCATCAGGTGCTTTTAATATATATCTTTGAATTTCATCAACATCCAGGCAAACATCAATATCTAATGGCTGATCACCAATTTTAACAAAAATAATTTCATCACAATACCCAACATTACCTATGTTTGTCAGTATCAGAGTTTTGTTTATCAGTTCAATTTTTATATCTTTTTTTTCTTTTATTTTAAAGTTCACCTCGCTTGCTAGTTCATATGAAGCAGCAACCACACTCCATTCTGTAGGGGGTTCGTTGTATAATATATGGTATTCCAGGAATTCGTCTGTTGGTTTTTCAGTCTGCTCTAAAATTTTATCTTTTTCATTTTTTATTGTGATTATTGCTGTTGCCTCTATTTTTTCACCTGTCTGGTCACGGAGAATTGCTTTAATTAGAAGATTTGTTCCTGGCTCTATTTCTGGATTTTCAAAAAATATCTCCAGATTAGTTGGGACCTGTCTTATGTAAATATTATATTCAAGAGATCCTTCATTTGTTCTTCTTCCATCCTGGTCTTTTTCATAGGCAGTTAATTTTAATAAGTAATTTCCAGCTTCCATGTCTTCTGGAAGAAAAGTATTAACTGAGAAAAAACCATCATTTATTGTTTCTAACTGATTTATATTTTCTATCTGGTTATAATTATTGATTTCCAGTTCTATAAATCCTTCTGCATTATCACCATTTTCTTTTATCGCTTCTCCCTCAATTAAAATATTTTCCCCAGGATTAAATACCGTGGTTGTATCCTCTATTTCTATAGTTATGATGTCTGAGATTTTGAATTCATTCGTTGAAATATTTTCATCTTTTAGTATTGCTTTTATTTTACAGGGTCCTATTGTATTTCCGAGACGCTCTTTGTTTAAGATTAAGATGGGATTTAGTGATTCCTCTTCCCCTACAGCCAGGTCTACATCTTTTAAGAAAAACGTGGTTTCTAATCCATTACAAAGCAAATCCATATAAAAACTTCCTGAAATATCTTTGGAAGCCTTGATTATTACAGGTATTGGAATAACATCTCCTAGATTGTAAATATCTTCTGGCTGTTGTTCTATAATTATTTCTGCAGATGCAAAAGAACTAAGCAGAATTACAATAAACACTGATAGTAATATTGGTCTCATTTTAATAATTAAAACGTATTGTTATTTATAAATATTTATATAAAGATTAGGATAATTTTAAAAACAATTTATCTTTATTTATCATCTATCCTTTTTATAAGATATCTTACTTCAACCTCTTTTGTTAAGGGGATTATTTTCTCTTTATAAAATTTCCAGATAAATTTTGGATTTATATTATATCTTTCCCCTTTCTCTTTAACCCTAGATAAAATCATTTTTTCTACATTTGTGTTAGTTAGTTTCCTTAGTATAGCTTCTCTGTCTTCTGTTCTTATAAATTTTATATATCCTTCTGGATCTTCTTGAAATTTTGCTTCTGCAACTTGTTCTCCAATATGTACTCTTCTAGAAATATTTTGTAAACAATTTATATCTGCAATAGCTGCTGAGCCGTATTTGTTATCATCTCCTGATTGACAAATAAGAGGAAGTGCCTCTAAATACAGTTTCTTTATTTTGGGATTAAGATTAACAGTTCTTTTCAGCCCAATATCCTCTACTTTTCTCTGTATTATTGTGTCTGTTGGAGTATCTGAATAAAAAGGATGTTCTTCTTGGTCTAAATATCTTCCTGCAGAGGCATGAAGCTTTTCTGTACCACTGAATAAAAAATCTAAAAAGCTCCCCTTATAATTAGGAATTTCTATTCTTCCGGGGATATATATCTTTTTGTTTAATCTAAATTGTATACGATTAAACAGAGAAATTATAATATTATCTTCTAATCTCGTTAATTCTTCTCTTACCCTTTCCAAATCAATTTTCTTGACCATTTTCTACTTCAAATATAGATGTAATAGGTGTTTTTAAAATATATTCGTCCATTCTTATTCTTGCTTCCTCTAATCTATTTTGGTGATTTTCTAAATATTTAATCATAGATTCAGTTCCTTTCTCTTTACATTCATTACAAAGAACCTGCCCGGAAGAACACTCTTCTTGAACTTTATTATCTGCCTCAAAATGATGTGTTCTTAAGGACCAGACAGGACAAATTTCTGAAATTCCACCATATTCTTGCTGGAAACTCGCTGTAGGACTTCCACCAGTATATGCTAATCTTAATGCTTCTCCTGCATTTTCAGGATCTTGTGTTAAAAATATTGCAGAATTTTCTCTACTTGCAGCCATTTTTCCTTTTCCATCAAGACCCCATAAGAATTTTGTTATTAATTCAGCAGGAGGTATGAATCCTTTTTTCTTTGCAACATCTCTCGATAATGATATATATGGATGTTGATCCACCCCAACGGGGACGACTGTTGGTTTTGGTCCTCCAAATTCTGGATATTGTGGTAAAAGGATCTGAGCTACTTGAACAGCAGACCTATAGAATAATGTTCCAGGATTTTCTCCTTTTTCTGTTTTATCAAATCCAAATATTTTGAAAGCTTTGTTCAAGGTTGTCTTATTTGCAAGATCCATAGCAACGTTATAAATATCAGGATAATCAGAATCTACATAGATGTTGGTCTTTTCTGAATCAAAACCCATTGCAATTATACTTGGTATGACTTCTTCATAAGCAATTTTTCTAGCTTCTGCCAGACTATTTGTTTTACCAACAACAAAACTTTCATCATTAGTTATAGGAATATATACTTCTGCTCCATGTTTCTGCATCCATAATAGTTCGTCAAATATTACTTTGTGACCAAGATGTAGGGGTCCTGAAGGATTTAAACCAGAAACAACAGCCCAGGGTTTATTGTCAGCTATTGCCTTTGCAATTATTTCAATATCTTTATGTGCAAAGGTTAAACCCAGTTTCATATATTTGCTTGGGAAAGGACAATATTTTACAAACCTATCCATACTTTCTAATCCTAATTCAACCACTTTCTCTAAATAGTAAGATTTTTCTTTTTCTGCCTGACCCATTTTTAGTTGGTGTTGTTCTACAGAAATCCTTTCTAGTTCTGACATGTTTTTTCTTTTCATCTTAAAATTTGGATAAGATATTTGTCTCTAAACTTTGATAAACTGTCTCTCTTAATTCCTCTGGGCTTATCCTCCCAGAATAGAAATCATCATGAAGAGTTATTGGTTTATCTTCTTTTTCTAATTTTTGTCTTGCCATTTCACTTATAATTCCTATATCTAAAACAGGATTTGGTAGTTCAGAGTCTGTTGAGATAAAAGAATTGTTGATTAAAACTCTTGCTTCTTCAGGAGTTGTTTTACCAATTATGATTCTATAATCTTGTAATTGCTTGCTCCCTGCTTTATATGCTGTTATTCCGTGCTCTTCTATACCTTTGTTAGCAAAAAAATAAGCCCAATTTTTATTTAGGGGAAAAGTAGGTGTTAAAAATAAAGACATAACTCCAGGTAGATTTTCTCTATTTGCAATCTCTCTAGCTATGTTATCGTATAGGTCTTCTCTTGGAGGACCAACTTTTATATCTAAATCTATGATAGTTGCAATCTCGTCAAAAGAATATGCAAATCCTTTTTTCCTCTCTATGTCTAATTTTGATTCAGGAACACTTTTTTCAACTTTTTTCATTAGTTCTGGATTGGAACGACAAGTTTCAATAATCCTATCTAACACGTTTTGAAATTCATCTGTATATAAGTAATCACTCATTTTTATGACATTTAAATTTAGTCCATACTTCTCTGAGACACTCTGGACAAACCTCGCTCTTTCTTCTCCTAGTTTTATATATTTGACATTTAAAGCTTTAGAGACATTTCTGCAAGCTGCAGTATCTGCAACAAGAATCATCGGTTCTGTTTGATGTCCTTGTGCTTCTAATACATTGGCAAGATTTGAGACAAAGAAATAATATTTCATGCTGTCTATGGGGTGTCCTTCTTCATCATAGGTTTCTCCATAAAAGATTTTTAGAGGCTTATCTGTTGAATCAGCTCTGGCTGTTATTTTAGTCATACTTGGGCTTTGTAAGACAAGCCCTTTTTGAGACAAGAGTTTCTCTAGTTTCATACTTACTTCCTTTCATTAATGGATTTAAAAACATATTCTTTATACCCCTTTATAGCAATCTCCTTTCTTCTTTCTAGATTTATACTTCTGTAAGAAGGAAGGTCTCCAAAAGAAAAATTATGATCTAGTCTTCTCTTTGCTAATTCTAAAGTTATTAATAGACTATCTATTGCCCTTGGATCTCTAGTAACTCTAATAAAATCTTCAATTCTTTTAAGATTATGGTTTATTGGGTCTATCCTATAACTTCCTAAATTCTTACTATCAAGTTTATATGGTAAAATACCAAATTCTTCTATTTCTTTTTTTACGTCTACTGCAATTGTCGGGGAACCAAAAGGAAAGCAGTTTGTTAAATGAATTGCAGAATATGTAAATCCTGTCATTTTGGAGAAATCTCGTGCAGGCAAGTCATACATGATTTCATATTTAGGCCCAATTTTGATATTTGCTTTTAATGTCTGGATTACTGCAAGTTCTTCTAAAGGATAGTTAATTGCACTTGGGTTATCTCTTCTGTCTTCTGGAACTGCTTGGAGAACTTTTTCTTTAAATTCCAGATTTTCACTTACCATTTCTTTTAGTTTCTTTAAATTCTGTTGATATTCAGGGGTTTTACTTAATTCAGAAGAAAATACAAATTTAATATTGCCACCATAGACTTTATTTAACAGTTCTAGATAATCAACTCTTGCCCTTGCCTGGTTTTGAGCTTCTCTGAGTTCTTTATCTCTGTTTATATCTGTCATAAAATGATCTGCAATAAGCCAGACAGAATTTACTCTTGTGTTTTTATGGGAAATGCTGTCTTCTAAACTCATCATAAATAATGCATATTTCATCATATCGATAGGTTGCCCAGAATCAAAAGTCTGCCCCATCATTATATTAATCTTTTGATTTTTGTTTACCAAGCCTAAGATTTCATCTGGAGTTAAGACCTTTTCTATAAGTATATTCTGTGAAAAATCTTTTCTATTCATTTTAGAAACCTATGGTTTAATTTTATCTCTTGCAGCAGCAACAATATGGTACCACTGCGTATGGTTCCTCTTTGATTCATCTACTATTGCTCTCTTTGGAACTTTCCAGAAAGAAGGCCTACTTGGTAAAGAATTATCACTCCATCCCCCCTCTGATTTGAGATCTGCTCTTTCAATAGCATACTTAAATACCTCCTCTCTTTTTCTCTGGTGTTCTGCTAATACTTCTGGTAACAAATCTTTAACTAGTTGAACATTATCTTGCCCAATTTCTCCACATTCTTTTATTAAATATTCATCTACTATTTCAGCACCAGACATTCTTGCAAGAGCTTCACCAAAATCTACTTTGTTTTTCTGATTAAATACTTCAATATATCTAACCATGTCTAGAGATACCTTTTTTACGTTATCCTTTAGGCTTATATTTTTCTGGGCGCTATCAAGTTTTTTTAAACAAGTTTTAGTTCTTTCACTTAGATTTTGTCCTTTTGGGCCAGAACCAATATATAATGTATTTTCTGGTTTGCTAGAACTTGCCTTTCCTACTATCCCTCTTATGTGTGGGATATAAAATCCAGATGGAACTGTTTGAACTCCTGGAAGTTCAATTCCACTTTTAAGAGCTCTCTTTACTAATTCTACAGTCATTTTCATGTGGCCATCTTGATCTTGGCCACTAACCATAAAAGAATGATAATTGCCAAAATCTTGATGTTGTGGAAGAACAATGTCTCCAACTTGTGTAACACCTGCAAATAAGAATGGAAACTCCTTGAGCATCTTTTCAAAACTATAAGTATCTATAGTTAAGTTAAAGTCTAATCCCCTTGCCATTAGATATGCTAGATTAGATACTCTGTGTTCTTCTGATTGAAGGTAAACATGAGCTGCATCTAGATCTACACCATTTGCTCCCCAATCAATTAAATTATCAGCAGCCCAAAACATGTAATCTTCTTTAGACATTTTTGTGTCTAGCATGCATTCTAAATCTGCAACAGGCATAAAGATCTGTGCACCATTTTTTTGAAAGAAAGAAACTGCTGAAGAGGTTAGTTTATGGCCAAAATGATATGGGCCACTAGGCTTAAATCCAGAAGCTATACCAATTGCTTCCTTCTTTTTTAATGCTTCAATTAATTCTGTCCCGTTTCTCTGCCTTATGTTTTTATTTTCAGCTGCAAGTAAGCGCCCTTTCATAGAATTTAGAATATCATATAATTCTTTTTGGGCAGAATCTCCTTCACTTGTTAAATATACAGATTCATATCCTGCAGGTCCTCCTTTAGAAGTCTCTTTAAAATCTATACTATATCTATCTGTTTTTATCTTTCCCATATAATTTTGAGAGGGTGAGATATTTTTAAAGTTTTCTATAATCCAAGATTGACTTGACCTGTTTTTTTAGAAGGAATTTATTTATCTTTTTTTTAGCTTTTTTTCTTTTTAACTGGTGTTTTCTTAGATACTTTACAATATAATCTTTTGCTATTTTTTTTAGCTCTTTGTTTAAAATCTGTCCTTTTTTGTATTTTTGATAAAGTTCATCTGCTTCTTTTTCATTGAGAAAATGATATTTCAATAGCTGGAACACAGAACATATTTCAGGAATTCCCCCATGTTCTTTTTGAAATTTTGCAGATACAGAACCCCCTGTATATGCTTTCTCTATCTTTTCTTTAGCTACTTTTATACTGTCTGTTAAATATATACTACTTCCTTTAATAGAGGCAGACATCTTTTTTGGTCCTCTCATGCTTGGAAGGAATTTTGTTATTAATTCAGCAGGGGGAATAAAACCTTTTTTCTCTGCAACATCTCTTGATAATGATATATATGGGTGTTGATCTATTCCAACAGGAACCACTGTTGGTTTTGGCCCCCCAAATTCTGGATATTGTGGTAAAAGTATCTGGGCTATTTGAACAGCAGACCTATAGAATAATGTTCCAGGATTTTCTCCTTTTTCTGTTTGATCAAATCCAAATATTTTGAAAGCTTTGTTCAAGGTTGTTTTATTTGCTAGGTCCATAGCAATGTTGTAAATGTCAGGATAATCTGAATCTACAAATATGTGGGTTTTTTTTGGATTAAAACCCATTGCAATTATACTTGGTATTACTTCTTCATAAGCTATTTTCCTAGATTGAGCTAAACTTTCTGTTTTTCCAACCACAAAACTTTCATCATTAGTTATAGGAATATATACATCTGCCCCATGTTTTTGCATCCATAACAATTCATCAAAGATTGCTTTGTGACCAAAATGTAAAGGGCCTGAAGGATTCAGACCAGAAACTACAGCCCATGGTTTATTGTTAGCTATTGCTTTTGCAATTATTTCAATATCTTTGTGAGCAAAAGTTATGCCCTTTTTCATATTTGAACTTGAATCTGGAAAATATTTCATAAACCTTTCAAGGGTTTTAAGACCAAATTCTTTTTTCTTATCTCTATAGTATTTTTCTTCTTTTTGAGCTAATTTACTTTTTTCTTTATATTCTTTATTAGCTAACTCCATCACACTTCTTTTCATCTTATTTCATTTAATATATTTGTATATAAAAGCTTATTTATTTTTGTTTTTAATTCCTGTGGATTTATTTTCCCAGAATAGAAATCATCATGAAGAGTTATTGGTTTATCTTCTTTTTCTAATTTTTGTCTTGCCATTTCACTTATAATTCCTATATCTAAAACAGGATTTGGTAGTTCAGAGTCTGTTGAAATAAAAGAATTGTTGATTAAAACTCTTGCCCTCTTAGGTGTTGTTTTACCAATTATGATTCTATAATCTTGTAATTGCTTGCTCCCTGCTTTATATGCTGTTATCCCATGTTCTTCTATATTAGGATGAGAAATGTAATAATCAAATTTAACTCCTAGAGGAAATGTTGGAAATAAATATATAGAATATAAAGATTCTTTTTCCATTTTCTTAGCAATCTCTCTTGCTATGTTGTCGTATAGGTCTTCTCTTGGAGGACCAACTTTTATATCTAAATCTATGATAGTTGCAATCTCGTCAAAAGAATATGCAAATCCTTTTTTTCTCTCTATGTCTAATTTTGATTCAGGAACACTTTTTTCAACTTTTTTCATTAATTTAAGATCTTTTTTACAAAATTCTTTAATTTTAGACAACTTATTTTGAAAAGCATTAGTATGAAGATAATCACTCATCTTTATGATTCTTAGACCCAGATTATATTTTTTATTAATTTTTTCTACAAATTGAAATCTTTCTTCTCCTAATTTCATATATCTTTCTTTTAAAGCTTCAGAAACATTTCTGCAAGCTGCAGAATCTGCCACTAAAATAATTGGATTTGTTTTAAATCCTTCTTGTTCTAAGGATTTTGAGAGGTTAGCCACAAAGAAGTAATATTTCATACTATCAATACTATTTCCATATTCATCATAGGTTTCTCCATAAAAGATTTTTATAAATTCTTCCTTAGATTTAGCTCTGGCTATAATTTCTTCTGTTGTTGGGCTTTTCATAACTAATCCCTTCTGCGATAAAAGTTTTTTCAATTTCATTTTGATTACCAATCTTTAATCATCTTACTTTATAAATTTTTAAATAATTAGTTTTATAAAATCCTTTTCTCTATTGTAGATATGAAAATATTAACCCTGCATGTTGATTATATTAATTTCAAGCCGTTAAAGAAGGCACTCAAAAGTGTTGATAAATTATCTGAAAAACAGAAAAAAGGGGGGAAAGTCAAGGAGGCACTTGTAGTTTTAACAGCTGTTGAAAAAAAAGACAGCGATGTTGAAAAGATTGTTGCAGAGCTTGTGAAAAATATTAAAGACATTGCAAAGCAGGTTAAAGCAAAGAATATAGTTTTGTATCCTTATGCGCATCTTTCAAGTGATTTGGCATCGCCAGAGCTTGCAAC
>SDBV01012034.1_pt1 | contig 11123 bp, 8 predicted proteins | sample 2277081 | NCBI WGS metagenome assembly SDBV01 (sample SAMN10402039, study PRJNA504765) | marine sediment metagenome | isolation source: marine sediment core GS10_PC15, 223 cmbsf | place: Arctic Ocean: Southern Knipovich Ridge | collected 2010
CTTCGGGGACATGCTCAACCCTGAGATCCTGGCCACGGCCCTGTCCGCGGAGTCCCAGGTGGCCTCCCTCTCGGCGGCTGTCCTGGCGCCGATTATCGGCTTTCTGGCCGACCTCTACGGTATCGGGCCCAGCCTGATGATCGTTGCCGGCGTGCTCCTGCTGACGACGCCCCTCTACAGCGTCCGGGAGACGGAGGCGCGAGCGAAACCTTGAGCACGGGCAAGACGGCCTGGGGGCATGGATGGAGTGAACGCCTCGTTCTCCGTCACACAACGGCGCTCCAAACCGCCTTCATCAACGGCGCGCCGCAGCCCTCTTCGCAGAGCAAGGAACCCTAGAGCAAGTGCCCCGGCGGCGTATATTGCCAGAACCAGCAGATCTGTTGCCACTTGCTGATTGGCCATGCCTGCACCCCCCAGAAGCACGAGACGCAGTGACCTTAACGCGTACGTGTGAGGCAAAAGGACGCTGAGAGGGCGAATCCACGCCGGTACTACGGCAAGCGATACCAGCAGCCCACTGGTCAAGCGTACCGCGTAGTCAACCAGCCAGGCTATCGGCTCCTGGCCTCTCTTCACCTCCAGGTGAAAGAACGTACTGGCGCCGATCAGTCCGACGCCGAGAACCGCGAGGATGAAAAGCACATAGAGGGCCGGCGCTAGAGAGATATCCGCGCCGGGAGCGATAGAAATTCCGCTCAAAACGACAATAAGAAGCACCGCACCGAACTGCAGCGACAGAGAAAAAGCCAGGTAGCTGCCTCCATACTCCAGAACGTATGCATCTGCACTGCCGCTCAGGAAAAGAGAGATGAAGAACCATATGCCCAGGTTGACCAGGTTCTCGGCTACGGTCATCAGGAAGGCTGACGGGAAGAAAAGCAGCATGCGCAACTCGTGCATCATGAATGCGACGGTCGATCGCGCAAACGGCACAACCCCTTTGGGCAACCTCTCGAGAGCTGCTCTCATGCCGGCCCCCTGCCGGTCAGGTGAAAGAACACGTCTTCCAGGGCCGGCTCTCCTGATCGCATTCCCTCCAGTCGGACGCCCTCACCAGCCAGTGTCTCGATGAGTGCGGCTGTAGTGCCATGCAAATCTTCGGTCTTGACCAACAGCCGGCCACGAGGCGCCCATGATCCAGCACGAAGATGCGAGAGCACAATTCCTCGGCCTCGTTCATCAGGTGAGTCGTGTGCAGTACGGTAACCCCGAACTCCTCCTGGAGACGCCTCACGAACCCCCGCACCCGGGCGGCTCCTTCCGGATCGAGCTTTATAGTCGGTTCGTCCAGGAAAAGGATCTCGTTTTGCGCCAGCAGAGAGCGAGCAATAGCCAGACGCTGCCGCAGTCGGCCAGGGGTGCCGAGATCGATACCGTCAACGGCTACGATCGGAGCAGTACGCTCCGCGGAAAGGCGGATGCTCTGAGCGATGTTTCGAATCCAGAGCCCGATACCCCGGCTCGCTATGTGAGCTCCCCTGCTGTCAGTCTCTATGCCGCGATATACCTTCTTGAGGTTTCGGCAGTAGAGGGTTTTCATGAATCAACGGGCCTCTGTGTCGACCTCAGGGGCGCTAAAAACGCTCATCGCAACTTTCACGAGCTGCGCCTCGTCCCTGCAAATAGCCGTATTTCGCGGCTGCTCGCAGAGCTCTGCGATAGCTTCCCAAACAAATCAAAGATGTAATGATGCCCTTTTTAGCTGTGGGAGAATTGCAGAGGCTGTTAGCTGTTTGAAAGGCCCTCAACGAATCCTTGAAATTCTTCCGGGCCAGGTCCCTCCTGCCTCTCAGTATAAGCTGCCCTGCTTTTCGGATTAGTCGTTTAAGATCGGCGAGGTTCATCCCGCACCTTGGACAGCTCTCTTCGTGCTCGATTTTTCTCTTGCAGGCCGGACATTCCATTATTCGGTCACAAGATAGAACAAGAGGTCGTCCAGCTCGGAAAGTGTTTTGTTGAATTTCACTTCATCGGGAATGCCGAGAGCTTCTTCGAGCCGGCTCAGCAATTGCTTTGAGTCCGTTCTGTCGACATCGTCCATCTTGTCTGAACAGGTTTCAACCTTCTCGCTCACCTGCCTCAATTTTTCTTCCAGCCGCTGTATGTTGCTTTCTCTGTTGCTCTCTCCGTTGCTCTCTTCATCCCCGGCATCGATTTCTCTTTCCTGACCCTGCGTGTCCCCGTCCAGCGGGAAACTGTCGTCGCCAAACAGGCGACTTATGGCTTCCCTCGATTCTGCGATCCGTTCATCTGTCAGCTTGCCCAGCGCGTTTTCGATCTTTATGTCTTTGGAAAGATCCGTATGCTTTTCAATGGCGGTGGCGCGCAAGATGCCGTCAAGGTCGAGGCGCATATTCAAAATTACTTCATTTCCGGAGGGAACCTCGGAAAGCCCTTTTATGCTAAAATTGCCCACAAGAATATTCTTGCGGGCGTCTCTGTTTTCTCCTTGAAAGATCTGCATGCCGACTTCTTCCTGGCAGTCCTGCACCGTATAAAACGATTCCGCTTTTGTCGCAGGAAGCGGGGTTCCCGCTTTGACCACCGGGGCAAACAGGTGAGGGCCATACTCGCCGTCTACCATCCCCAGGCAGGATGTTCCGAAAGTGTAAGGAGTTATATCGACGAGAATACGGTGGCTTTTTTCGCCCATCGATCGCGCCGCCATAACACCGGCGCCATAGGCAACGGCAAGCTCGGGATGCACATCTCTACGGGGCCTTTGACCGAGCTCTGTTTCCATGGTGTTCAAGATAGCCGGAACACGGGTTGCACCGCCAACCAGGACAACGTCATCTATGTCCTTTGCTTTCAGCTGTGCGTCGGCAAGAGCCTCGTGAACGGCTGAGAGCATTCTATCGATCAGAGGGCGAATCATATCGTTGAACCCCGTTCGATCCAGCTCTTTTTCAATAGACTCGATCCCATTGCTCTCTGTAGAGATGCCGTCCTCGATGATCATTGCATGCGGGAAATCTGAAAGGTGCATTTTGGCCGTCTCGGCGGTGCGTTTGAGCCTGAGGCGTGAAATCTCAGAGATCAGAGAAGGCGATGTTTGACCTTCATAGATTTGCCTCGCTATCCATTCCGCTATCAAATCATCCATATCATCTCCCCCGAGATGATTATCCCCGTGACTCGAAATTACCTCCACGATGTCTTCTTCAATGTTGACTACGGATACATCAAAAGTGCCGCCCCCCAAATCAAAGGCCAGGATCTTTTTTGCCTGCGATGACGCGGTGCGCCCATAGGCCAGGCATGCCGCCGTAGGCTCGTTGATAATCCGCAACACCTCCAACCCAGCGATGGACCCCGCGTCTCGCGTTGCCTGCCTCTGCGCGTCGCTGAATTGAGCGGGAACGGTTATCACGGCCCTGTCTACCCGCCTGCCAAGGTTTTTTTCCGCCCTCTCTTTTAGCTTCCTGAGGATTATGGCGGAGATTTCCTGAGGAAGGTATTCGCTTTCTCCGAGCTTGAATTTCTTGTCAGTTCCCATTTCTCTCTTGATCGATCGAATCGTTCTATCGGGATACAGAACGTATTGGTTTCGGGCTTCGACGCCGGCGATGATCTTGCCTTCTCTATCAATGCCTACATAGGACGGAAAAATAGGGTCCCCATTTTCCGCGGCTATTTCGATTTTTCCGTCGACACAAAACGCCACTTCACTGTTTGTGGTACCCAGGTCGATGCCAATGATCTCTTCCCTCATTTACAAGCTCCCCTCCACCGTTGCCCCGAGAATACCGGGGCTTTTCCGGTTGACGCTTTCGCTATTTTTGCACCTGCACATCCGCCATCTGCAGCAAACTGTCGTCTTTCTTATATCCCTGGCGAACAACTTTTATAACGGTCCCGGATTCGACGCCCCCGGCTTCTGTTACCGCCACGGCCCGCATAAACCGGGCATCGAATTGCATGCCATCCCGGCATGTTGCGACGATGTTGAGCCGCCGCAGAGAATCATCGATTTTGTTCAGTAGCAATTCCAGAGTTTTTATAGCTGCAACCCGCATGGAGTTGGCTTTCTTGGACTTGCGGAAAAGGCCCTTGTCTCGCCACGTGTCAATTGATTGACACAAACCGTCCCTTATCCTCAGAAACTCCATGATGATGCTGTTTTCGCCTTCCCGGCGTGCCGCGGGCAACTGTGCTTTGAGATCTGAGGCGGTATCCGACAACATCTGCCCGCGTTCCGCAAACTCCGCTCGCACCGCCGTCAGGACATTTTCCGTTTTTTCGTTCAAGGTCTGTGCTGTTTTAGTCTGTATGTGGACTTCCTGTTTTAGGCCGTTCAGCGTGCTAAAAAAAGAATAGAGGTCCGGGGTATCTTCCTCTTCCAATTCACGATCTTCATTCGCTGCAAGCAAATCATCATCGGCCAATTCATAGATCCAGGAAGAAAATTGTCGTATCATCAGCTCGCGCCAGTTTCTTTGTTTCGCCGATCTATAAGCTTCAACAGCCTCTTTGATGCTCGTGTCAAAGGCTTCGCAGGCTTGTTGCATGCCTGACTTGAGCTGTTCAGTTGTGTCGACGAAGCTATTGTTAAAACCTTCGAAAGCGTCCTTCAAAGCTCTGCTGAACCCCAGGCGGGTTTTTTCCAGCATTTCGTCAAAGTTTATCCCCGTGCCGGCGCCGCCTTCACCGGCTAAACCGGTTTCACCAACTAAACCACTGTCGCGAGACTCATCAATTTCGACCTTATCGACATGCTCTTGTGTCATTTCCGACTCTCTCTGAGCAGGTCCAGCCAGGCTTTCACTCCGATCCGCTGCCGTGTTTTTTTTCCTTTCGGAACAAGATCGCAGAGCCTGGCGCCGGTTTTTTTGCCGGGCAGACCAAAAACACGCAATTTTGCCCGCGCCTTCTCGTCTTTAACGAGCGCATAGGCGTCGGCAATTTTCCCGAACATCTCCGGTGAATCCTCCGGCGGATACCGGCGAATTTTCTCCAGATAGGCCTTGCGCAATGTATCTTGATCGGCGTTTTCAGATATCCCAAGCACTTCATAGGGATAGAGCATCAGTTTCAATCCCCCTTAGATTGCCAGATCAACTCGATCTGTTCGTACAATTCTTGCTGTTCCGGATCGATTGACCTTCTCGTTTTTCGCTTTCTCTTCTTCGCACTGCTTCGTCTCTTCCGGGTCAGCTCGTCTTTCAGAGACTTCTCGCCGTAGATCGCGCCTTCGCTTTCAACAAGTCTTTCCTTTTTTTCTTCGGTTGCCAGCGCCGCCATCTCCTTGACATCGTTTTCCAGGACAGTTTTTTCGGCTAATGCCTCTACATGGGCCGCATCATTGAGGCTGCCCCTTTTTTCCGCCAGCCAGTAGGCCGTCCCAAAACATCGATCCACACGGTCGGTGAGCCATTCGTCGAGATATTCGGGTAGAGCGATTTGTTCGCATGCAAAACTGGCGATAAGGGCGCCCCTAAAGGCCAGGAAGAAAAACAGGTTGCTGTCATTTCTCATTATTCCGTTGGCGCTAAGTTGCCACAGCATATCCCGTGTCTCAGGGGAATCGAAATCAGGATCGTGTCTTGTGAACAACACCATGAGCCTGCGAAGTATCGAAGAATCCGCCTTTGCCCGATAGAAGCAATCACGGGTAGGATCGGGAAGCGCGAAATGCGCCACGCGTATCTCCCAGGCAGGGTCGCTTACCTGCGCCAGGTAGTTCATATTGTTGACATAAACATCGGGGTCTTGCCACTGCTGTTCTATGCCTCGAGGGATTGACGGCAGCCCATCGAGCCCCATCTCCCTGAGCCGCTGTAAAACATGGTACACGCTCAATGGCTGCGCGAGAGCGAGCAACTCGCTTTCGCACCCGGCAGGATTGAAATTCCCACCTTTCATATGGCCATTGACCCACTTCAGGGTAGCAGCGAGAGCGGAACAAAAAACATCCCGACCCGCTGTTATAAGCGCGAGTTGTTCTTCCGCCTTGGCGGGCTTTCCCTTGCGCATGTAGCTTATGACGTCATCGCTGTAGAGATAACCGCGAACGGCTTCGACTTCCGGGTTTCCCCGGGCTACTTCATCAAGAGCACTAAAAGCTTTGATGGCTTTCTTGTAGACTTTCCGTTCTCTATAGGAGTTTACCAGCTTGACCAGCGGCTCGACATGCTCCGGAAAAGCCGCATGCCAGCTCTCGAGAATCTTCTCAGCATGCCGTGCGCTTCGAGATTCAACGGTCTTTTCGTACCATAACGAGAAGGTTTCCTGCAGAGGATACAGGTCGGCGCTTTCTTGCAGATACTCGGAAGCCTCCATCAGCCGCTCTTCTTTCTCCCGCCTGATATCAGCCCGGCTCTTGAAAAAGTTTAAAATGCGCATATAATCAAACGCCTCAGAAGGGTCTGCTTTCAAAGCGAGCTCTGCAAGCCTGTTGTTGATCAAGGCCTTTTCAAGAGGCGTCAGTTTTTCACCGTATAACTCGAGCACCTTTTCCCACTCCGCGCAGCTATCCAGGTCCGCGTAGCCGTCCAGGCCCATCGCGAGCTCGGCCTGCAGCAGCGGGAAATGCCGGTCCGGAAGCTTGTACAACCTTTCCGGGGCAGGGATTTCCAGATCTGCATATATATACAACACGCCGGCAGCGATCGCCGTCTGCAATCCGGATTTATGCTTCCAAATCGGTTGGAGCAAGAGGTCTGAGATGCGTTCTCCCACTTTCTTGTATTTCTTTCCGGCGATCAGATCGTCGATCGCTTCTAGCTCGTCATACAGAGAAGGCTTGCCGATTCTTGCCGCCACCTGTCTCCCTACAGGCGAACGCGGCTCTTTTGTCTCAACCATGTCGACCAGCGCCGCTGCGAGGTCGATAAGCGGGCTATCCCGACTAACGCGCTCAAGGATCTCCTTCGCTTCCATATCCCTGCCGTCGTAAAAGGCACTCAAGCCCTGGATAAACAGCCGCCAGTTAACCAGAGGGGAATGCCTGCCCACCAGCTTCAGCATATCTTCATACGCATCACGGTTTTGGTCCGTTGATTCCACCTCTTCCCACGCCAGGAGGATCAGCTCGGCCTCCTTCCTCAATCCCCGCTCCCCGGGCAAGTGAGCATAACCGGCCAGCTCGCTTATGCGGGTGAGCCTGGTTCTGATATACTCGTCGATCGGACCTGCTTTTTCGGGGACGGTTTCGTAAAGCGGGAGAATATGGGCACTGTTTGTCTCTAAATCCTTTCTTATCAGCAAACCCGCGGAAAAGAAATCTCTGTATTCGGGATGGCTTTGAACCAGGGCATCGTACACAGACCCGGCCTCTTTGTTGAGCCCGCTGTCGAGTAGCTGCAGAAGCCTGAGCTCGTAGGCCTTGACTATGATTTCCGTGATTTCTGCGGATGCCGGTTTGATTTCGGGGCTTTTCCTAAGAAGCTTCGCCAGGCCGACTGCTTTTCTGGCCCGTCTCTCCTGAATTGCCGCTTTCAAATCCCTGATAATCTCCGAGCCGGTATAACCTGCCGGAACGCGCCTCTCAGTACCCCGAGAACAGTGCTTTTTCTTCCTCTTCCTGCCACCCATTTACCTTCTATGACCTCCCAATTTTAGTCCTTTTGAAGTTTTTGTTTCGTATTGCCGCAATCCCGGAAAGCCAATTGCTACATATAGTGTTCACGGTGGGCATCGTAACACAAAATATTGAGTCAGGCAAGAAAAAAGCGCACCCCCTTAGCCTATCTTGGCACAAATTCCGGAGGTTTGCATCTTCTTGTCGTGTCTGCCGGAGGGCGGGCCTGTTTCTACCAGGCGTAGGCCATAGGGGCTTCGCCGCCTGGGCCGGGCCATATCTGATCGAGCTGCGAGAGTGTCTCTTCGTCGAGGGTTAACTCCGTCGCCTGCACGGCGCTCTCCAGCTGCCCCATGGTGCGTGGGCCTATAATCGGCGCCGTTACTATCGGGTTGTGCAGCAACCAGGCCAGGGCCACGACGGCCGGCGCCGCGCCCAGTTTACGGCACAGACCCTCGTACCGCTCCAGCTGCCCGCGATTCTTCTCAACTTGATCCGAGAAACCTTCGCGGGTCCGCCGACCGGTCTGCTGTTTCTCCAATGCCCCCGCCAGAAGGCCCCCTGCCACCGGGCTCCAAGGGATCAGGCCCAGGCCGTAGTGACGGCAGGCGGGAATGACTTCGAGCTCTACCGTACGCTTGGTGAGGTTGTAGACGCTCTGCTCGCTCACAAGTCCGGTCCTGCCGAAACGGGCCGCTTCCTGACAGGCCGTGGCGATGTCCCAACCCGCGAAATTGCTGGACCCCACGTAGACGACCTTGCCCTGCCCCACCAGGCTGCCAAAGGCCTGCCAGATCTCATCCCACGGACACTCCCTGTCCACATGGTGCATCTGGTAGAGGTCGATTACATCCGTCTGCAATCGTCTGAGGCTGCCCTCGCAGTGGCGCATGATCTTCATGGCCGAGAGGCTGCGCTGGTCGTGGTTGGGCTCGGAGCGCTCGTCGTTCTTGTTGGCGGGATTGTACACCTTGGTGGCCAGGACCACGGACTCCCTGCGCCCGCCGCCCTGCGAAAACCATTTACCCAGAATCTCTTCGGTGACTCCACACTCTCCGGCCTGCCGGCCGTAGACGTCGGCCGTGTCGAAAAAATTGACTCCCAACTCGAGGGCCCGATCCATGATGGCGAAGCTGTCCGCCTCGCTGGTGTGCCAGCCGAAATTCATGGTGCCCAGACAGAGGTTGCTGACCAGGACGCCGTGCCTGCCCAGTCTTCGATACTCGATACCCATGCGTTTCTCCTTGTTTTACGAAGTCTGAAAACTATAATCCTGCTTGCTCGGCACTAGAATAAATAAGAACTGTGCCTGGCAAAGTCAAGCTTTTCCAACCGGGCATTGATAGCCGCGCGTCGGATTGGTACATTCTAGTCGACCGCCGTCAACCGTAGAGCGCGGTACGGGTCGTCGGAGAAGCCGCCCATGGACCTTATCGACAGGCTTACGATCACAACCGTCAAGGTGCTTTCCATAGACGGCGGCGGTATCCGAGGCCTGGTTCCAGCCCTTGTCCTGGAGGATATCGAGAAACGGATGCGGAGCCTGGGGCGCGGCCGCCCGCTCTTCCGCGCCTTCCACGTTATAGCCGGCACCTCGACCGGGGCCTTGATTACGCTGGGGCTCAGCATACCCGGACAGGCCGGGGGCCTGCGGCGAAGACCTGAACCCATCATGACCGCCGGGCAACTGGTGGACTTTTATCTCGAAAAAGGGCCGGCCATCTTTCCGACCGGGCGAAACAGCATCAGAAACAGATTCACCCAGGCCTTTAGAAACAAATACCATGACAGGCGCCTGCGGCAGATCCTGGACGGCCAGAGCGACAGCGCCGTGCACATGCTCCGGCGACTCCCGGGGGTGGATCTGTACCGGTACGACTTCCATCTGGATGAAAACCATCTGCTCATGGATGACGCGGGAAAGGGGAATCTCGCGTATCTGAGGCGTAAAGCGCAAGAGATCATATCCGAAAACAAGGGCGACCTGCGGCGGCTGTGCAGCAGGTTGTGACCGGGGCGAAGGCCTGCCGCAATCGGCAAACATTTTTCCTAAAATACTTGACTGATTCTGTCAATTTAGCTAAAAATAACTGGGACATCGAGAGTGCGCGAGGGAGTTGGCCCATTGACCGCACGGCAACCTGCCCCGAACCTTGAACGGGGGAAGGTGCCAAAGCCATCCCAGAGTGGGACGATGTGGTTCGTTGGAAAAGCGAGCAAGCTGCAAATCCCTTTTTCAAACCTGCACGTCCACAACGATCCCACCCGCAGAGGCGGCTCGGAGTCGCAGAGGCCACTCAAAACCGGCGCACGCTTTCGAAACCGCGAAACGTCCGATGAGGAGAACTCATGAGCGAGGCATTCTCAGCGAGCAGCGACGGAGTTCGGTCCGCCGCCCCCCTGCATCACGCCAGGTACGTCACCTTTCCCGGTGCTTTCCCCCTGGATGAAGGGGGACAGCTGGACGGCGTTACCGTGTGCTATGAAACATACGGTGAGCTCGACACGCGGGCCGGCAACGCCGTGCTCATCTGCCACGCCCTGAGCGGCGATTCTCACGTCACCAGACACGACGAGATGGACGACCCCGGTTGGTGGGACGTTATGGTCGGTCCGGGCAAGCCCATAGATACGAACAAGTACTTCGTCGTGAGCCCGAACGTCCTGGGCGGTTGCCGCGGCACCACGGGGCCGAACAGCCCCAGCCCGGCCACGGGCTTTTCATACGGCCGCACGTTTCCCACCATAACGATTGGCGACATGGTGTCGCTGCAGGAAAAACTGATCGCGCACCTGGGAATCGAGCGCCTGCTGGCGGTAGTGGGCGGGTCCATGGGCGGCCAGCAGGTGTTGTGCTGGGCGGACCGCTTTCCGAACCGGGTGCGGGGCTGCATCCCCATCGCCACCGCGGCGCACCTGACCAGCCAGGCGCTGGCCTTCGACATTGTGGGGCGCAACGCCATTATCCAGGACCCGCATTTCAACGACGGTCAATACTACGGCAAGCAGCGGACCCCCGACACGGGACTGGCCATCGCCCGCATGATCGGGCACATCACCTACCTCTCGCGTGAGTCCATGGCGATCAAGTTCGGGGCCGACAGAAACAGACCCAGGGATGTCTCGACGGCTTTCGAAAAGCGATTCTCCGTGGGCTCGTACCTGGGTTACCAGGGCGATCGCTTTGTGGAACGTTTCGACGCCAACAGCTACATCGCCCTTTCCCTGGCCATGGACCTCTACGATGCGGGCGAAACCACCGAAGCCCTCGTTCGAACCATTGGCAAAGCGAACAGCCGCTGGCTGGTCTTGAGCTACACCAGCGATTGGCTCTTCCCGCCGGAGGAGTCTCGACACCTGGTGGATGCCCTGGTCTCGGCGGACAGAAAGGTCAGCTACTGCAACGTCAAGAGCTCATACGGGCACGACGCCTTTCTGCTCGAGCACAAGCTGGAGATCTACGGGGAGATGGTTCGCGCCTTTCTCGACAACCTGATCGGAAAGGGCGGGCCGGCCGCGCCTGCCGGAACGTCCGGGCAGGGCAGATCGGCCGCTCCGCCGGAGGCCGCCGGCTCCGCAGCCAATCATGGTTCGGAAG
>SDBV01012035.1_pt1 | contig 11123 bp, 6 predicted proteins | sample 2277081 | NCBI WGS metagenome assembly SDBV01 (sample SAMN10402039, study PRJNA504765) | marine sediment metagenome | isolation source: marine sediment core GS10_PC15, 223 cmbsf | place: Arctic Ocean: Southern Knipovich Ridge | collected 2010
TTCGAGTTGGTCATACGGTACGACGCAGTTTACCAGGCCCATATCCAGAGCTTCCTGTGCGGAGTATTGCCGGCAGAGATACCATATTTCCCGGGCCCGCTTCTGACCGACCATTCGCGCAAGATAACTTGCCCCGAAGCCGCCGTCGAACGAGCCGACCTTCGGGCCGGTCTGCCCGAAGATGGCGTTGTCGGCGGCAATCGTCAGATCGCACATGACATGCAGCACATGGCCGCCGCCGATAGCGTAGCCTGCGACCATCGCGATAACGGGTTTGGGACATCGTCGAATCTGACGCTGAAACTCCAACACATCAAGACTCTCACCGCCGCCGGCATCCTTGTACCCGGCATGGCCGCGAATCTTCTGGTCGCCGCCCGAGCAAAACGCCTTTTCGCCCTGGCCGGTCAGCACAATCACACCGATACCCGGATCATGCCCAGCCTCACGAAACGCCTCGGACATCTGGCGCACCGTCTCCGGGCGAAAGGCGTTTCGCACATCGGGACGATTAATCGTAATCTTGGCAATACCCTCGAACCTGTCATATAGAATATCGCTGAATTCACCAGCCGATTCCCATTTAATATCCTTCATTTGTTAAAGCCTCTCAATTATCCTCTGACAGATCGTGATTAATTCCTTGCCGTATCGCTCTTTGGAACGCATCCAGTTCCGCCTTGTCATACGGTGTGAAATCGCCGTGATAAAGATCATGCTGCCACACCCGGGGTTCAGGATCGCCGGGCTTATGACCCCACCCCAGATCTGTCTGTGTTTTACCGTTGACCAGCCCCCAGTGCATGCACCCAGTATTGTCTTTCTGGAATACGGCAAGACATGTCTGGACAACCTTTTCCTTCGAACGCTTGAGCCATTCTGTACAGATAATCGGACGCCTGTTCGACTTCAGCGATTTGATATGATCGGCCATCGCCTGCGCACCTCCGTAATTATGAAATGTAACGATATCCGAATAACGAAAAACCACGCTGTTAAGCCTGCCGTTACCGTGCCACTGCGCAACCGTCAGCGGCTGCATCGGATTCACCTGCCGTGCCCACCCAAAAACACATTCCACAAGCGGTATCGAAACATCGCCCAATCCTCCGTTTGTCGGCTCATTATACAGGTCCCAGCAAAATACACGCTCGTCGTTTCTAAACGTCCCGATCACATCACGTACATAACGCTCCAGCTTAGGCCATTGCTTGCGATCGCGAACCATGCCGTGCCCGGGGCTCGGCGTCCAGCCGTTGGCATACCAGCCCTCGACAACGTCGGGCTGTTTGCCGTACACCGGATCGGTAATAGGACCGAACACGCAATCATCGAACAGCGTGGGCATAACCTTTATCCCGTGTTTGTCGCAGATTTCAAAAAATCGTGAAAGACGCTTCTTGAACGCCTCAGGCTCATGTTCCCAGACAACATAAGGCAACACAACACGAACGCAGTTAAAGCCCGTCGACTCCGCCAGCGCCAACTCGGCATCGATAACTTTCTCATCAAAACAGTATCCCATCCACATCTCAGTGTAGCTGATCGCATTGGCGGGTATATAATTCAATCCGCACAGCCACTTCTGTCCCCGATACCATTGCCACGCCCGCGCCTGTGACCAGCGATTGATCGACTCAAACCCAACGTCAACATACTGCCCCCCGTAAGTCTGATGACAACGAACAGCTAACACGTTTTTTCCGGGCCTCAGGGCTTTTCTGACATTATCATCCAAATCCAGCGAAACATAATACGCCGAATACCCCTCGAGTTGCGCAACAGAAACGCCGTTGATATAGACCCGCGCGTCCTCGTCATAATGAATTCGCAAAGATATGTTATCCGGCACTTCAGAAATATTGAAATCACGTCTCATCCATATATCAGGGGTATTCCACGTCGTCCGAACCACTGCCCCCGGCGTCCCTTCCGTACCGAAACCGCCGGGGCCTTGGCGCCATCCGCTATCGTCAAATCCCACTTCAAACCACCCATCGGCGGGCTTGGCGAACGTATACCGCCACATCTGACCTGTTTCTTCCGACGTCGGCACGACCGTTTGAACCATAGATGGACCCGCACCAGCCATTACAGACAACAGTACGCAAGCAAGATTCATTGAAAAATAAGCCATCGTCTCCCTCTACTACAAGAATTGCGATTTATTTGTCACGTTTTACCCGCCAAATCCGGGTTTACATCAATCAACGCTCAACCCTCGACCGAGCCGTTCAGCAAATCGATAATCTCCTTCTTGATCGAACGCCTCAGTTTCAGATTATCCTCCCGGTCCGTCAATACCTCAATAACCGCCCCGACACCCTTGTCGACTGCCGTTTGATACGACCCGACAAAGTCGGACTTGCCGGCGCAGAGGTAATGGTCAAGGCCAAACGTCCCGCAGACGCCGCCAAACGAAAAATCATGAGGCGCGGCGAAAAACTCCTCGAAAACATCGGTGTGCTGTGAGATCGGCAGAAAATGAAATATGCCGCCGCCTTTGTTGTTGATCACCACGACAATGACGGGCACGGACAGACGGGCGAGGATTGAAAGTGCGTTGAGATCATGAATGAAGGCCATATCCCCTATAACCACCGTGGTGACCGAGGCTGTCTGCACGGCGAAACCGGAAGCGGTGGACATGATGCCGTCGATGCCGCTGATACCCCTGTTGGCTGCGATGGCGATGTTCTTCTTTGGGCTTAGACCGTAAAGATCAACGTCGCGAATGGGCATGCTGTTTGAAAGGAAGAGACCGCTGTCATCGGGCGCCGCTTGTGAGATATGCCGTGCGACAAAAGGCTCGCTCAAAGTATCGTCCTGTTCGATTTGCCCAGCTATTATCTGTTGCGCCTCTGCCGCCCTTTGATCAAAGAAGGCCGCGTACCGATCAGCGCTGCGCTGCTGGGCGGTATCGACGATCCTGCTGCAAGCCGCGGCAATGTCGCTCTGGACGTGCATGGTAACCGCATGAATCGGATCGTAGCGCTCGGGAGAGTCTTTGATGACAATGTAATTGGCGGGTCGATTGGCGTCAAAGAACAGGCCTGTCCGCTTGGACGTGGTGCGCCCGCCGACATGCAGAACCGTTGTCGGTGCGACCTGCTCATTGAAGCCCGGCGACAGCAGCTCCTGGTCAAAATAGCGGATGATGTGCGCCGCGGCGCCGGTAAACCGCAGCCCGCTGGTCACATCCGCATACACGGTCCAGTTCAGTTTGCCTGCAAGTTTCAAAACGGCGGTTCGCTGCCGGGCGCTATCGAGCCTGCCTGCTACGATCATCCCGCGGTCGGTCTTATCGATTATAGAACAGACTGATTCGAAAGAATCCTCCGCAGGAGTTACACAAGGCTCGGTGTACGACGTAAATGGGTCGCTACCGTCCTGCCAGTGTCGTATGTCAGCGGTATAGCCCTCATCAACAGCCGGATCCCGCGGTTCGAGCGGCTGGCGGTATCGGCAGTTGATATGCACCGGGCCGGGGTTGTTGTATCGACTTCTATAAACGGCCTGGTCAATCGTCGTCAGCACCATTTGCGGCGGGATATCTTCGGTGGGTGTGGGAAGATCAAACTGCCACCGCACGAACCGCCCGAAAAGTGCGTCCTGATTCATCGCCTGGTTTGCGCCCGTATCGATCAGTTCCGGCGGTCTGTCGGCAGTCAGCAGAAGCAGCGGTATCTTATCGACGGCAGCCTCAACGACAGCGGGATAAAGATTGGCTGCGGCCGTGCCGGAGGTGGTAATGACAGCGGCCGGTTTGCCGGCGGCGCGTGCGTAGCCAAGCGCATGAAAGGCCGAGCTGCGTTCGTCATAGCAGACAATACTCTTTGCCCTGCTGTTTTGGGCAACCGCCACAACCAGCGGTGTCGAACGCGACCCCGGCGAGATGCAGAAGTAGTCCACACCGCACCGGATGAGTTCTTCGACGATCAGCCGGCCCCAGACAGAATTCAGATTACATCGGTTCTCAGCTTTCATGTCGGTGGTGGTTTATGACATCCAGAAAGAGACTCAGCTTGTGTTCGGTCTCATTCCATTCCAGTTGGGGGTCAGACGCCCGGACAATACCTGCGCCCGCGAACAGGGATATTTCATTGTTCAGGATGCGGCCCGAGCGAATGCCGACTGCAAACTCCGACGCATCCCGCCCGATCCATCCCACGGGTCCGGCATACCAGCCGCGGCCGAACAACTCCTGCATGCGTATCTCCTGGAGCGCCGCTTCCCTGGGAAAACCGTTGACCGCAGCGGTGGGATGGAGCGCTTCGATTATGTCGGTGGTGCTGACACGATCTTTGAGCACTCCGGCGAATCGGCTCCGGAAGTGCTGGACGTAGCCCAGTGAGAGAATGTTCCTTTGGTCGATCACATCGACATGTCTGCATATCCCGGTCAGATCCGACCTGACACTGTCAAACACATAATCGTGCTCTTCCCGTTCCTTCGCCGAGGCGGCGAGCTTTCCCTGATGATACTGCCGCTCTGCGTCGGTGTCGCCGGTCAGGGCGGTGCCCGCGATCGCCTCACTGTAGATATTGCCGGCATTTCTGCTGAAAAGGCACTCCGGGCTGCAGCAGATAAAGGCGTCATTGTCGTTCAACTGAAAGCAGAAATCATAGGTGTTTACACTGTTTTTCCTTATGGCCGCAAGCAGTGAAATCGGATCCACCGCATGTGACATTTCAAGAATCGACTTTCGGGCCAGGACGATCTTATTGATGTGCCTTTCGGGCAGATCTTCGATCACCCCGCTCACCATTTCGCACCAGGCCGTTTTGTCCGGAACATCGAGGCGGCTTAATATCATGGGGCTTGCCGGTTCATCCGAGGATTGCGCCCGGCCGTCATGGTATGCAAGTCTTGCGGTCAAACTCGACAACTTCTCCTCAACGGATTCGAGCGTTTCTCCTGACTCGCAACGAATGTTGCACGCAAAAGTTGTCTTACCGTCCCGACGACGCAACTCAAATTGCGGAACAAGAAAACAAAACCGCCCATAACGGGGCCAATATTCGCCGCATGCATTGTCGGGGTCAAAGGCAATCCCGCCATAGTATCGAATCCGGCCGTTTGCAGCGGCAATACTGCCATCGATGCTCACCAAAGCGTCTGCAAGACAGCGGTGCGAGTCATCCGCCACGATGTCTGCCGCACCCGCACCGGCGGCAGCGAAGGAGCCCTCTCGGTCGGACCAGTACATCTTGACGCCGCTTTCCTGCGCGGCGAGCCAATCAAGCAAAGAAAGGTCATCTATTTCAACCTCAAGCCGCCGGAGTCCGGCCACATCGCCGCTCGATGCAGGCAGACTGTCCCTTAGCCGCCCGATAAGCCGCCCGGTCAACACATCCCTGCAACACAGTCCACTCTGCTCATTCATAAGAAGCGCTTCCCGCCATTTTCCGCCACCGCGGGAATAATATCATTTAATCCTTGAACAGTCAAGCGTTTATGTTGGATGATATCCAGCTTCGTGACTGGCGTCTATGCCCACATCAATCCCGACACGGCCCCGGACAGGTGGAGTTGATTATCTCAGTGCCTCGTCGGGAATGGGTGGCGTGTTTGCGTGGGATTGTCCGAATGTCAGTATCGGTCGGAAGTTGGGGTGGTCTTTGTATTGCAGGTTCTTTCGGCCGTAATACGATCCGTAGTACTGGCCGTTGGAGTCGATCCATGTGGTTATGCGGATTCGCTCCTCGGGCGTCAGCTTGACGTCGTAATGCTGCGGGTCGATATATTTTGCCAGTTGGCTTGCATGTGTGCCGAGACTGTACGGCGGCAGGTAGTGATTGTTTCCGGCCTTGGGGTGGTTCTCGCCGATGATCGAGATGAGCCTTCGTTTTATGATGTTCTCATACGACCGGTTGAAATGCGTGGTCAGTGCGCCCGTCAGATCGAGGTTGCCTTCGGTTTTGTCGCCGCCGTGGCAGCGAACACAGTGGGCATCCCAGATCGGTTGTACATCGACTTCGTAGGCTAAGGGCCGTGAGCCTCGTTTTTCGCCCGGCTGAGGTCCGGGCGTGTCAGGCTCTCGCTGCAGGGCAGCCACGACCGCTGCGGGCATTGTGGCGCGTGAGACATCCTGGGCTTGTTCGTGACAGCCGACACACGATCTCACCTCGCCCGGCCGGAAGTTGACGAAGGTGCGTTCGCGCTGCACTTCGACATAATCTTTGTCCAGCGCCTGGAAGAAGATGTTCTTGTCGGCCTGGACCAGAAAATGCGCCGAACCATCCTCTTCGACGCCGACGATACCATGCTGGATCTTCAGGCCGAGGTGTGTGTCGCAGGTGACGACGGAGTGCTGCTGATCGTAAACGTCGCCGCCCCAGAATCGCCGCGACGCCCACGGACGCGAAACGTGTTCGTTGACCCGGATGTATTTGATCGTGCCGCGCGGTACGTTGTCCATGCCGCGATAGATATCAGTTACGACCACACGGGCGAGGCCTTTGCCCGCGAGTTCTTCGTCGATTGCGCCGGTGACGACCGGAGGTTTCGGGCTTTTGCGAACGGGTATCGGCATCCAGTACGAATACTCGGTGTCTTTGGCCAGCAGATCCCTGTTGCCCTTGCCGTCGATGAGGTACAGGCCGTAGGCGTTGATGACATTCCACGTATCCTGCGGGTTGAAGGCGACGAGAAAATGCGAGCCCGACAGCGGATACGGGTCCATGTAGAGTGGTCCGCGATCAGTGTTGCCGGCGGAATCGCGTCCTCGCTGCATCTCGGGAGGGATCGGCTTTGTAGCGCCGCCGGGTACGTTGTCCCAGCCCCACTGGTGCTGCGTATCGACCTCGGGCGTTACATAGGTAACGCAGTCGCCCGTGCGGCGGTCCATGCGGGTGTCGATCAGCATCAGCGTGCCCACGCCAAGCGGCATGTGCGGGGCGCCGATGGCGACAAACAGCGTATTGGAGCCGGGCACGGCACGCCCCACGTTAAAGACCGGTGGAAACGCAATGTTCATGCCGTAGACTTCTTCGGAGCCCGTCCCGTCGGGGCGAACGGCCCAGAGGCCCTTGTTGCTGACCGAACCGTTGTCGACATATTCCCATCGCGTGTAGAGGATGCGGCCGTCGTTCATCACCGTCGGCGACGATTCGCTGACCGAGTTGTTGGACAACTTCTCCATGTTGCTGCCGTCGGCGTCCATGCGGTACAGGACCGAAGTGGTCAGTCTGTCCAGGCCATCGCAGAGGATTCCGTATTCGCAGCGGGTCGACACGAAACAGATTCCGCCGTCGGGCAGATAGCACGGATGCATGTCGTCGGTGTGATGCCTGTAGCTGTCCCTGCCCTGGTTCAGTTGATACTTCTCGATGCGGGCGGTTTCGTCGGCGGGCGGAAATGTCAACTGGCGAAGTCCGGCGCCGTCGATTCCGACCTCCCAGATGCGAAAGCCGACACCGATTTTTTCTTTCCAGTCGAATACTACTTTTTTGCCGTCAAAGGACAGGGCGCATCGCCCGAAAATACCGTGGGACAGTTCGGAGGCAATTTCGCGGATCGTCCCGTCAGTCAGCGACAATACGCACAGGTTGCCGCCAAACTTGTGACATCCGTCGATGAAGTCGGTGTAGTAGTGCGACGACTGCAGGGTATAACGACGGACAAAGAGAATCTTCTCGACGCCGGGCAATAACCGTCGCAGCTTGGCACGGGTGGCGGCGGTGTCTTCGCTGATGTTGAGCGGTGCAAGCGGTTTGGGCTGCTCTCTGGCTTCACCAAACTCCTCGGCGAATACCGTCTTGTCGGGCCTTTTGGGGCGGTCCGAGATAACAAGTCCGGCTAAATGCGGCGAGTTTCCACGAGCGTTGATCCTGAGCGAGTTTTTGCCTTCGCCGAGTTTGAACGGACCGTACGTATCCCACTGCAGTTCCCTGGCGAAAAAGCCGCCGGTATTGCGGGCAAGAAAACGGCCCTTCTGCCGGGCGTCGTTGATGAACAGATCGACGGCGCGCGCCTGTCCCGAGGCGTACCGGAAATGGACGTAATACTCGCCGCCGGCCTTGACCGTGAAATCCCACTGCTGCATGCCGTTGTTGCCGTGGCAAACCACCAGCCCGTCCCAGCCATCCTCGACGGGGACCACATTCTCACTCCGCGCCGCATGCCGGCGCGCCGGAATCTGGATCGCAACCTCAGCATGGCAGACGGATACCGCCGCCATAAGCACAACAACAAATACAATTAAGACCAAACAACATTTCGCCGGATTCTTCTTCATTTGTTGTGTCCCCTTGCCATATCATTCACCACAATCATTTTCGTATCCCTGAAATTACCCAGCCGCTCAATGTCCGGACTCATTATACAGGATCAGGCCACAATTGGCAACATTGGGAGTGCCTCCTTCATTTTAGATTGCCGACGGGGGCAAATTCAAGCATGGAGGCCTGGCCGCCCCAACGAGAGGAGTTTTTCTTGTTTTGGTTTACTTTGAATTGAGGTCCTGCTATAATGAGTGTCCAACTGTGATATGATAAGAAATGCGTCAATTAGGCGCAGGAGCCTGCTGACATGGACAAGTATTCGGATTAGGAGCACAAGTATCCGATTTAAGAAAGCTGCTTTCACGTTAATAGAGTTGCTCGTTGTCATCGCGGTGATAGCGCTTCTTCTGGCGGTTCTTTTGCCGGCGCTAAAGGAAGCCAGGAAGCGGGCGATGGGAATCTACTGCCTTGCAAATCTGAGAGGGCTGTCGGTGGCGTGGATGCTGTACGCCGATGAAAACGACGGCAAACTCGTCAGCGGCGAGGTGTGGGCCGACTACAGCCGTGTGCTACCCTTCGACTGGGTGCATCCGGTTATCAGCACAAGTGATCCTCTATATACCGCCGGCATGTCGGAGAACGAGCGTGAACTGGCGGGTATCAGGAAGGGGGCGTTGTTTCCATACACTGAAACCGAAGGGCTTTACCATTGCCCGGGCGACAGAACATACAGGACTGTGACGGGCACGCTTAATTCAAGTCAGAGCCCTTATCGGAGTTTTGCCGTTTCCTGGCCGATGAACGCTCAATATGGTACCACCGCTGACAAAGAAAAGTACGGATATAAAAAAATGGGTGAAATAGTCCTGCCCTCCAACAGGTTGGTTTTTCTCGAGGAAGAAGATGGCAGCGGCAACTGGGGCTCATGGATCTTGCCCGGCAATCCGGCAACATTTGAATGGTGGGACCCGATAGCAATCTGGCACAGCAGATCGTCAACGGATTTCGGCTTTGCCGACGGCCACGCCGAAAAACGCCGCTGGGTAGACCGGAGCACACTGGATATGGCGAAGAATCAGATTTTTGGACAGGCGCCGTATGCGGGCGAAGGAGAAGACCTGACGTATATGCGGCGGGTATATCACCACGCATTCAGGTGATCAGGAAAGGGAATATGAGATGAGAATAAACAAATCTATTTTGAATTATCGCGGATTTGCAGTTGCCGCGGTGATCGCCGCCTGCGTGATGCCCGGCGTGTGCTCTGCCAAATCGATCCCACTGAACGATTTCAGTGCGTGGCGAAGTCCGACAAACCAGTGGGTGATCGCCGAAGACGCCTCCCTGAGCGCTCAAAATGAAAAGCTCCTTGTCAGCAAACCCGGCAAGGGAATCATGGTCAATGGCCCCACCGGCAGAACGAGCAACATCCGAACGAATGACGAATTCGGCGATGTGCAGATTCATATCGAGTTTATGGTGCCCAGGGGCTCTAACTCGGGCGTGTACCTCTTGGGCCGGTATGAGATTCAGGTGTTTGACAGTTGGCAGGTCGCAGACCCTCATCACAGCGACTGCGGCGGGATATACCAGCGGTGGCGAAACAATCGCGGCTTCGAAGGTCGCCCGCCGAAGGTGAATGCTTCCAAAGCCCCCGGACAATGGCAAAGCTTCGATGCGGTCTTTCGTGCACCGAAATTTGATGTCAGGGGCAATAAAATCGCCAACGCGCGGTTCGTGGAAGTAAAGCACAATGGAATACTCGTTCACGAAAACGTAGAGGTAACCGGACCGACGCGTGCCGCGACTTACAACGACGAAAAAACAACCGGCCCGTTGATGCTGCAGGGCGACCACGGTCCGGTGGCCTATCGAAACATAACGATTACCCCGCTTGCCCCTGAAAAGGCGCCGCCGGCTACATTGAAGGCGCTGATCGTCGACGGCCAGAACAACCACAACTGGAAGGCCACGACACCCGTCCTCAAACGGCTCCTGGAAGGGACGGGGCTGTTTGCTGTGGACGTAGCGACGACACCTGCAAAGGGTCAGCCGATGGACAGCTTCAGGCCGGACTTTGCAAAGTACGACGTGGTCGTGGCAAATTATACCGGCGACGAATGGCCCGCCGGGACAAAGGCGACATTCGAAAAATACATCGCAGGCGGCGGTGGGCTGGTTGTTTACCATGCAGCCGACAACGCCTTCCCCAAGTGGAAGGAATGGAATGAGATGATCGCCCTTGGCGGCTGGGGAGGCCGGGACGAAAAGTCAGGCCCCATGGTTCGCTATCGCGACGGGCAAATGGTGTTCGATACCAGTCCCGGCAGGGGCGGTTCGCACGGCCCGCAGCATGAGTTCCAGATTGCTGCCCGAAACACCGACCACCCGATCACCGCGGGCCTGCCGGAAAAATGGATGCACGCAAAAGACGAACTCTACAGCACGCTTCGCGGACCTGCAAAGAACATCACGCTGTTAGCCACCGCCTTTGCCGACAAGGAAAAACACGGCAGCGGCGAGAATGAGCCGATCCTGTTCACTGTCAGTTACGGCAGGGGCAGGATATTCCACACGGTCCTGGGCCATGCTACCGAGCAGTTGGAGTGTGCGGGCTTTATCTTCACCTTCCAGCGAGGCGCTGAATGGGCGGCGAGCGGCCGGGTAACACAGACCGGCGTACCCGACGATTTTCCCACAGCCGATACCGTGAGCCTGCGGACAAAAAGCAATGCCAAAACTGCCCGTCCTTGAGTTTGACAAGGCCGTTGGCACAAGGTATATTAAGATCGTTCAATAAGCTGAATATCGAATTTTGAGTAATTAACCCGGATGATATCGAAAGGGAGCAAGAGTATGAGAAATCGAATGTTAGTTGTTTTACTGGTTCTTGTCGCG
>SDBV01012036.1_pt1 | contig 11123 bp, 19 predicted proteins | sample 2277081 | NCBI WGS metagenome assembly SDBV01 (sample SAMN10402039, study PRJNA504765) | marine sediment metagenome | isolation source: marine sediment core GS10_PC15, 223 cmbsf | place: Arctic Ocean: Southern Knipovich Ridge | collected 2010
GTTCTGGTTGTGGGTCTTCTTCGGATGGACATTCAGGCCCTATGATTGAAGGACCAGGCCCCCCCCCGCAAGGGATGACCGATGCCTACGAGTTGGGCCTAAAAGGCCAGCCCAGCAGCATGACCAAAACCACGCTGATGCGTATTCTGTCCGAACGAAAGCCAAATAATTGGATGAAATGGTGGCGCCGCGGCTACATCGATGGTGAGCGCCAGCGCGGCGCAGTCTTGGTCCCCCCCTTCACCGATTAGGGAGCCTGAATGATGCTTATCAGAGTTTTAGAAATAGCTGAACCGACCGGCAATTTCCATTTCGGTAGTGGTGAACCTCAGACTTTCATGGAGGTGGACTGGTTCCGCGACGACCAACCGCCCGGGCCGTGGAACCCCAGCGTACTCCGATCGGCTCGATTGCTCGCCAACCGCCATGAGCAACCGATGGAGCCGGATAGCCCTGGGATGATGGAGACGGAGGAGGGCCGGGCGCAAATTGCCGACTTTGTGAAGGGTAAGCGGTATTATGACCCTGCTAAATCCTACTTGGTCCTTCACCCGGGTCATAGCTTCACAATCAACTACTCTGCACCGTGAGCAAATACATTATAATGGGATTATAATGGGATTATAATGGAGCAGTCGCCGCTTTAGGGTAGCCATTTGAGGCAATCGGCTACCCTGACGTTCCCCTATTGATCGTGCTACGCGGCATCGGGGGCAGACCCGGTCTTCGCCGACTACATGCAGGCCTTGGTCCCATTAGGTGGGGAAAACCCCGGTATTTGCCCCATGGGGATAACCCCGGCATTTTCCCCACCTACCTGGAACTGAGCGAGATACCCGCGATTTTGGTTGCGTTCATCATCGGTGGCCTCGCCATGCAAGCCACCTTGAACAATTCAGATTAATCTGTGGGCGAAAACAATGGTTTACCGGGGGCGGCGTTTCAGGTAATTGGGGGTATCTTGAGTATTTTGAGGGCCTCTGATGCCGACCGAGAGAGGCGAAAGCAAGGGCCAGAGCTATTCTTTGGGCGGTGACCCGATACCGGACAGGCCCTACAGCCCCGCCCGTCTCGGCCGCTTGACCTGGCACAAGGGGGTCCAGCCGCTGGCACCACGCAAGGTCTGGCTCGATGGGTTTATCACTGGCGCGGTGATTGGCGCTTCGGTCGGCGCGGTTCTCCTGACCATGCTCCCCAAACTGCTGTGAGCCCGCTGGGTGAGCAACAGTCTTCGATGGGTGGCGGTCTACACCAACATCCGGAAAGAGCGCCTGGTGGCCCGCCTGCTGGCGCACAGGGGCTACGAGGCGCTGTTCCTCCACTACTCGAAGACCATGAAGCACGCCAGGAAGACCCGGCGCGATCTCGTGCCGCTGTTCCCGAGATATCTCTTCGCCGGCATCGAGGACCTGTCTTCAGTACCCTCGATCAACCGCGTGATGGGTGTCGCCGCGGTCGTTTGTTGCCGCGATCAAGCCCTCGAAATACCGCCACCCGTGATCGAGGAGCTTCGGGCCCGGGGCAATGCCGACGGGCTGGTGACCTGGACTGGGGAAGGGGAATTAGAGCGCCGGCGATTCAACCGCGGCGAACAGGTGAACATCATCGAGGGTCCACTAACCGGTTTTCTCGCCTATGTGGTGCTTGACGCCGGGCACCAGGTCAGGCTATGGGTGAATCAGATGTTTCAGGGCGAGGTCGAGGCGGTCGTAGCACCGGACGCCATCGCACCCGTCCAGCGGAGCTATGGCGCTCGATGACGCGCTGTGGCAACACATAGCCGAAAGGAAATCACTATGGCAACGACAGCAGAGGTTGACGCCAAGGTCGCACAGGCCGGTGTGGCCGGTTCGAGCCAGGTGCAATCTGGCGATCAGATGCTACAAGCCCTGATGCAGAGTCAGTCCGACATGCTGAGGAAGTTCGATCAGGTCGTGACCTCCTTGTCGGAGAACATGACGAAGGTCAGCAGCCTGTCAGAGGACGTTTCCAAGGTCCAGGATGTCAAGACCGAGGAGACCATGAGCGGCGCCCAGGCGAGCCTATCGGCAGTCCAGGCCAACGTCGCGGCAGCCATGATGACCCGGAGCCAGACCCATTGGGACAACCTCCAGAGCATCATCACCATCTACCTCGCCGGCAACGCTCTGTCGCAGAACATCTGCAACGCGGCGCAGTCCTCGTGCTACCAACAGCAGCACGCTGCAAACGCCGCCATCATAGCCGGCAAGTAACTCGGCCAGGGGCGGCGTCACCGAGTGTCTCACGTGTCACGTGAAACAATGGATTGGAGAGTGAAATGAAGGGTTTGCTAGGCGCCTTGGCGCTATTTGCGATGTTCGCGGTTGCGATGTTCGCGGTATCGATCTCACCGGCGCAAGCCGCCTGTTCAAACCTGAACGTCTACTTCAGCGAACCGCTGGAGATGCAATATCAGACGGATCACGCCAACTGCGGCTACTACTGGGACAAGGGCGACCACGACTTCGACTATGCTGACGTCCTGGCCCAGGCCGCGGAGTACAACAGCGAATCGATCACCGCCATCGCGGTCGGCGGGTACTGGTGCAATTGGCTCGAAGACATCCAAGAAACTGAGGGCTACTTCGACTATGTCGCCTATCTCCGATGCGGGGGCCGCGGTTCCTGACGACGTGCCCGAGTTCCTAGTCAGCGCGTTGCCGTTCGTCCCCCGGGACCCCCGGGTAGTGCCCGGGCTGCCGAGTAACGCTCGGCTGGAGGAGCACGCCTTGAATACGGGAGAAATCCCTCGTGCCGGCGGGTGAGATGCCCGCATGGGCGCCATGCTGTGCCAATGGTGCCCCACAGTTTCACGATCAACTATTCTGCGCCGTAAGCCCATGACTCCCGAGGAACGCTGGAGGGAATTTGAAGGCTACTTCATCAAGGGCACATTCAAAGATCCAGAAATCGCGTATGGGTTCATCATGCAAGTTCGGCAAGCATATGAGGAGGGCGTGGCAGACGGTCGCCAGGCCGCGGTCGAGGACTATAGGACTGAGATTAACAGTTTTGGTTAGAGGGACAGTGTTAGGATGACCGAGTACGGGCCCGTAACCCAGCACGAGTACGACTTGATCCACGAGGAACGCTGGAGGGGGTTCAGGCCAACGTCGCTGCACGCACGGCACTCCGAGTGGCTGCTGATCGCTAGGGCCTACTGCGACAAGCACGGCCTCGATAAGCGCACCCATGTCCGTGGACTGATGCAATTGCTGGCGAGCGAGTGGGCCGCATGAGCAAAGCCCTTCACCGCGACATCGAGGCCGCTATCGCCAAAGACGCTGCGCCCAAGCCCCTGCCGCCGTACCACTCGGGTCCGAGCTTCCAGACCTCGATGTACCATCCGGCGCCCGAGTTCGAGAGCGTTGCGGCAACAGAGACCTCCAAGTACCGCAGGATGTGGACGAAGGAGGAATACACCGATCACAGCCCTGGCAAGGTCTGGGCCTCCCGCCTGCCCAAGATCATTGGGGGCTTCTACCCCGACGGTGAGGGGCCCGCGCCCATCCCTGGCTCGCCTCGCCTGTCCCACGCCGGCTTGTTCCCCAAGGGCTCGACCGTGATCGACCTAGGGTGCGGAGCCGGCGAGGCGGCTCCGGAGCTAGTGGCCATTGGGCTCGACGTGGCCCAGGTGGACCTGGCGGACTTCAGGACCAAGGACGAGTACCGAGGCTTGGACCTTCGCCGGGGGCCGGATGCGTTAATAGAGCCCTTCCCGTTCCGTGTGGGGCCGCTGTGGGGCGATTGGAACTTCAAGGGCACCCGGCACGCCCGCGCCGATCTCGGCTTCTGCTGCGACGTGATGGAGCATATCCCGAGCGAGTACGTAATGCTGGTCCTCGATCGCATTCGCCAGAACACCCAGGCGTGCTTCTTCTCCATCGCCCACATTCCGGATCGCTGGGGTAGCCTGATCGGCATGACACTCCATCTGACCCTGCGCCCATTCGAGTGGTGGCGCGATCGCATCGGCGCGCAGATGGGCGTGGTGGTCATCGGGCGGGACCTGCTGGGGGAGAGCATTTTCTATGTCAAATGCCGGTGATGGGCCGCCGTTCCCGAGTTTGGTGATGAACGGATTAGCGGCGCTGCCAGCACCTCCTGGATGGGGGCGTGATGGCTGAAATTGAAATTGACCCCAGCCTATTCAAGGGCGAGCCGATTGAAACAACACTGTTTTGTCGTTGCGGCGCAAGCTGGAGGGCACACGACAAACTTACCCGTAAGGGAAATGGCTTCATTCACACGGTCAGCGTTGGATGCCCGAATTGCGGAAGACATGCAGATGCTATGGCGCTCCAGCACTGATCCGGAAAGTTGGACAATAGGCGTAAATCATGCCTGAGTGGGTGCCGCGATGACCTACGTGGAAACTTTGTGGGCTGTTCTCATCGGGCTGATCGTTGTGAAGTTCGCCGGATGATTGTTCGGGCCAACACTTGCCGTAACTGCGGTTATCGCCAGTTGATCCTCGGCGCTATGCTGTGCAATTGGTGCAACCACCCTCATATCTTAACCACGCTCCACGTTGACGACCCGCGCGTGGACGCGGCAATAATCAAGCTCCTGTCTGAGCAGGCCCCATGATGTTTGATCTAATTCAGTTTTTTGGCGACGGGTTGGACTCGGTAACGCTGAAAAATTGGCCTGTTTCTTATATCGAGCCCCGCGCTGTTCATCGGATCATGGTGCAGAGTCAAGACGATGCCCAAAGACCTACGGTTGTTGTTGATAATCTTGGGTACAGTTTTAAGACAGTGGAGGGAGCAATCTTCGCTGCGCGCAGGCTTGCTGACCTGATAAGCGAGATTGATGAACAAACCCGTGCTGACCATGCTTCTCTTTATGCTCACAAAGTAGGAGAGGCAGTGATAGCGGTGCAGGAGGCTGAGGACACCCCACCCCGATGATCAAAGCCAAGGGTGAAACCGAGCGAGGCGACGCGGTCTATGTGTTGGGGCTGAACCATGACGATTTGGTGAAGCTAGGGAACGGGCAATATATACAGTTCGATCTAGCAGGTATGGGACTTTCGGGATATTGCGTGATCCTGGCAGGACCAACTGATGACGACATCACCGAAACGATCACCATCGGCGGGCTTATCAAAACCTCTGGTCACTGCTAAAGCGAAGCATGATGATCCGTATCATCATTTGCCGGGCCTGCGGCTACCGCCAGGTTAGCCTGGGCGCCATGCTCTGCGAGTGGTGCCGCCGGCCGTCGCAGCGGATTTCTCAGCACGCCATCGAGGAAGCTCTGAGGAAGTATATCGGATGCCTGCGCGTTACGGGAGGTAGGCATGACCGACCCCGCGATTGATTTGGATGATGCACGCGGGCATGTATCTAGCCTGCTTGGTGAGGCTGACGGCGACAAACATTCAAGCCCGTTCTTTGCCGCAGCACGCATCGAAACGCTAATCGCCAAGATCGAGGCGCTGCTGAAGCGCGTGGCGGAGCTTGAAGAACAGATCGAGCAGGCCAGCGATAGGGCGTTCGCCAAGAAGTTCGACGAGTGGTGATGACCCACCATTGCACGCGCTGCGGCTGCTCGACTCTCGAGCCGCCCAACCAGAATGATCTCGACGGATTGGAACTCTACGGGTTCATCCGGCCTTTCTGGCCTTGGTCGGTTTCCTATGATCTCGACGGATTGGAACTCTACGGGTTCATGGGACCGTGGGAAGCGGCTGTCCGGGTGTGCCCGTGCTGTCTCAGCGTTTATTTTCAGGAGAAGTCTATCCATGGCGCAAAAGCCCAGGAAACCGACCAAGGCCAGAAAGGCCGGAAAGGCCAAGAAGGCGAAGAAGCGTAAACCCGAGAAGCGCGCCTTCGAGCCCGGCCGCGCCGGGATGAACACGAGCAAGGACCGGCTCCTCGAGGCCATCAAGCACAACATCCTCCGACCCCTACCCCAATTGCGCGCCTGTCCGTTCCGCAAAGAGTCCGTGGTCCTCGCTGCCGGCGGCCCTTCGCTGGCCAAGGACTGGGAAGAGCTCGAGACCAAGGTGAAGGCGGGCGCCAAGCTCTGCACCGTCAACGCGACCCACAATTACTGCATCGAGCGCGGGCTGATCCCAAGCATCCACATCCAACTGGACGCACGCCCGTTCAATGTTCGCTTCGTTCAGCCGCCCCAGAAGAAGACGCTCTACTGCCTGGCCTCACAATGCCACCCCGATGTCTTCGACGCGCTGAACGGGTTCAACGTGGCGATCTACCATTGTGACACCGGCTCGGGCGAGGCGGAGATGCTCGATGAATTCTACTTCGCCCCGACCGGCGTGCGGCGCTGGGCTTTCATCGAAGGTGGCAGCACGGTCACCCTGCGGTCGTTGACGGTCCTTCGCGTTCTCGGCTTCAAGCGCATGGACGTGTACGGCTTCGATTCCTGCATGATCGATGACGAGCATCATTCCTACGAGCAGAAAGAAAACGAAACCACGCCCCTCGAAGACGTGATCGTCGACGGCCGCACATTTCACTGTCACTCGTGGATGGCGGAACAGGCCGTCGACTTCATGGGGTTGATGAAGCACCGAGGAAAGAACTTCGACGATATCCGAGTCCACGGAGACGGACTAATCGCGGCTTTGATCCAGGCCGGACACGACAAACAAGTGGAGTTTGAACATGGCAGAGAAGACGGAAGAGAAGACGGAAGACCTGAAGCTAACGCTGCGTGAGGCAGACATGCTTCATGGCGTCAGGGTGTGTAGCGCACGCATCGAGAGGAGGATCAAGGCCGATCCGCTGTCTGTGCGGGTGAAGCCCTGGGAAGCGCGCCTCGTGGCTTACGAGACCGCCGAACAGCAGATCGCCCTGACGGCGAAAATCCGTGCGCTCGGTGGCGATGTAAGGTCTCGCCGGGCCCCGCTGGTCACCCACTAACAAGGAGCATGGACTATGGCCGTATCCGCGTGGAAAATCTTCCACAAGTTCAAGGAATACGCGATGGACAACACCATCGACATGGATGGTGCGATCTTTCGCATGGCTCTGCACACCAACTCGTCTAACCTTTCGCAGAACGTCTTGTCGCTGGTGACCGTTTGGGAGAGCATCACCAACGAAGTCGGCTCCGTGGGCGGCTACTCGACCTCGGGCCGCACGCTGTCCGCACCCCTGTGGGTCACGGGCACCTCGTCGGGTCAGATGAAGTTCGACGCGACGGCCGTGTTCTGGTCGGTCACCGCGGACCTAAGCAACATCAAGTTCGCCGTGATCTTCGTGTCCGCCGCCTCCTCGGCGACCCGATTCCTGGTGGCCTATTCGCAGTTGTCGACGACCCAGTTCGACCTGACCAACACCAACCGGCTGACCATCACGCCGGACGCCACCAACGGCATCTTCACGCTGGCCGGTGGAGACTGATGACCAACGGCATCTTCACGCTGGCGTGAGAGCCGGAGGTGGAGCAATCGGTGGCATGGGGGTTATATGCCCATTGTTAGCAGGATTCTTGAATCCGTGCAGCAAACGCAATCTGGCGTCTTCGCTAGCTTTCTTGCTGTGGACGAAGTGGGCCGTGAATGGCGTAGGAGCCGTGCAAGATTCGCCGATGAAGCAACGGCACAAGCGGCATCGGATGCCTTTGACTGGACGGTGCAACTTCAAGACGTTGATTTCAATGATTTGCTGGTTTGGACGAAGTCTCCGGCCAAAAACGATCCCGGTGCTTTCAATTTAACGGGCCGCGATATCACACTGCTGGAAGGCGAGGACTTTCTTTACACGCATTTTGCAGAAAGCCCCGGAGAGGAAGCCATCTTGCTCGCTTGGTGGCTGAAGGGGCTGACCCCACCGGCTATAAATGCGATCCGAGATCGGCTTGGAGTCAACGTAACAGACGGGGACAGGGTAAAAGATAGGGCAGTGGCCCTGGACGATGCCGAAGCCACCTTCGATGATGTGGTGGAGATTGGCTGATGGCGTTCATATTTTGCAATGACGATGGAAGCAACACTGCTCCCCATGAAACCTGGGCCAAGGCTGCAACGACTTTCTTAGTTGCGGTTGATGCGGCTAGTGCCGGAGATGATATTATTATTGGCGCTGACCATACTGAAACTCCAGGCAGCACCCCTACTTACACTTTTCCCGGCACGGTCGGTTCTCCAAACCGCGTAATTTCATCGACAGTCGGGTCCGACAGCGATATTGTTTATAACAAAGCAGATAATATACAAGTATCGGTAACGGCTGGCGGTACTAATTTTATTATACAGGGTTCCGTTTACTTTTATGGATTTTCTCTTAAGCTTAAAAGAGATTTGATTTTGCAATCGTCCGCGTCTATCTGTGTCTTTGATGACTGTGTTATGCAATTGGACGATGCACAATCCAATATTCTCATTGGTGTGTCCGCTGGACAAAACAGTGTCATATTCAAAAACACAGATGTCAATTTCTCTGTTGGCGGAGCGGGCGTTGGGTTTGTGCTCTCTGGGCCAAGCAAGTTTTGGTGGAGAGGCGGCGTCTTGTCATGGACAGGGACGCAACCCACTGCTCTTTTTAATAGCCTTGATAAGGACTGTCTGGTTTTCATGTCCGGCGTTGATTTGTCCGCCTGCACTTCTGCCTTATTTGATGTGAGTGATGCAGCAGATATTATGTCCGAGATGCATCATTGTGTTTTGAATTCTGGAGTTTCATTAACCACGGGCATAATTAATAGTGTGGGGACTCGTATTTTGATGTCTGGTTGCGACGATAGCACCGGCAATGATTTATATCGCTTGGAGTATGTTGATTTTTGGGGCTCGACAGTTCACGACGATGATATCTTTCGGACGACGGGGGGCGCGAGCGACGGCACAACCCCCATCTCGTGGAAGATGGTCTCGACGGCGAACGCTTCGGAATTCACCGAACCGACGAAATCGCCGTGGATTTATGCTTGGGTGGATGGGACTGGCAGTAAGACATTCACCGTCCAATGTCTCTGGGACAGTGTTACAGATATCCAGGATGACGAGATTTGGCTAGAAATCGAGTTTCTGGAAGCCTCGGCTGATCCCGACAGTGCTTTTGCCGATGACCGCATGGCGGACATTTCCGCCACGCCTGCCGATCAGACAACAAACGCCACGCCCTGGACCGAAACTCTCACGAACGACAATGAATTTGAGCTCGCTGTGACGGTGACGGTCAACCGCGTTGGGCCAGTGATTGCCCGTGTGTGTCTGGCCAAACCCTCAACGACGGTTTACGTCGATCCACTGTTGGTGATTACGTAATGGCCCGTCAATGGTTCCTCCCCGGTGGGGGAATGATCGACGAGGATGGCTCGGAGGAGTATTTTGTCCCTAGCGTGGGGATGCTCAACGAGGATCAGGCGGCGGCCGCCGGCATCTCCCTTTCGCCTAGCGCCGCCGTACTCGCGTTCACTCCGATCGCGCCGGTTCTGTTGCGAACCGACGACCACCCGCTGGAACCTGCGGCCGCGACCCTCGCGTTTTCGCCGGTCGCCCCGGTTCGGAACCGCACAGAGAACCACCAGCGCGAGCCGGGCGCCGTCGCCCTGGCCTTCTCCCCGGTCGCGCCGGTGCTCGATCGTACCGAGGATCATGCGCGCGACCCCGCGGCGGCGAGCCTGGCGTTCACGGCTTTCGCCCCGACTGTCGTCATCCCAGCGATCTACTCGCAATTGTCCTTCCGCGGACGCAACGATGACGGCTACCTCGGCAAGGCGCCCAATCAATGAGCAGGGAATGCGGCGCCTGCTCGGCTTGCTGCCACCGGCTCGGTGTTCCCGAGATCGAGAAGCCTGCCCAGACACTCTGTCCGCATCTACACGAGAAGGGATTTTCCTGCACGATCTATGCCCAGCGGCCCCACTCTTGCGCGGTCTATGCCTGCTCGTGGCTGCGCGGCATGGGCGACGACGAGGACAGGCCCGATAAGTCCGGCGTTCTGGTCGATCGGCAATTCACGAGATTCGGCCATGTCCTGGTCGCGCGGTCGCTCACGCCTGACGCGGACAAGTCTCCCAAAGGTCGGGCCGCCGCAGGAGGATTCAACTCGACGAGGTGCCGCCCATGTCGGTCGTTTACAGAGGGGAGGATGACGCCGTCGAGGGCGTGGTAGTGAGCCAAGACCAGCCAGGGCACGTAATATGACCTTCCCAAGCGTGCTCCAGTCTTCGACGTTCAACAAGGACGACGCCAACGCCACTTCGTTCGAGGTGACGCGTCCTGCCGGGCTGACTAATGACAATACGCTTCTGATCGTCTTCGCGTGTGACGGTGACCGCTCGATCGTAATGACGGCGGACGGGCTGACTCAGATAACCGTCACTCAGAGCGATGGATCCGTTTCCATGAGGGCGGGTTTCCGAAAGATTGACGGGACGGAGCCGACAACTTTCACCATCACCTCTAGCGCCGGTGAACGTGCTGCCGCCGTAATCTATGAGATTCAAAATGCTGCTGATCCAGATATAACGCCTCCGACAGTGTCTACTGCGGTTTCGGCAAGCCCCGATTCCAACCCGAACCCGCCAAATCATGCCCCCGGGCCAATGCGACCCTACTTGTATGTCGCGGTATGCGGTGTTGACCGTGACGAGACGATAGACAGTTTTCCAAGCAACATGACAGTTGGCTCGGTTCAACTGAACTTTGACGGCGGTGGCGCCAACTCGTGTTCCATTGGTTCGGATACACATCAACTGGATGGTAGCCCGTTCAATCCTGGTACGTTTGGAATTAGCGCAGATGAGGGCTGGGTCGCCTTCACTATAAGCGTATTTCCGGTGGCGTCCGGCGACATCGACATCGAGCCCGGCAACGCGACCTTGGTGCTCAACGCAACGGAGCCAGCGCTTCTAAGGTCCGAGAACCAACTACGAGACCCGGCCGCGGCAAGCATGGCGTTCACGGGGGTTGCGCCGACACTCGATGTCACAGTCGATATTCCTCTCCAGCCGGCCAATGCGACCCTCGTGTTCTCTCCTGTGGCTCCGGCGTTGCTTCATTCGCTCAAACATCAGCGCGACCCGGCAGCCGCAACACTCGCGCTGTCGCCGGTCGCCCCGACGCTGGATCGAACGCAGGACATACCGCTCGATCCAGCGGGTGCAACCCTGTCATTCAC
>SDBV01012037.1_pt1 | contig 11123 bp, 10 predicted proteins | sample 2277081 | NCBI WGS metagenome assembly SDBV01 (sample SAMN10402039, study PRJNA504765) | marine sediment metagenome | isolation source: marine sediment core GS10_PC15, 223 cmbsf | place: Arctic Ocean: Southern Knipovich Ridge | collected 2010
ACATATATTTGTGTGTCTATTATCACATATATTTGTGTGTCTATTATCACATATATTTGTGTGTCTATTATCACATATATTTGTGTGTCTATTATCACATATATTTGTGTGTCTATTATCACACAAATATTTTTTGCCGTTGTGAAAATGCATATTGTTGTACTTCCTGTTTCGGGGAATTTCTTCCCAACACAATTAGGTCTCCTTTCACGCCTTATTGAGGTCGGTTACGATCCGAATATACTGTTGGGCACATCAGGAGGAGCTGTATGTAGTGTCTTAGCGTTGGGATCTGATTGGTCTGTGGAAGGAATTCATCGACTCGTGCAAAAAATGGAACCTTCGTTGTTTCTCAAAAATTGGTGGCCAAAAACGTTGTCTTTTATGCCTTCATGGTGTTTGGGGTTCTTTCGAGGTTCCGTATACAACACAGGAACAGAATCAAAGGAGTTTTTCCGAAATAACTTCACCACGGATTCGTTGACACAAAAGGAAGTCTGGTTGGGAGTTACCAACCAGACACAAGGACGTGCTGAATTTTTTTGCAATTTGAGTGAAGAAGAGAGCTGTATCGATGTGCGATGTTTTGAATCGCACCTGAAGATGGGGCAAAAAACCATGTGTGAATCCCTGCAATTTTTGGACGGAAATCTTGAAACGCTGCACGATGTGACTATGGCTTCGGCCTCGATTCCCACCTTGGTCCCCGCAAAACAAATCGGAAAAGACTTGTTTGTGGATGGTGGTGTGTTTTTCGCGTCGCCTTTAACACCCATGCAAGATTGTTTGGAAGCGTTGGGTGACGAGGAGGGGCTACATATCACCTACGTCAACACGTATGATTTGGAAGATCGGAAAATTACCAGCAGTGTCAATTTCTATCCAGGGATCTTTCGCACAGGTGCGATGGCTTTTGCAACCATGGTCAACAGCATTCTCTCACAAGATCGGTTGAATGGATTGAAGATGTTAAATCCAGACATCAAAAATCTGAACCGCATTACCATCAAAGGAAACAAGACGATTCTCAAGCAAATTTTCACGTTCCGAGAAAAATGCAGGCGCAGTTTTCTCGAGTTGTACACCAAATCCGTAAATACCATCGATTTGACCAATTTTACACCCGAAGATATTTTGAAGGCGATGGACGCGACCAAGGAAGAATACTTTTGTCGATTTTGGTGGGTTGGAGATAAGGCATTCACCATTTCTCTCTAAAAAAACCCTTTATAGTATTCTTATTTCGGGGAATGGAACGATGATTCTCATCCCCGCTTCCCTGTATTGGCTTAGTTTTGGAATGATTTCATCCGCAAAATTCCATGCAAAGATGATGATATAATCGACCTTATCCACGCTTAAATGATCGATTGGTTTAATGGGTATATTGAGTCCAGGTGTAAACAAATTTTGTTTGTACGGATTGTCGTCTATAATATATTTGATCATAGTACCAGAAATTTTGAATTGATACATGAACGTCGTTAATTTGGCGGGTGCTCCGTATCCGGCTATGGGTTTGCCGTATAAAACCAAAGCATTGAGGATGTGATTCATATCATGCCCGATTCTGGTAATGTCAGACTTCCATCTTGACAGTTGATCGATTTCCAGAAGATGCATTTCTTTTTCTACTTTCACCAAGGATGACACACTTGGATCAATCGGTACAGTGTCATCCTTGGAGAAAAAGAATTGAATCGAACCCCCTTGTATACCATTTCTACGAACATTGTAACACGTTAAACCGTGTTTCGCCGAAAATCTGCTTAGGGCCGTGCACGAGTGATAGTCAATATGTTCGTGGTAAACGACATCGAACGTTTTCTTACGATAAACGTCGAGGAAATATCCAACTTCCATCACAAAAACGCCATCCTGCGTTAAACATGTACAAACAGTGTCAAAGACGCCCGCTATGTCTTCTATATGGGCCAAACAATGAAACGTGTAAATCAACTTAAATTCTCGCTCTCCCAATTTGGGCAAAATATCCGGACCAAAAAAGTCACAAATAATTGGCAGTTTGTGCATATTGCTTATGTTTTCAGCTGGATCAACACCAATAACATTTTTGTACCCCATATTCAATAAATACTCGACGCATACCCCATTATTAGCTCCAATTTCAAGAATATGATCGTCTTGGGTTAAATGTAAACGTTCTACAAAATCTTTTACATTTGTTTGTAGATGGTTGGTCATCGTAAACGATGTTGAAGATAGGTACATATAATGGGAGTATAAATAGGATGGTTCGAGGATCTGTATCAATTGGACATGTCCACATTCCATACATATGCACAAATCCAACGGGATAGTTTCTTGATATTGTGGTGATGTAACGTAATGATTGGCTGGTGGAGTTGGTTCCATCTTATAAAACGTATATAGACGCGTATTCTCGCACAAACGACATTTTTCCCTGTTTATCCATTTTCTACTGATAGATATCAGATCCACAGATGTTGATGTCCGTTCAAACCGGTCACTAACAAAGGATTGGATATATTCTTGCAACGCCGTTGTATAGTGTCTTAATTTATTGTAGGAATGTTGACTTGTCAAGATTTCGGATCGTCCTCGGTACGGTCCAGGATTTGGGATGTCTGCCGATGCAACCGATCGAACCAACCCAACATCAACCTCCAGTTCTTTGGCTACACACTGTGATATGTCATATCCGCACGATATACCGTCGTTTACCACATGATTCAATCCATACTTTTTATGACGCAAGAGATATTTGATATGGTCTATCAGATCTTTCACGTAGGTGTGAGAACCAAAAAAGTTGTTGGACGCATTTACTGGAGTTTTCAATAATAGATTCCGGATCACCAAATCGACGAATTTATAATGAGTCTTTTGATCACCGCCAAAGAGCCATCCCGTGCGTATCACGATCGACTTATCGTACAACAAACATACATCCTCTGCACAACTTTTCGTATGTCCGTATACACAATTGGGTTGTTTGACATAGTTTTCTTCAAATTTTACATTGGGATTGTCGGTTGAAAAAACAGCGCCAGAAGAAACGAAAACAAAGGGTACTCCAAGGTCCCTGGCCACTTTTACCATATTGATTGTACCGCCGATATTGACCGATATAGCCTTACCTGCATCACTTTCAGCCTCGCGGAGGTTTACGGATGCTAAATGAATGATACAAGATATATCTGACAATTTAGATATATGCGCCATGATCGAATTCATATCTGTTATATCCATTTCTTTGGACGAGGGTTTGTATCCAAAACAAATATGAGAGCCAACCATACCACCACCGCCACTGATTAAAGCGTTCCCTAAATTGATCATCCTTTTATTTGATACACAAACGAATAACGTTTAAGTCCAAGCGTGAAAATCGCCACCGAGATAGGTCACATTTTTCATGACAACATCGCACTCATCCGAAGTGATACGTTCTGCCGCTTTAATATAGGACACGATCAAGTGATGGTTTGGAACATTTGTGGAATGAATGTCACATTGAGAACATTTGAGCATATACTGTATTTTTGTCTTTTGCAAACACTTGATCAGAACATCGTGTCTAGCGATGTCATGAGGATGGGATGAATAATGAAGGAAGAAAAGTGACGTGTTGTCTTGTAGAATGTCGGGCAAATCCCAATCTACGTAGTTGAATATATTCGCATAGTCGAGCGTAATCACAGCTCGGGTTGGCACCCGTTTCGAAAACGCGATAGCGGCAGCTCCCCCATAACTAATGCCTATCAAATTATACATGTCTCCAGGGGCACTCTTAATTATTTCTAAGAACAAATCGTCGTACGTCCGTTGTCCTTTCATCTGTCCGTTGGTCATCATGAACAGCACGAAATGGGGTTCGCTCGCCTCGCAGATAGGATTGAGATACAACCAATTATAGTCTGTATAGGTGTGGTACCATGAAATCATATTATAATATTTTTGGCTGGCACCCGTAAAAATCACATTGGTCGTTTTTGAGTGATTGTCAATCAACACATATTTGGTAGATTTGTACTCGCGTTCGTATTCAGAGATGATACGCAGCGCAATTTCTTTGTTCGTCTCCATTTTGAAAAACCATAAAGTGTTTTTATAACACCAAAAAATGGATATCACCTTAATTACACACATCCTAAACGAAGAGGTGTTGTTGCCGAGTTGGCTCACTCACCATAAAAAATTGTTTACTCATGGAATTGTTATGGATTCCGGTTCAACCGATAGAAGTCTCGACATAATTCGAGAAATATGTCCCACATGGGAGATCCGAATATTGACTCATGATGAAATATGGAAGAAAGATATTGGAATGGTGATGCACCTGGAGAAAGATATCAAAGGGTGGAAATGCGCTTTAAACGTCGCCGAGTATTTGATCATTGACAATTTAGAACGATATCTTGTAGAGTTTGAAAAGAACAATCCAGAAGCGATAGGGTTTCGAACCACGGGTGTTATACTCGTAGACGAACCCGATGCTACCGATATATCCACATTTACCGATCCTGAAATGCTCCTAACCAAAAGTAATGGGTATTTGGAGGCAGGGAGCGCATGGGATGGAGCTTTTCATCCGGACGGTTCTTTTACGGTGAATGATCTTGTGTATCGGTGCAGACTCATCCATAAAAATGAGTCTGGTTGTTATTTGGGTGGTCGCCACACGACGACTCTCGACGTCAACGTACAACCGGACATATATGTGGCATGGATCGGTCGAGGATCTCCTGAAGTCTATATGAAAAAATGCGCTAGCTGGTGTAGACCTCCTAGCGGCATATATCTATTCAATGGATCATATTATCTGAGAATGAGCAAGCGAGAAGAGGCGTATAATTTTTGGAAGTACGAACTCAAAAAAGCCTACAACATTTTTGACAAAGTAGAGGGGTACAAAAAGTATTTGGATGTTTTATACGGGAAAACAGACACTGCCGATTCGACACCTGAAGATAAACAGATCACCATCTCGTCCTAAAAAAATGAAAAAAAAGGTTGTATTTTTAAAAATACAACCCAACACAGAATGCCTTTTTGCAATGTGTTTCAACGATTGCCCGCAGAAATTACAAGGATTATCCTTCAATTTCTTGTTTCTGACGTGGATGTGCATACCGAATTTGAGGTTGGACCGTTGTGGCAATGGGAAGAGATGATGGAAGTATTGGAAGCTCGATTGGTGTGTACGGATTGGTTGGGACATTTGGAAGAGTTACAAGTGTACAACAAAATGAATACGTTTCGAAAATGCAGAATGGCAAGTTGGATCACCACAAAAGACATTCTTACGAGCTTCAAAGGATGTACACGCGTTGAACGGCATTCAGGCATCAAAGATTTCTTCGTCAAAGGTATTACACGCAAGCGTACATCCTTTAAAGATCGTATGACTTTTTTCGCAGACCCAGACTATGTTATGTTCATGTCCAATATAAAACAATTGACTGGATGGGAACCTATCTTTGCTCGTTCCCTTTTTGGCGACATACCCTCACAGAGGTGCAATATAAAAGGGTTGATCGGTCCTCATCATCCCTCCCCGTGTCGTAACAAAGACCACCAACTTGTCTTACGACGCAAAGCGAAATCTAAGGTACGTAAGTGTAAACGACGACATTTACAGAAACGTCGATCGCGATCGCTTTTGCGCAGACAACGCACACAAAGGTCAAAACGCTCAAAACGACCTAAAATACGTAAATACGCGTATCTACGATAATAGGATAAAAACAATATATAACATCAATGTTATATATCAGAATGCCTCGAGTTTTTCCAATTTAACTAATAATGGTGCCTGCTGCCGTAGTTGTCACTTGTTTTCTACTAGGCGGAGGTGATGGAATGTAGTCGTTGGGGCATTTCACATTTAGAGGATAGTCCTCATACGACTTATACCAATACCTTATTTCTCGTTCTCCGAAATAGGAAAGGTCAATATATTGTTCAATAAGATACGGATGAGCGTTTAGGAGCTGAACGACAAACTGAAAAGCTGCCACAAGATTTATTTGTTTGCCTATCCTTTTGGCGTAGACCAAAGTCATATGGAGATCTCGTTTCCGATCCAATTCTACAATCAAGAAATCTGCTTTGGAAGAGAAACTGGATTCTTCCAAGATAAATTGCTCATGTTGAATTGCATCGTATTTTGAAAAGGGATCGCGTGGATTTTTTCTGACGACAACGTGCGGCACCAAATTGGCAGCGTCAATGTTTTCGGGTGTGATCACTCTCAAAGTGAGTAAGAGATGACGCAATGCCAGTTTATAAACGTACAACAAACAATCTGATCGAAGTAAGACACTATTGCGATTACAAGATTCGTCTTTGGTTGATATATGAATGCCGTCTTTAGTGGTAATCCAAAAGCCATCATGTTGTACTTCGACACATATTGGCAGATGAGGTTGGCATTCTACAACATCCACAATTTCAGGATGAGCAGACTTAAATTGTGTAAGCGGATCAACATCCACAGTTTTTCGCCGTCCTCTGATTTTCTGACCACATGTTTCACAAACTTGTTTGCGCATCTTTAATTTGTTACCCCTTGTTTTTTTAAACTAATTTATCAACGACGTCAATAACGGTGTTGTTTTCTCTGTCTCTTTGGAGAATGGGGCTGTGGTATGTACTCTGTGAACAAGGATGGATACCGTATAAACAGCATATCCCGATAAGAGACGTATTTCTCTGGAAATAGGGATGGATCGATTAAATCTACGAGCAATCGATTGTACACATCGGCACTGTCGATCACACACACTACCCATCCGTTGCTTCGATTGATCATCTGGTCCATATCTGTGGTCGCTTTCTTCATCGAGGCGGTTTTTTCTCTTGTACCGCGATACGACGACGAAGACAGTTGAATTCCTTTTACGCGACATCGATACGCTTTGCCCAGCTTTCCCTCTTCTTCGGAAGATTCCTCTTTGTATTCGTACTCGTTGGTGATTACATGGCGATACGTATACCGCTGTGCAGGTGTAAACGAAAGATCGATGTCAAAGTTGATCGCATCATGCACATTCACCACATATCCAGAAACAACCACGATTCTGTCCTTGTTCCGTATCGTAAGTGCCATCTTCCCCAGATCTATTTGAAAGATCTTTGAAATTTTTTTTCAAAGATCTGTTATGCCACCAATCCTCCAACACATCGATTGTTTACACATTGTAAAGCCCCTAAAGTGCTGTTGGTCCCTTGTTTCTTTCCTTGGTATAGACACTGATCGGTGCTGTAACAAAAAGCCCCCGGTCCTCCTTGAGCCTGTGCACGAATTACAGTGAGTGTAGTACATGTAGGTATACCATTCAAAGCCTGATTAGGTATACACGCAGAATTGGCGTAGAAATACCCCAGATTTCCGGAATTGGGGACAAAGACGCCCGTTCCAGAAGAAATAAGACAGATTCCAGGCAATTGGCTGTTTATGGTTACATCTTTGGTCTTAGATGTCGTAAACGGTTGACAAAATGTACCTTTTGGACATTGGACCTTCTCTGGGTCAGTTGTGGGATTCACGGTTTTGCACGTGCAATTTCCCCCATTTACGTTGTTTCCAAGACATCTTGTTCCAGAAACAAGCGCGCCTCCGTCCGATGTAAAATCGGAGAGACTCGAAAATACATCAGGGGCAACCAATCGTCCTGTGCAGATTCCCGTCAAATCGTACGTTACTTGCCCAGTACTATCGCTAATTTGTCCAGTGGATGGAATGCCGGATAGTTGTCCACACAACACGCCTGCCCCATCTATTGGGGTGGTGACACACTTCCCCGAGGCATCACAATACGGAGCTGCAGACGTACAACGTCCTCCAAGATTAGCAGGACCGGTAAGGGACCCATTCGTGTTGAACCATGAAAACGCACACTCTGCATCAGTAGGCAAACACAATCCATTTCCATCCAACGATCCTTTGGGTAATACGATGTCTTCGTTATTGATTTTGTCTGTGCACGTAAACGATATATTTCCTCCTCCACATCCAGTTCCTACTGTACCACAGAATCCCCACGGACCTGCCTCTGCTTTTTTGTCGTCGGTTTCACACAAATTATCCGTTGTGTCCCCACAACGAAAACACCGTCCTTCCTTGCAAAACGATCCCCCCAAACACGGCGTTGAATCGTCACACACGATGCATTTTCCATCTGCATCCTTAAACAATCCATTGATCTGATAACAATCTCCTCCTTTGGGTTTGGTGGGTACACACACGCCATTGCCAATAAGAGAATTGTACACACACACCACATCGACATTTTTCGCATCCCCTTCTGGAACGCAGTCGTCCGTAGTGGTGCACGATAGGGGTACACAACTGCTTTCCCCCGCTGTTGGACTGTATCCGAAACACGTGCTTCCGGGGAGTTTGTTGCATGTGGCATTGGTTTGGCAGTTTACGCTGGCGCACTTTCCGTCAGAACCGCACACTTCTCCTTGATATTCATCAAATACAGTGCAACCCACCTCGCCTGGCTTACAAAGTTGTGAACAATCAACATCTTTGGTGCAAGGTGCTCCCGTAACCGCTGTGCTAGGTTGTCGAAACACGAAAAACCACACTATCAGCGTAATCCCGCCTAAAATCATAAATGCTGCAAAAATAATACCTAGGGTTTCAGCGACACCCATCTTTATGTCACGAGTAGAAATTGTTTTTTTCTTGAAGTTCGGTCGCGAACGACCTTAAAGACATACTATCAAATATCGCACCCTTCCTCTTGTCGAGAATCAAGAATAGTGAGGTGAATTTTGTGAACGTCCATAAACACGATTTGTTTGGATAATGTTTCTTGGAAAAGGAACGTATGGTAGCGTTCGAGTTCATGGAGGATTGGCGGTGAAGAAGTTTCATGACATGAGACACCTCATTCAAGAGTATTTGGCAGGAAGTTATTTGGATGATGCAAGAAATATCGTGCGCATCCACGAAGTAGACCTGCTAAAGCTGAAATTAAGTATGGAGTTGTATCAAATGAATTTACGGCACTGGATGGAGGACAATGGGGATCGAGAAAAATTCAACGATCGCTATTTTATTTTGCACGAAATTTTGGTGGGATTGTGTGAAATCCATGGCAGAGGGTTGGTTCACGGAGATGTCAAACCAGGAAACATCTTGCTCAACGACAAACCGTTGAAAGTAGCCATCGCAGACTTGGGGTTTGTGAGTTTGCGTCGTTACGCCAAAGTGCGGTACACGGCTAAAGTATACCGTGATTCGGTTGTTAGACAAAGTCCCGTGCATGATATGTGGAGTTTGGGTGTGTTGATGTTGGAATTGTTTGGACGCATCAAGGTTCGCGTCGTGTGCAATTACGACGAGTTGATCGAACTGACCTACCAAAAGGTCAAAAGTAAGACCATTCGAAATATTATCCTCTCTTTGATTGATGAGGTACCTGAAAATCGTCCAGAAGCACGTGATGTGCTCTATAGTCTCTTCAAAGAATCCGTGTTCATTCAAACAAAGGAAGTACCACGCATTCGCGCGATCACACACTGTTCCAATGCTTTTGCATATATGCGAAATCATGCTACAGAATATAGGTTGGCCATGATTGAACGATGCATTGAAGCCTTAAAAGTTTACATCCAAACCCACGATGTGCCAATCGACGATTGTATTCCGTATGGCATTGCGATGATGTTGATTTCAAGTTCTCTGTATCGAATCACCAAATTTACATTATCCAAAGCTCTACTGTATATCGATCAATCGAGAGAGGATTTTTTGTTTTATCTGTGCAATCTATTGGCCAACGATGATGTTATTACCATTCTGCTCAGGAAATAAAAGATTAAAAAGAATTTATGGTAAGAAAAAAGATGGAAACGTTGACCTTGTGTGAAAGAGGAAAGATTGTGTGGAACAAAAGTGTGTTGGGTGTGGACTGTGGTGTGTTGGATCAAGGGATTTATTACTTGGTTGCCATTGTCCTCAAAGACCATATTGAAGGAAAATACATTGTTATCAACGGTGAGAAGAGGGCTTTTTTAACATTGATGCTTGAAAATACAAACAACGAGACGTTGTACAAGTATCTATTGCAAAAAATTGTTACAACGTCGTGCACGTGTAGGAAATGGAAAAAATGGGTGCGGTTCTTTCTGCACGAGTATCAATGCAATGTAGATGTGATTATTGGAACCGAAATGAAGTGCGCTACAGAGATACTCGAGTATTATCCAGAATTACTGGGATGCGTTCAAGGAATCGACTTGGAAGAGGACTATATCGACTTTGAACAGTTAGGAGAGACGTTTCAAATTGTGGAGATGGTTGGTGCCGTCAAAAGAGTGTGTTCCGAGGACTCGGGACAAGAGGAGTGGCATATCTAATATATATCCATCAGATATATATCTAAATAAATGAATTTTTAATTTAGTTGAACAAATTGCCAATAGAATGTCTAACCTGTGTGTTGATGTTTGGGTTTCGATCATTAAATATCTTCCTTTTCATGATATTTTTAGCATATACTCAGTGTGCAGAAATTTCGATATTGGAAGAAATATTGTAATTGAATCGTTCAAAAGTACTCACAAACGAAAATTTTTGAAGGTACTATGCGAATTAAACGATTTGTGGACGGATTGTGATTGGAAATGGTTCATAAAAGATGTATACGATTATCCACGATGGGAGTGGATTTTGTTTGATCACTGTGACGGTCGGGATCAATGCATAGTTTGCGGGTCTGTCAGGGAGTTTGAATGGAAATATAGGTCGATTTATGCAACAGCAATTGCGGATACACCAGGATATTTCACGTGCCAAACGTGTGGATTTAAGTTTGAAATGGTCAATTTACAGCTGTGTTGGAGTAGTAATGTTGTGTGGAATTTTCCATGTTTTATAGGAGACAATTACAAAGAAACAATAGAAAAAATAGAAATTTGCTCATAAATCTGCTATTTGAGGATTAACATTGGACAAAGATATCTCTTTAAACTACGGACAAAGTCCGCCGTAAACGGGTTAACGTCCAAAAGACGCCGCTGTGCGGGTTACATATATCCATTAGATGGATATATATCTAATTTTAAGGCAACATACGTTGAAGCAGGTCCGAAACGTTGGACGGACTTGGATTGGTTTG
>SDBV01012039.1_pt1 | contig 11123 bp, 3 predicted proteins | sample 2277081 | NCBI WGS metagenome assembly SDBV01 (sample SAMN10402039, study PRJNA504765) | marine sediment metagenome | isolation source: marine sediment core GS10_PC15, 223 cmbsf | place: Arctic Ocean: Southern Knipovich Ridge | collected 2010
ATGAGGTCCCTAGTGAATAGATATCCAGATGAGATGCCTTGAGTGTCCGCCGAAACGTGTGACTGCCCGAGCAAGGTGAAGGCGGGCTGCAAGCGTGTGCCCATCTTCGGAGAGATGCCCAGCGAGGCGGTCTGTTCAGCGAGGTCAATCACGCAAAGAGCGGACCGCAGTCCCAGAGGGTCTTGTGCGCTGGTTACTTGAACGGCCGCGCGATTGTCTCCAAGAAACGCGGCACGCGAAACGCCGTAGGACGGAAGGTTGATTCGGGCCAGATCAACGCCTTCCGATTCGGGGATAAAGTTGGCCACCACGGCGGAGCGTGCCCAGGACTCCTTGCCCAGGTCCATCGACCGGACGGTGTCGACGGCGTAGCCACGGTTCAAAAAGTCGGCCCCGCGGAATCCGGCGAACATGGCCATGGCTACGATCGCGCCGCCTATGACCGCCACGCGCACTCCTTCGGGAAGCTTAGACCAGCGCTTGGCGATCCTGCGGTGCAGCGGCACGACTCCACTCAAGCCGCCGGTCTCGGGCGTGCTTGTGATAAGGGGTGTGGACATCGACACGCGAAAAGACTCGAGCGACTCGGCCAGGCCCGTTTCGCCCTCATGGAGCGGTTTCCCTTCGATAACGCGCTGCATCAAGTCCGCGAGTTCATGGGCGTCGCTGGGGCGGTCGCGCGGCTTCTTTTCAATGGTGTACGCAACGAGGCGCTCGACGTCCTCGGGTACGCCGTCCATAAAGTCCGAAAGCCGCTTGGGCGGATCGAAGACGATGCGCCTAATCAACTCGACGGGCGACGACGCCTCGTATGGAAGTCTCCCCGAGATCAGTTGGAAGACCAGCACGCCGAGAGAATAGAGGTCGCTCGAAGTGGTGATCTCCTTGTTCATGCAGCGTTCCGGAGACATGTACTGGGGGGTGCCGAGGCGAGAGCCGTCGACGGTGAGTTGTGTCTCCGCCGTTAGCACCTTCGCAATGCCGAAGTCCGTGACGAAGGCGCGATCTTCTCTATCGACGAGGATGTTTCCCGGCTTGATGTCACGATGGACGATCTGCGCCTCGTGCGCGCACGCGAGGGCCTCGGCGATCTGGTGAGATATGTGAAATGCGCGCTTCCACGGAATGCGTTTGAGGCGCTTCATAATGGCGCTCAGAGAGTGGCCCTCGATGAATTCCATGGAGATGAACGGGATACTGCCGACTGAACCTACGGCGTAAATGTGGACGATATTGGGGTGGTTCAGGCTTGCGAAGGCCTCCGCCTCGCGTTGGAAACGCGCGCAAATCTGGCGGCTCGAGCGCAGGTCGTCCTTGAGCACCTTCAGGGCGACGATGCGCCCCAGGGCCATGTCGTGCGCGCGATAGACAATGCCCATACCGCCCTGGCCCACCGTCTCGATTATTTCATAGTCGCCGAACATGGCGTCGGCCCTAGCCGTGTTCTCCTCTCCAGCCATACGCTACACCTGTCCCCGTGCCCTGAGTTACATTGCCTTGTCAACGTCTCCGGCGCCCACGCCAAGTTTCGCGAACTCGATCAGAAGCAGGTTGGGGGCATGAACCCCGCTGGCGGCAACAGCCACCCATGCGCCGTCGCGTGAAACGGCATAGTCGCCCGATACGCCCTCGTCGACACGCGTTATCTGCATCTTCGTATAAGGGCCGGCGGCTTCGACCGCATAGAGCTGCCGCGCCCCAACGGTTTCACCGTAACCGTAAGCAACCGATTCGTCGTCAGCTACAAAATAGAGGATGCGCCCTGAGGGGTGCCAGGCTTCGCGAGACAGCGTTCCGGGGCCAAAGCGTGCTTCGACTTCGCCGTTGCGGGCGTCAAGTAGAGTAACCTCAGCCAGGCCGGAACTCTCGTTGTGCATGACGGCGGCCACGCGTCTTCCGTCAGGACTGAACGAAAACTCCTCGCTCACGATTCTGCCGGTGAGTTTATGCCCGTTGCGCGCCAAGCCGTGGGCCGGAAGCAACCACAACTCGAATTCGCCGCCGTAGGCGCGGCGCAGGTAAGCGATCTTGGATCCGTTTGGCGAATACTGAAGGCTCTCCGGAACGATGTCGGCGCCTATGGCCGTGCGGCTCTCTCCGACGCTATGTAGTGGCTTCGAGCGAACATCGCGCTCGACAATATAGCCCTGGCCCATGTCTTCGTCGTAGAGCATCATGCAAAGGGAGTGGCCATCGGGACTAAGGACCACTTGCGCCATGGGCCCGGGGGTCCATTGAGGGTCCGAAGGCCCCATCCACTGCTCCTTCGACGCGCGAAACAGTACGCCGCGCTCAGGCGTAGCCGAATCCCAGCGCTGGGCCAACGTGATGACCGGCCTGGGTCCGCTTCCCCAGGCGTGGACGAGGAATGAGTCGGCCAGGGGCGCGCCCCGAGGCATAGGGGGTATCTCGAAGCTGAAAGACCCCGCGGACCGAGGCGCAAACGCCGTCCTTGCATCCGAGGCGTTCCCGGGCGGATGGAGACTCAACACCTCTTCGCCGGCGGGGTCTACTGCAAGCAGTCCCGTCAGGCCTTGAACAAGGCTGCCTGGCCTTCCATGGACCTTGAGAAGCACGACGGGCCTGTCGCCCACCCAACTCAATCGGCCCAGCTCGTAGCCGTCTGCAAAGACGTCCAGGCGCTTTATTCCTGGGGAGAAAGGTTCGGCCCTAAACTCTGCCAGCTCCATTCTAGGCGCGCGGCCGGAACGATTCTCCCGGGCAAGCCGGCCCGTTACGGGGCCTATGGCGAAAGCGGCAATCGCCAGCAGACCAATCGCAACGGCCTGGATGACCATTCGACGTGAAAAAACCGCTCTCCGTCTGGTTCTCTTCTTCTTCGCCGGACTCGATGCGCTCTTGGCCGGCCTGGAGCTGGACAATCTGAGGCCGCTAAACGGACGCGTTTCCGTTTCTTCCTTCAGGAACGCCGTTAAGGATTTCGAGATGGCCGACTCGCCACTTCGCTGTTTCAATAATCGGTGAATGAGTCCGTTAACGACCTTTGCGTTGGCGGGACGCGCCTCGGGTCTCTTTCCAATCAGATAGGCCACGAGCCGTGCGACATCGTCAGGGACCGAGGGATCCAGCTTGTTCAGCCGCGGCGGATCGTCTTCGCAGATGCTCTTGATCAACGCCATGGACGATTCGCCTCGAAACGGCATCTCGCCCGATATCATCAAATAGAGCGTCACGCCGAGAGCAAAGAGATCGCTGGATGGCCCGGCTTCCTTGCCCATGACCTGCTCAGGTGACATGTATTGCGGCGTACCGATCACTTTCGTGTCCGAAGGGGCCGAGGATTCATCGGACCGGATGCTTGCGATGCCAAAATCCGTCAAGCGGACGCTGCCTTTGCGGTCGAGCATAATGTTGGAGGGCTTTATATCTCGATGCACGACCCCCGCGCGATGAGCGGCATCCAACGCTTGCGCAAGCTTGGCCCCAATGAAGAGCGCGACTTTCCAGGAGATCTTCCCCCTGCGTTTCAAAAAGCGGTCGAGCGGCTCGCCATCCACAAATTCCATGGCGATGTAGGGTGTGCCGGCCTCGGTACCTGCAGAATAGATCCGGACGATGCCGGGATGTTTTAACGGAGCGGTGGCCTGCGCCTCAAGATGAAACTGCTCGACCACCGAAGGCGTTCGGGCGAGGCTGCCCAGGAGAACTTTGAGCGCGACGAGCCGGTTGAGCTTAGTGTCTCTGGCGAGATACACGGCCCCCATGGCGCCACGCCCAATCAGCGCCTCGACCTCGTACTCACCCAGCCTGGCGCCTATGAGCGAACCGTGTCCGCCAACAGAAACTACCATCTATTGATATCCATGAAGATCAATATACAATATGTTGTGGAAACACTAGCCTAGCAAATCACATTCAGCCAGTCAAGCTACTTCCATTTGTTTCAATTTTAACATTTTTCACCATCTTGAAACCAGTTCTGCGGCCTATAGGAGAGAGCGCTCGGATTTCGCCTCAGCGTACGGGCTGAAGCGTGATTGCCACGCTTTTCATGTTCCGCGGGAGTGCGATTTAGCCACAGAGGGCACAGAGAACATAGAGGAACTCGAGGGCGCTCAACTCATTGAATAAGTTATTGCCGCGGCCATAGAAGTCCATCGGTTGCCCTGCCCCGGACTCTTGGAACCCATTTGTAACGAAGTGGGGAGCATCGAATTGAGATCTCCCACTCGCTTGCCCGAGGTTTCCAAAGCCCAAACGCTTTCGCATACCAGACCGGTGGTTCCGGCTTGAAAGCAACACGCCTGAAGCGGGCAGTGTCGATGAACGTTGGCGAGAAAAGGTTAGTGGAAGTAATCACAAGACTATCTCTGTGATCTCTGTGGCCTCTGTGGCTAGAAAGGGCGTACCTGGCAACGATAAATAGAGTTCCGCAACTATAGATCGCACCGCTACCCCGACCTAGTCTTGGTCAGCGGCCCTATGTGTCCCTTTGCAGAGGACGTATTGGGCGGGGAAGGGCGGCTCGTCGATGTGGACGGCCCATACCTTAAAGTCGCCCTTCTTGCCGGCGGAGATTGCGTAGCGGCCATCGCGGCTGAGCGCTGCGGGCGCGTGCCCCTGCAAGCTGCGAAGGCATTGGCCGCTCTGGATGTCCCATACCTTGATGGTCCCTTTGCCGGTGGCTGAAAGGGCGTATTGCCCGCTCTCGTTCAGACACACGGTGAAGATCTCGGCGATGTGTCCGCGGATGCTCCGGATAGGCTCTCCGGTGTCGAGGTCCCAAAGCTGAAGGTAGGTGTCGGACGCAGACAGCATAAAGCTGCCGTCGTGACTGGCGCAGACAGAAGTGATCCTGCTGTTGCTGCCTTCGAAAGTGCGAAGACATCTTCCCGACCATAGGTCCCATTGCTTGAGCGTGCAATCGCTACTCGCGGAGAGTGCGTAATTCCCGCAGCGCGTGATCGCAACCGCATTGACACTGCCGCGGTGTCCCATGAAGACCCGCAGCCGCTTCCCGGAGTTCACGTCCCACAGCATGAGTGTGCCGTCTTCGCTGCCCGAGAGGGCGTGCTTGGCGTTGGACGTCAGGACGGCAGCGCGCACGGGTCCCTGATGTCCCGAAAGCGTTAGCAGGCACTTGGCGCTGATGGGGTCCCAGACCCGTAGCGTCTTGTCGGCGCTGGCAGAAAGCGCAAGCCGTTCCTCTTCGCTCAACGACACGGCATGCACGCGCGCGGTATGCCCGTCGAGGACTGCCGTGCACTTTCGGGAAGCCACTTCCCAGATTCGAATCTGGCCGTCGTCGCCGCCGGTAAGGGCGAGCCATCCGTCGAAGGACAGCGATACGGCCGACACCTTGATAGATTCAGGTTCGAACTCCCAGGTGAGCCTTCTGTCACGTCCCAAACTGTTCTGCGCCATGGCGAGGCCGTAGGCGACTTCGCGGCGGTTGGCCTCGTCTTGGGGAATCTTCTCCAAGAACTTCAAGGCCGTTGTGGCGTCGCCCCGCTCAATCAGCACGCGGCCAAGCAAGTACGCGGGCAGCCATGCATCGGGGTGCGCCTCCCGCAAGCGAGACACGATCTCCAGCATCTCGGCGTCGGTGATGCGCCCCGCCTTCCAGAGGTGCAAGTTCCGGTTGTAGATGGCCTCAATGGAATCGGGCTGCATCGCGATGACGTCCGCCCATAGTCTGGCGGCCTCATCGGACTTCCCGAGGTCAATCATCGAAACGGCGCGGTTGTTCAGAGAATCCAGGGCGGGGTCGCCCATATCCACTTCCGGACGCGGATAGCGTCTTCCGACCTCTTCGGCATAGATGTCTTGCAGCTCAAGCGCGATGGAGTGCATGTCATCGGGCCGCATGGCGGGTTCCTCTTCGAAGCACCTGTACAAGAGGGCCTCGAAGCGCTTCGGCATGCGCGGGATGATGTCGTAGCGCGAGCCATGGGCAAGCAGATTGTCCAGCACATTACACGCGTCCCGGCCATGCCGCCAATAGATGTCGCCGGCAAACATCTCGATAATGGAAACGCCCCAACTCCAGATGTCGGTCTTGTGCGTGATCTCGCCGAAGCGCTTGTGGTCGTTGGAACGATAGGTGGGCGTGCCTCCGCTGAGGCCCTTCATACTCGAACTGCCGCGTCCACTGCCCCTGCCGCTGCCGGAACCGCCCGAACGCGAGGAGCCGCCCGAACCGTCTTCGTACACCCACACCTTCGCGAGACCGAAGTCAGTGACCTTGCACTCGTTCTCCTCGCCGATGAGCAAATTGCTCGGTTTCACGTCCTGGTGGACGACGCCCTGCCGGTGCGCGTGTTCGAGTCCGCGGCAGTATTGAATCGAAGCGTCGAGCATTCGCGCCATCGCAGCGTCGGGCCCGCCCGCATAGAGTGTCTTATGCTGGATCATGTGGCCGAGGTCGAGGCACTTGACGTATTCAACATAGACGCGCGGGATGCCCGCGAGCCGCCGGACGTAGTAGCATTGGACGACATTGGGGTGCGGCGGGAGGTTTATCCAGGTCTCGCACTCGTGCTCGAACTGGTCGAGCCATTCGGCGTCGCCGAGGAGCTTCGGCGCGGGGCATTTCACGGCAAGATGCATGCCCCAGCCGCGGTGGTAGACTTTGTACACGACGCCCATCCCGCCTTCGCCTAGCGTATCGCGCACCTCATAGAGGCCCATCAGCAGGTCGCCCTTCTGCCAGTGGACGGGGACCTCGTCCTCTTTGAAAACGCGTGCCACCTCTCGATCTGCCGCGCTAACGGCCGGATCGACATTGTCGTAGGTGACGTAGATGGGGAACCGGCACTTCGTGCAGCGGCACATCCGGCCAAAGTGCTTCATCCGCACACGCATCTGGTTGCCGCACCGGCAGACGACGCTATACCTCTGGCCCGTCTCCTTAACTGCGGATTCGGGCAACCATAGGTCGTCCATCTGCGTACCCCGTCAATTCGGCGATGTTGAGCCTACCTCTCGGGCGGTCGGGCCAGTGTCAATGCCTTGCATTAAAGGATCGCCCCCACCGGACTCAAGTATACACCCAAACACACGAGTACGCCGCGGACGCAGCACAATGCTCATGGGAGGGCGGACCTCCCGGTGGGCCGTGATTTGCCCCTAGTATGCGGCTCGGTGGGAGCCTCGCCCTCCCTAGTGTCATCCCCGCGCGGGCGGCATCTCTTCACAAGGGCTGGCTTCGTTCTTCGTGCTCCTCGCGCCCTTCGTGGTGAGAGATCCTGGGCGCCAGCGGACGAAGTGCGCTCGGGGCTTGTCTACGGATTCGGCGGCGTCTCTTTGGGTGTCTCGATGCTGACGGACGGAGGGAGAAGGACATCCCTGTCCAAAAATTCCTCGACGATGCCGCCCGCCTCGCTGCGGCCTTTCTCCAAGGCGTCCTCGGACGCAAATTCGGGCGCGCTCGGGGCGCCGTCCGCCGCCTGCACGTAGAGTGTCTGCGTCGGGAAAGCGAACTCGACACCCAGCCGGGAGGCCAATCGGGTAATGTCCAGTATCAGGCGATGGCGTTCGCGCAGTTCGATCGAGTAGTCCGCATTCTCGAAAAAACAATAGAGGAGGATGTTGAGCGAGAAATCGCCGAAAGAATTGAGATAAACGTGGTAAGTGTCCTTGCGCGTGTGGGGATGCTTTCGGATGAACTCCCGAATTCCCTCGCAAAACGCGTCGATCTTCTCCGGCGGTGTGTTGTAGGCGATGCCGATGTCCGTCCTGAATCGACGGTATTGCCGGGCCCCGAAATTGTCGATCGCGCTATTCGTGAGCTCGGAGTTTGGAATGGTGACGACCGAATTGTAGAAGGTGCGCACGCGTGTACTGCGCATCCCAACCGACTCGACGCTACCGTCTACGTCGCCGATTTGGACTGAATCCCCGATTCGAAACGGTCGATCGAAGAGGAGGGTGAGCGAGCCGAATAGATTGCCGACCGTGTCCTTTGCGGCAAGGGCAAATGCGAGGCCGCCGATTCCGAGTCCGGCGAGGAGCTTGGTGGTATCCTTACCGGCCATTTGGATCACGAATATGATCCCGACCGCAACGACAAACACTTTAAGAGAGCGGACAATCAGAGGCACGACCATATCGTCGTATTTGTTCTCGGTCTTCAACGCGCGGGCGGCGACGTAGGTCCCGAGGATATCGACGAGGCGGTAGACGGCCCAGACCGCGGCGGCGGCGGAGATAGTGGTGACAATCGTCTTCATCCACGACAGCACGTCACTGTCGAGTCCCAGCGGCCGCACCGCGATCCACCACACCCAGGCCATAATGGCGATGCGGATTGGGCGTACAAAGCCGCTTTCAAGCTTGGTGTCGAGCTGCAGGTCCTCGCGGCGGAAGAACCTCCGAACGAGAATGAGCAGGAAGAAGGCCGCGATGCGGCTTACGATCATCCCGAGGAAAACGATTACGAGCAGGCCCAGCCACTGCCAGTTCTCAAGCAGGAAGTCCTCACGGATCAAGAACGGGTAGTTCCCGGCTAGCCAGTCCCGTAACTCCTGCCTGAAGACGCGGGGCACCTGCTCGACAACGCCGGAGACGGGCTCCTTGTCCCTGTAGATACCGTCCCAAAGCGGCTGTAGGCTTTCGAGTGTAGTCTGACTAAACTTATAGACCGTGGTCTTGGCGCCTTCCTCGGCGCCCTCTTCGACGCCTTCTTCGGCGCCTTCTTCGGCGACTGATACCGGGACAATTTCGACCTTGCGCCGCGGGTCGCCCGGATCGCGCAGGTGAAGGTATGTCGTGGCGTCCGTCTCGTCTGGAATCTCTTGCGTGAGAACGATACTGTGGCGATCGAGGATCTTCTTGAGGAGAATGGCCATATCCTCCCCTTGTTCGGCACGGACGTTTTCAGGCACGTTGCTCAGGTCAAGTGTGTCGATGGCGTTTTCACGACCACCTGTATCCCATGCGTCCAGGCCATCGAGGAAAGTTTGCATCGTGCGGCGAGGCGTCGCGAGACGCGGGTCGGCCGAGGCCTCTATTTCCTCGGCCTTCTCTTCAACTGCGTCCTCGGCGGCCACCTGAAGCTCTTCGGCCTTCTCCTCGAACCGCTTTCGGCTAAAGGTCCAGAGGCCGTCCTCGTCCTCGCCTTTGCCTTTTTCGTTGTTGTGGTGGATGATGACCGTGTTGTCTTCGTCCTCGGGGTCGAGTTGGACGTGTACGTCCTTGCCTTCGGGACCGTCGACTTCGGGATCGTCGGACACCGAATCGACGTCGATGGTATAGGCGTTGATAACATCGAAGATGTTCTGGGCGAGCTCCTGATGCTCTTCCTCGCTCAGGTCCCCCTGCCAGACGCACGCGAGCGCCTGGGGCCAGCGCTCGGTCTGGCCGGCCTGGATGGCGTTCATCGCGGAGAGGAAAGTGGTCAGCGTGGAGCGGGGCGTGGTCCGGTCGACAGGGTAGGCCTCGGCTTCGGTGACCTCTTCAGGGGCCTCCTCGGAAACCTCCTCGGAGGCCGTTTCCTCCGTGGATACCGTCTGCTCCGTCTCGGGCTCTTGAGCGTAGGCAAGAGTGGGCGTGACGAAGATGAACGCAAAGGCAAGGCAGAACAAGGCCCATAGGCAAAGACTATGACGCTGGTGTACTCGGAACATGCTGGTGATCTCCAGAAACTCGTTGTGGCGTGGATTCTAAGGGATAGAGCTGAATGGCCGCAAACTGGCGCCGTCATGCAGGACTAGCGTTCTTCTGCCTCCTCACCCGCGTCCCGGCCGATTCAGTATGCCGCGAACATGCCCTGAACCTTAGACTGCCCTAATGCAAAGGGGTTTTCAAGGTCTTCGGGCTTCCTGAGCTATAATAAACCTGGCATGAATACGACAGCGTTCAAAATCCACGGTATGGACTGCGCCGAAGAGGTCGCGACCCTAAAGCGCGCGCTTGGGCCCATCGCCGGCGGCGAAGAGCGCCTTTCCTTCGACCTCATCAACGGAAAGATCCTAATCGAGCGAGACGGAGACGGCCCGGTCCCAGACGCCGTCCGCGAGGCCGTGGCGAGGACGGGCATGCGCGCCGTTCCGTGGGACGAATACGTCTTGCGGATGGATGCCCAGGACGGCCAGCCCCTTTGGACGGCGCACGGCCGCGCGATCCTGTGTGGCGCAAGCGGCCTCGCGCTACTCGCGGGCGCAATCGCCCATGGCGTCCTTCGTGGATGGCCTGAAGCAATCGCGGGACCCGAAGAAGGCGCCGCGTACCCTCTTGTGGTCGCCGCGTGCTACGTGGTGGCCATGGCCTCGGGCGTTTGGTTCGTCTTGCCGAAGGCGCTGTATGCGGCGCGGACGCTCCGGCCCGACATGAACCTTCTGATGACGATTGCGATCGTCGGCGCGGTCATCCTGGGCGAATGGATGGAAGCGGCGACGGTGGCTTTTCTGTTTTCGCTCGCGCTGCTGCTCGAGACGTGGAGCGTGGGCCGCGCGCGCAAGGCCATTCGCGGTCTCGTGGACCTCTCCCCCACGCTCGCGCGCTGCCGCTGCCCGCATGACGGCGATATCGAAGAGAAACCGGTGGACGAGGTCGCGCTCGGGACGGTCGTACTGGTCCGGCCAGGGGAGAAAATCCCGGTCGATGGCTGCATCGTGAAGGGGAGCACGACGGTCAAGCAGGGGCCGATTACGGGCGAGTGCATCCCGGTCGAGAAGAACGAAGGCGACGAGGTCTTCGCGGGGTCGATCAACAACGGCGGGGCCTTCGAGTTCGAGGCGACGCGGGTGGCGGGCGATACGACCTTGTCGCGCATCATCCGCCTGGTCGAAGAGGCGCAATCGCGGCGCGCACCGAGCGAGCAGTGGGTCGAGCGCTTCGCCCGCTACTACACGCCGGCGATGATGTTCCTGGCCGTGGGCGTGGCGCTGTTGCCGCCGCTGGCGCTGGGGGAATGGACGCATTGGTTCTATCAGGCGCTCGTGATACTGGTGATCGCGTGCCCCTGCGCGCTCGTTATATCGACGCCCGTGAGTATCGTCGCGGGCCTGGCGTCGGCGGCGCGGGCGGGCGTGCTGATCAAGGGCGGCGTGTTCCTCGAAGCGCCCGCGACGATTCGCGCGATCGCCTTTGACAAGACGGGCACGATGACGACGGGGCGGCCCGAAGTGCAGCGGATTCTGCCCCTGGACGGGCATACGGAC
>SDBV01012040.1_pt1 | contig 11122 bp, 17 predicted proteins | sample 2277081 | NCBI WGS metagenome assembly SDBV01 (sample SAMN10402039, study PRJNA504765) | marine sediment metagenome | isolation source: marine sediment core GS10_PC15, 223 cmbsf | place: Arctic Ocean: Southern Knipovich Ridge | collected 2010
ACCGCGGCTAGGGACGGTGGGCCTGGCTTGATGGGTGGCGCGTCACCTTGGAACCCGCTCACCGTTCCTTTTTGATTGGAGGAGGTGATGTGGAATGTGCGGTTATTGTGTGGTATGCCAAGAGCGAACCCGAAAAAATAAGAAGCCGTGTATGTAATCACGCCCGGGTGAGCCGGGCAGAACAAAAGGAGAACGTAAAATGGGAATCGTTAAGATTACTCTCGGAGGCTCTTTTCCTCCCAAGATATTCAGTACTTATGCCGAGGAGGGTGGCCACGTCACTGCGTTAAAGCGGGGTATCGAATTTCTGGCCGACCAATTAGGGCCGGCTGTCGTCCAGGACGTGAAATTGACTGGGGAGGGTGTTGTGCCGCCAGTGTCGCCGCTCGGCCAGGACGGATAGCAGAACCTAGCGGGCTCGGTGGCCGAAGACGACCGGCTTCCCTGATGAACCGATCGTCGAGAACCGACCACCTCGCCCGCATTTTGAAATTCGCCGAGGCTTGTTGGGTTGTCTTGGCGATAGGCGTGAACGTGAGACTCCACGCCGATGCCGGGGAAGCGGGGGTTGGGGTTAACTAGAGTCGGCCTTCTGCCTTCGCTTCCTTGGTTTTTGAATTTTAAGGAAGGGAGTGGATATGGTTACAAGCAAAGAACTAAAAAGTGATGATCGCCGACGGGTCGCTGAAAAGAAGAAAGAAAGGGAAGCATACAAGCGGGCGGAAAAGAAAGAAGCACGAGTACAGTTACGTGAAAACATGGAAAGGGCTCGTAGGCTAGTTGACGGTGAGCTAGGTGATTATATTAAAGATGTGAACTATTTCGTTAAAAAGATTAAAGGTGTGAAAACGATCAGGATTCAGTTCTTTAAGAATTGGCGAAAGACTGCCGACGTAGATTGGATGTGGCGTGAGATGTATGGTCATGGATTCAATCTCGGATTTACGCCGGACGCTAAATACCCACCAACGAAAGAACTAGTCTCGCGGCTACAGGCTGCTGGATTCAAGGCTAAAGCGGGAAGTAAAACGCATCAGAATGTAGAATACATCGACAAAGCGGATGGGAACTACGATATTGAATATACTGGAGGAACACACGAAGTAGCACACATTGAGATTTCATGGTAGTTTTCTTGGTTTGGCTCCGTGGCGGAATTGGTAGACGCAGCACTACGAGTGTGAGGCAACTAGCACCTTGGTTTGCGGGTTCGAGTCCTGCCGGAGCCACTTATGCCTAAGATACCCAAACGCAAGAAGAAAGTCGTTAAGAAGAAGGCGGCTAAGAAAAAGCGACGGTCTGCTGATTGTGTCGCCTGTGGTGGCACTAGTCTAAGCAGTCGTGGTTTTCGTTGCGTTCCTTGTAATGGGACAGGAAGGAAGAAATGACCCTCGCTGACAAACTCAAAGGAGTGAAGTTAGGTCAATGTAAGCTAAAGCTGCGGCCGGAGATATTGCTTTGTCCGAACGTGCCGAAGCCGATGCACGGAGTAGCGCCGCGAGTAGTATTAGGTGACAAGTGGTGGAATAAGACGCGACAAGAGGCGTATGAGTCCACGGGCTACTATTGTTTGGCTTGTGGAGTGTCTAAGTATGCTGCGTTGTTCCACCAATGGCTTGAGGGACATGAGCTATACAAAATCGACTACACCAAGGGACGTATGAAGTATCTGGAGACGGTTCCTCTATGCAACGCTTGCCACAACTACATCCACGACGGGCGACTGACTGCGTTACGGGACAAGGGTATAATAACTCATGGTCGTTTTGCGGCGGTCATACAACACGGTGACCGAGTGCTTGCGCAAGCGAACTTAAAGCGTCCTACGATGGAAGAACGTGAGACAGTGATAACGGATCTAGTGTTGAGCGGCAAGCTGTGTGAGTGGGGCAAGTGGCGACTAGTGATAGGACGTAAGCACTGCGAACCGAAGTTTAAGACGCCTGAACAATGGACAGCAGCTTTTCAATAGGGAGTGAGATATGATTGAGGGTTTGGAAAGATACGTTGGGCGGTATGTTACTACGAAGGTTTCTATCCCTTCAGATCGTCGCGGCGAGACTATTCCAGCAGGGGTTAGTCTTCTTGTTTTGGAAATGGTGGGGAAGGAGCATTTTAACCTGGTCTATCCTGGTGGGGGTCGTGCGGCAAATCAAATCCACTACAAAAAGTTGATAACTAATTAAACAGAGGCTCGCATTTGAATGAAGCAAATCATAATCAATTATGACGATACTCTAAACCTATTTGAAGTCCTGAGGAAAGTGGGGAAGGTAGTTGACCAAGGACTGATAAGTGAATCGTCTGGTATTCCTCACTATTGTTGGATGACCACGTTTAACAGAGGTGGGTCGGTTAGCGTCACTCGTAAACGGTCTAAAAACTCTGCTGACTCGTTTACGGTGTTGCCATGATCGTTTCCTTTGATACCGAAACTACGGGACTTGATCTACATCACGGCGCTAAGCCCTTCTTAGTTACGACGTGCGACGAGAACGGAGACCAGCAATGGTGGGAGTGGGATGTTGATCCTTTAACAAGGCAGCCGATAGTTTGTGAGGAAGACTTAGAAGAGATACAAGCAACTATTAACGACGCTGATTCTCTAGTGTTGCAGAATCCTAAATTCGACGTAGCCGCGCTGCAAACTGTATTCAGTGGTGACCTACAATGGGATTGGTCTAAGGTCTTTGATACGCTACTAGCGGGGCATCTTCTCGCAAGTAACCAGCCGCACGACTTAACAACAATGGCACTGATCTACTTAGGGATCAACGTCAAGCCATTCGACGACGCAATGAAGAAGTGTGTGGAAGAGTGCCGGCGGACGTGTCGGGGTAAGAACGCAAAATACCCTGATTGGCGCATCGCTAAGAAGGAACTACCTGAGATGCCTAGCGCCAAAGAGAAGGTTTGGAAGTTTGATAGTTGGTTGCCTCTAGCTATAGCTAATGAAGAAGGGTTAGCAAAAGATCACACTTACCGAACTGTTACAGCCGACTACGCAAACAGCGACAGCGAAACGACTCTAGCTTTGTTCTTGAAGCAACGCGAGATATTAGAGGAGCGCGGACTGTGGTGCATCTACCTAGAGCGGTTGAAGGTGTTGCCGGTCGTCTACAAGATAGAGGCGCGGGGCGTAACGCTGAACCGCAAACGTCTGAAAGAACTGGTAACGGATTACAAAAAGGAGTCAGCTAGGGCAGGACGGCTTTGTACAAACATTGCAAAGAGTATGGGCCATGAACTCATACTACCAAAGTCTGGTAACAACAATTCGCTACTTGGATTTGTCTTTGGGGAGGATGGCCTAAACTTACCTGTAGTCAAGAAGAGTAAGAAGACCGGTAAGCCGTCGTTTGACAAGGACTGTATTGAAGAGTACCAAGCTACCTTACCCAAGCGGAGCAAGGCGTTGACGTTTGTTGACGCGCTGAGAGGCAAGCGCAGCAGAGACACTGCGTTGAACTACTTGGAAGGCTACAAGAAGTTTTGGCTCCCTGTAGTCATAGCTTCCCCTTCCGCTGCTGGTTTGGCAAACTATACCAAAAGTCTTGAATGGTATCGCCTTCATCCCTCACTAAACCCAACTGGCACGCTCACCCTACGATGGAGCAGTAGTAATCCGAACGAACAGAACATAAGTAAGAAGGAAGGCTTTAACCTACGGTATTGCTTCGGTCCCGCGCCGGGTAGGGAGTGGTGGAGCATCGATGCCAAAAACATTGAACTACGAATACCAGCCTACGAAGCCGGAGAGACAGAACAGATTGAGTTGTTTGAGAATCCAAACGTAGCACCTTACTTCGGTAGTAATCACCTACTTGTCTTTGATACGTTGCATACAAAGCGGTTAGGGCTAGACACAAGTAACCCAAAGTATCTCCTTGAGGCCAAAAAGAAGTATGCGAGCACGTGGTATCAGTGGACGAAGAATGGAAACTTCGCCGTGCAGTACGGGGCTATGGAGAAGAGCGGTACAGCAGACCGCGCCTATCACTTAGACGGCGGGCAGCGTCGAATTCAAGGGCGATTCAAGAAGGTTAAGGAACTTAACGAGCTAATGATTGCGTTCGCTGAGGAGCACGGCTACGTTGAGACGATGCCGGATAAGACGGTAGACCCCGAGCGCGGCTACCCTTTGTTTTGTAGTCGCACAAGTTACGGTAGAATATCGCCTACTATACCTCTTAACTACCACGTACAAGGAACGGCGTGCTGGTGGATGTGTAAGGCGATGGTGCGATGCCAAGAGTACCTAGATGAGCGCAACAGCAGCCGTAAAGAGGCGCATCATGCTTATATGGTTATGCAAGTGCATGATGAAATCGTCTTTGACTTCCCAAAATCCAATGTAGATCCTACGAAGAAGCAAGAAGGGTTTAACCGATTGCGTTGTAATCTACCAGCAATTAAGGCAATTACAAAGCTGATGGAACAAGGGGGCGACGACATAGGCGTGCCTACACCAGTTTCAGTGGAATATCATTCCCAAACCTGGAGCGAAGGGGTAGCAGTGTAATTGTGGGCCATTCGGCTATGTGGTCGAAAGGTGTTAGTGTTTGATTCCCATTTCAGTATCGAAGCGAAACGATGGCTAAGAAAAAAGCGGTAGGCGGTAACGGCGAAGGCAACAATTCTGGTGTGGTAATTACCGCGCCGAATGAGCAAACTGCCTCATTCAAGATTGTGGGGGCTACGCCCTATGTGCAAAACAAGTTTAGCGCCAAAGCAAAGGAGCAAATGCGGTCTAAAATGGTAGCTGGTGGCGTAGCTAAGAAGTCTACAAAGAGAGCGCCGAAAGACTTTAATGCTTGCTACGAAGAAGCAAAGTATCGGCCTATGGTTGGAGCATGGCCAAATGGGGCTATCCCAGCGACGGCTATTCGGGCGGCGATGATTGCAGCTTGTCGTTTGGTAGACTTCAAGATGACAGATGCTAAGCAGTGCATCTACGTAGAAGCGGATGGATACGACCCCGATGACCGTATTCCTCTTATCAAGATTACCAAGGGAAAGCCCAGCCCGTTCGAGCAAGCGCTGCGAGTTGCTAATGGCAACCCAGACATTCGTATTCGCCCGTTGTGGGAGCCGGGTTGGGAGGCGATCGTGCGTATTACCTACGATGCCGATCGCTTTACCCTCAACGACGTAGCGAATCTGCTGCTGCGTGCCGGTAAGCAGGTAGGCATTGGTGAAGGCCGCCCTGCAAGCCGTATGTGCGTGGGTGTTGGTTGGGGCACGTTCACTATTGCAAACAAGAAGGGAAAATAGGACATAGCCGAGGCAGTCATGTCAGGTTCCGTCACGTTCGGTTAAGTTGTGTTGGGTTATGTTTCGGCAGTCAGGTCGAGTCACGTTGAGTTCTGTTATGTTCGGTTGCGTTATGTTAAGTTCCGGCAGTCTCGTCAGGTTTAGTCCCGTTCCGTTAAGTTGAGTTATGTTCTGTTTCGGCAGTCGCGTTGCGTTTCGTTATGCTCAGTTACGTTGCGTTCTGGCAGTCTCGTCTTGTCAGGTTGGGTTGTGTTGGGTTATGTTCTGTTTCGGCAGTCTTGTTAGGTTGAGTTGAGTCATGTCGAGTTGAGTTTTGTTGTGTTTCGGCAGTCAAGTTGCGTTAGGTCCCGTTCGGTTACGTTACGTTGCGTTGCGTTAGGTTCTGTTCAGTTATGGCAGTTGCGTTTCTATTCCCACCAATTTAGGAGTACAATGATGGTTAAGAAGAAAAAGGCGACGAAGAAGACAACGAAGGCAACGAAGAAGTCACCCAAGCAATCTGCAAAGGACTCCAAGCCTATGACTGTTACGCAGCTACGGCGAGAGGAGATAGTCAATCTCAAAGAGGCTTTGAAGTTAGGTAGAGACGACTTGCTACAAGCAGAGCAAGTAGTAGAGGCAGCAAGAAGCAAAAAGAAGTATCCCAACCTTCATAGCGGATTTGAATGGAGCGACACAAAGGCCGCGCACGAATACCGATTGCAGCAGGCACGGCATATTATTGTAAGCGTGTATGTGGTTAGGACTCACCGCAATAAGGAAATTAGAGTCCAAGAGTATAGCAGCCTGCGGTCGGACCAGCAAAAGACCGGGGGAGGTTATCGTGAAACGGTGTCTGTTTTATCAGACAAGGAAATGCGAGAGGAATTGTTAGGACAAGCTTGGGACGAGTTCAATTACTGGCGTTCCAAGTACGAGCAATTCAGAGAGCTAGGGCCGATCTTTGAAGCGGCTGATAAGCTAGCAGCGAAAAACAAGAAGAAAGGTAAATAAGCATGACCGAAGAAACCACGAACAACAAACCAGACGCGGTAGAGAAGCAATGCTGTAGTAATTGCTATTGGCGCAAGTCGTCTATAGACCCAAAGAACATCCAACACGGTGAATGTCGAGAGGGACCGCCAACTGTATACTCAATCGTCATTCCCAAGCAAAGTAACATGGGACGAGTTGAGGTACCAGTTCAGTTGCGCTCGGCGTACCCACCAGTTGAGTTAGTGGACTGGGGTTGTGGTAGGTATCAGTTCAAAGATACCTTGGTAGAAGGGAGCGGGCCGTGAATAGCACTCGATGTAAGGTGCTTGTAGTCTTGGAAACTATGTGGGGAGGTAGTGGGAGCGCCCCAAGATTGTTTCGCATTAACCCAAACAACTATTGCTCAAGTGGAAAATCAAGATTAAAAAGGCGCAAGCATGAAAATTGAAGACGTAGCCAAGCTATCGCCGGTTGATCGGTTTCTGTACTGGATCAAAGAGCGACACGCAATCTATACGCGGCGCAAGGCAGGTAAGAAAAAGCCGTGGACCGATGACGAGGTACTTCGTTCATACTTTTTCACTAATCCCTATCGCGAGAATGACAAGACGACAGTGTGGTTTCGTGAGAACGTGCGCGAGCCGTTACGAGACGATCCGGCGGTGTTGATGGCAACAGTCATCTTCCGGTGGTTCAATTGGATTCCTACGGGGGAGTTGCTTCTCAAACATAATCTACTAGAAGATTGGCGACCGAAGGTTGCAAAGGTTGTCTTAGGGAAGATGCGAGACAGGGGAGAGAAGGTCTTTACTGGTGCATTTATGATTGCGCCGCGTTGTTTACCAAATGAGAGTAAGGTTGAAGCAGTCTGTCGTCTTATAGGAGAAGTATATAACAATCTTGGGTGGATGAAAGCAGTCAGTGTTATCGGAAATCACAAAATGCAAGTCTGGCATGATCGATTGTTGGAGTATGACGGGTTGGGTGGGTTTATGGCCTATGAGATTGTTTGCGACTTGCGCTATACGTACCTCCTCGAAAACGCACCAGACAAAGAGACGTGGAGCAATCCTGGTCCCGGCGCGAAACGTGGGCTTAATCGAATTCTTGGGAATCCAATAAAATCACCATTAGGAGACTACCCAAAAGAAACTCTACGTCTGTTGATAACTGCGCAAAGGCGATTGAAGAAACTACCCCCCATCGAAATGAGAGAGATAGAGCATAGCCTTTGTGAGTGGGATAAGTATGAGCGCGCAAGACTCCAAGATGGTAGAATGAAGCGACTCTATAATGGGGTGGCATAATGCCAAAGATCCCTAGACCCAAGATCAAACCCTTTGATAACCGTGAACCTCTGGAGTGTTGTGAGTTCGCCTCCCTTCAAAGACAGTTAGGCATCGTTGTGAGCGAGGAATTTACTCATATTGGCCTCCAACGTCAAATGGCTGATTGCGAATACGAAACAGTAACGGTAAACACTGCGACGTTTGGTGGGCCAAAGTATATAGAAGAAGTTGCGGACGAAAAAGACCGGATGACTGAAAAGATCATAGCAGACATCGACGAGGTTGTAGAAGAGTTGCTTCAACACAAACGGAGATTGATGAACAATGCCAAAGATTCCAAAACCCAAACTGAAACGGATTGAGTTTGAAATAGAAACTCTGCTTGGGCGCAGAGAGAAGGTTGTTGGTTATGTGATTATTCCAGGAGTAGCGGTGCATGGCACTAGTATTGGTTGGCGGGTATCTCACACAGTTTCGGGATGGGACCTTACGTTAAGTGGTATCAATAGCTTCAAAACGCGGCGAGAAGCGCTTGCCTATGTTAGGAAGTTGGTTAAAGTATTTCCTTCTGTTGATTGGACAAAATCCAGTGAATCAATTGATCGGCAAGTAACAGAGGCAATCAAAAAACGATTTAAGATATTGCCGAAGGGCGGTAGGTACGCGGCGATTGCAAAAATGATGGGAATAGAGAATGCCTAAGACCCTAGCGCAAGAAAAAAGACCTCGGCGAACCGAGGTCTTAGGGATTACGATTGGTTTAGTCGGCTTGGTGTTATTCCCGCGCCTTCTTTGTCAGTTGGAACATGTATTGAGATTTTGTTTCCTTGCCTTGTGGCTCGTGCTCGCCTTGCGGCTCGTGCTCGTATTGAGCAACCTTGACAAGCCTACGGGAAACAAGACTGTGTTCATTCCTCTTGCCTTGCTTTGTGCTTTCCATGATTGCGTTGGCGAGAGTGCCTACCTGGAGCCCGGTGTGCGTCTGGAGGTAGGTATAGTCAACTTCCTTGCGGCACCCTTTGAGGATAGACAGAATCAGGAGTTGGTGTTGCGTCAACCCGGTTTCAACTTCGGGTGTTGCGTCCAGTCCGCCGATTTGTGGAAACTCCGACAAGGCAAATTTGTCGTCAACCTTCTTCCTTTTAACCTTGATTTCCTTGACTGTGCCTGGCTTTTCAGCAACCCAGAGCAACCAAGTTTTGACAACGGCCCCAATCGCTTCGTCTCGCTTGCTACTGCTGGCTGTGTCCAATTGTAGGAGTAGTTGACGGAGCGCAAGGATAGGGCTGCCTTTTTTCAAGCCTTCGCCAGAAGCAAAATCGGTCCAGAATTCCGTAGCAACAGCCCAAGACTGAACTACAGACATAAAGTACATGAGCGCAGCAGCGTAAGAAGGACTAAGGAGGGAGCTAATGAGTTTTTCGTTTCCTTCTTCTCCCCCATCTAACTCTACGATTTTTGTGACAGCTTTGAGAATGTCCGGATGATTCCCAAAAAACTCAAGCGCCTCAGAGTGAGGGAAGTGCGGCGCGAAGGAGAGTTGTTTGCCTCCCGTGCGTAACCAGACCAACCGAATGGCCCCCGAGAGAATAAGCGCAATGCCTTTTTGCTTCTTTTCGGTGATTCCGTCGCTAAAGTCTCGTTGGCGGAAGAGAACGTCTCCTAGGCTCCGTTTGGCACCAAGGTCGTATGTGTTTGCGTTCTCGGGTTTACTTGAGACACCGAAGCCGAGAAGAACCTCAAAGACAAGAGGAGACGTGCCCCACGTCTTCGGATCGATTTGCCTCATTTGTTCGCCAAGAATAAACCCAACAAGTCTGTGTTGTCCTTGCAAAACCTCGTCTGCGTCAGAAATCACAATCGATTCAAGGTTAAGAGACCACTTGCATCGAAGGTGTTCGTTAGCATATCGGTCGGCAAGAGAACGGCGGAAAGGACGGTTGTGGGTGTTGTTTGCGAGTCGAATCTTTTTACCGAACATATCCTTAAGCGCGAATTTCTTTCCCCAATCTTCGCCTGTTGGCTCTTCTGCCCAACCGATAAGACTTTTACATTCGTCCTTAGTTAAAGGGCCTTCTTTTTCGTGCTTCGCTCGTAACACGACGAAAGGCTTCTTACTCTTTTTAACTGTCGGCATCGCATTGCTCCTAGAAAATTGAGGGTCTGCCTCGTCAGGCCGCGGGCAACACCCCGCGACGACGCCCGAATAAAACAACGTCCGTGTTGTTTTACCTACGGCAGGCGTTTCGGCTATTTCCAACCTTTTGAAACGTGAGGTTCGGTTTTTAACCAACTGCGGAACAGGACGGCAGCCTTTTTGCGTGTTACCTCAGAAAAGGCGCATTCCTCGTTACCGTGGCCAACAACATGGATCTTGAAAACATGGAATCTTTTGCTTATCATCGTTTTGCTCCGTAAAAGGTTTCGTTTTGCCCCAACCACTAATATCATTATCTTGCCAAGCGGCTTTGCCGGTACTCTTCAGCGAAGATGCCAAGAGTAGAGACTTCGTCGGACGCCAGTTCTGTCCGCCGGCATTCCAAAGTGTAGTCAGCATTGAAGCGAACCTCCGCAATAGTCCAGCCCCAAACGGTACCACCGAACAAATCGGCAAGGCATCGCTTCGCGGCCCACACTTGATCTTTTCGTTGTTTTGGTGTTGTCATTGTTTCGTTTCCCTTTGTTGTTTGTCTCTCACTACTAATCATTATCGCTATTCCAGAGGATAAGCCAATAGGGCGGAAGCCCAAATCTGGCAATTTTCTCCAAAATAAAGTCTTTAAGACTTTAGTTCAGCCGTAACCCGTTCCAGGTCAACTATTTATAATAGTTAGAAAGGGAGGAAAATAATCTCATGATTTCACGCATTCTGCTGGATATGGACGAGGTTTTGGTGGATTTTGTAGGAGGCGCCTTGGCAATTCATGGCTGGACCCGTGAACAATTCGAGGCAAAGCGGCCTCGAGAACATTGGGATATGACGGGGCCGATGGACCTAACCAATAAGCAATTCTGGGCACCCATCCACGACGCTGGCGAGAAGTTTTGGATTGACTTGCAGCCGCTACCTTGGGCAAAAGAATTGTTGTCGTTAGTTTCAGCAGTCTCGACCGAATCATTTATCGTTACAACCCCGTTTGGGAACGCAGCCAGCTATAGCGGCAAAGCGAAGTGGTTGACAAACTACTTCGGGGAAGGGTTCAACCAGTGGATTCCAACCTGGCACAAACGACTCTTGGCAATGCCCGGTGCGGTGCTAATCGACGACCGAGAACAGAACGTACTCGATTTTAGAGAGGCTGGCGGAGACGGTATAATATTCCCTTCGCTAGGCAACACGCTTTGCGATTACGCGGACGATCCGGTCGGTTACCTCAAGAAGTTTTTCGACAAGCGGGAAAGCAGACCCGATCCCCTCTTACACTATAGGAGCGAAGACTAATGCACTTCTGCCAACGCAACGTAAATGACGCTTTCGACTTACTTGTCAAAGGATTCTACAACGGGCATATTGAAACCGCAGACATGGATAGCCGTAACGGACCGGTCCGCATGATTCCAGAGCCGGTAATAGTAACCTATAG